>Ga0247757_10001783_pt1 | contig 12987 bp, 11 predicted proteins | sample UWRJL126311R4_FD_180929 | JGI IMG/M metagenome (GOLD analysis project Ga0247757, IMG submission 180929) | Plant litter microbial communities from Arlington Agricultural Research Station in Wisconsin, United States - UWRJ-L126-311R-4 | ecosystem: Environmental > Terrestrial > Plant litter >...
CTTCTTACTTTCATCCCTTGTCTAACGGGGGATTGGTGCTGCGGCTTTGTGTTGGTGACTGCTACATGAATGATTCGTCGTTCGACACGTCATTTACGAGTCACAAACACCCTTTCTTCCACTATTTACAGAATGTTCCTCTAACCCAGTACCAAAAATATAATACGTTTTCGTGAGATCGAAATTACTACTTTTATTTACCTAAGATCCGACATGAGACTTTTCACTCAGGGATGTTGTAATTCGGCCTTACCGTCTCCACGGGAAAGCATGTTCGCGTTCACTCGAACTTAGGGAACAATCACAGCGGATATGAATTAAAAAGCTGTAATTGTGATCCACTTTCCAGTGCAGTATCCACGAGATTTGTAAGCGATGCTTTCGTCAGTGTTGCGGTTGGATTGGCGCGGGGGTTACGGGATCCTGCACCTGTTATCGGATCGACAGCCATGCAGTGCCACAGTCTTGGGTTATAGGCGCTCCTTTTACAAAACTCAAATTGCTAGGCGACTATCATCTTTGAAAAGGTGTGACTTGTACCTCTTGGGAAATGAGGTACCTTTGTGTACGTTTTACGTTTGGGTTGGAGTCACATCTCTTCCTTGTTCATCAAGGCTATTCGTGGTAGCTATTCTATGAAATGTTCCATGTTCGCTTTCCATGTCTAATATGGTGCTTGCTGCCTTGACATGCATGACTCGGAAGTGGGTTGACCGAATCCATGGAACCGATCGGGTACGAAAGGGAAGCTTAACGATGATGCACATGATGAAATATCCTGGTTGTACGATTTTTCTATTACTTGACACTATAAAGCTATAGAGTTTATTCGCTACTTGCTTGTTATAATGGATTTTCGTGGATATAAACACGTTCATCAGAAGCCTCTTTTGCAAGCTTTCCCTGTCTCCATCGGATTTTTGGACAGGACGAAGGCCTTGATGTTTGCATTAAATGAGCTGCTGTCTGTCACGAAATCCCGAATGTTTCGCCGCAGATACCTGTCTGGGGCCAAGCATGTCGGATGAGGTACTCGGGAACTTGAGTCATAGTGTAGGCAAGACTGATGGAGACGTTGGGAGATATGATCTAGATAATATGATTGGACGCCACGATCTGTGGCGCGGTGGCTTGGCGCTTTATCGCCTCCTCAACATCGCTCTGCTCACATCTCATTCCTCAATGCATTCGTGCCACAAGCTTTGCCCAAACTCAAAAGTTGTTGGTTTCTAATGCTCGGCCTTACCGTGTACTGTCCGTGGAAATGTGAAACTTTCAATACGAAGTGTCGGGGCGCAGGCCCAGGCAGCGGCAAGGGATCGCACAGCCTGCAGAATTTCGTCATCCGAACACCTGATCGGGTTGTTCCCTCAACTTGCGCTCAGTTCCATCGTTCTCTCAGATTTCTTGATGTCGAAATTGACCGAACCGATCCATGAACGCAGAAATGCGCAGCGCACCTGCATGACGTCCTACATAATCGATATAAATTCGAAACGATAGCGCCTATGGAATAGTAGGACATGCGCGGAGGGATTCGATCGCCGGATGTTACGAGCCAATCAGGGGTCGCAATCCACGCTATTGAAAGCTGAACGGGCTGACAAGGCATGCATGTCCGTGCATCATGGGCTCACCGGCATTCGCTTCTTTTCTTAGAAACGCGCAGCTGCGTACAATGTTGCGATAGTCGAGGACCCTTTTCTGCCATGCGGTGGAGACGTCAGCTGCCTCTTAGAGTACCCGTTATGAACGGCTCAAGCCACCCTTATTCTTCCGCACGCCTCAACGACGCAGACAGCTGTCAATTTTTTGGTTCATGATGGAAGTACTGGATGAGGAAAACTATACGGATTTCGCTATACAGGAAGGTACAACTGATGTGCTGCCAAAGCTCACCCGACAACCTGCTATGTCTGCACGTAGATACCGCTTGAGTCTATCACCTCTAGACAGCCTCCAGGCTGAATTCAAAAAATACAACAAACACAACCAGAACGAATCTCGAGACCGACTAAGGCGATCAAGTCGAGTCCCGGATACTTCTGTAAGTACATGGCTAGACCAGCATACTTAGGCATGGTCAACGTTAAGAGCATTTGTGCAAATATTTCTGGTTGCTGACTGTTGGCAGAACTTGCTGCATCATCAGTCGTTACACACTGTGAAGGCTCACAAGCGAGCCGATCTCTTGCTTCCTTCTGACACAGACCACTCCAACTTTACAGACGATGACGAAGAACTTCCAGATGCACTGTCACACATACCGGACTGGAGTTTTTTGAAGGACTCTGGAATCGTAGAGCATCTTCGGGAAAGTGACTGCCCTAGTCTAGCGACAGGAAGCACCATTAGTAGCCGCAATTCTTCCACAAGATCGACCAGGTCATTCAAGAGAGATACTTTAGATCTATCTGAGAAGGGCGTATGCAGTTACCCAGGTTGTGGGCGCACGCTACGAGACCTTGCTACTCATTTGTTAACTCACCAAGCGGAAAGACCAGAAAAGTGTCCAGTCGAGAGCTGCGAGTATCATCTGAAGGGGTTTGCTCGGGCGTATGACCGGGTTAGACACACAATCACACATTTTCGAGAAGTAATGGTGTGTGGTTTTTGTCCAGAGACAATTGACTCTGCACAAAGGACCTTCAACCGCTGCGATCTCTTTCTCAAACATCTTGTCAATGCACATGATGCCGAGCCGGTACCTTCGGTTCGACGAGACGAGCATTATCGTAACGGTAAATCATCACGAAAACCTTTGAATGGCCAAGAAGTCGCTACATGTGGGTTATGCTCCGAGCCCTTCGATGCCCAGGGCTTCTACGATCATCTCCGTGGGTGTGCACTTCGTCAGGTCACTCGAGACAGCGTCGCACAGCAGCACAACCATAGTCATAAGCCGTCCCATCGCAACTTGAAGTCTGAGGCAGACCAGGAAATTTTCAGTTCCTGTTCCAGCTCCTCAAACTCAACATCCCGCATAGCATCTGATATTCGATTACCATCTAGAAGCCTGGACTCATATTTGTCGAAGAGCGCTCTCCTCGCTGACCATAAAGAAAATTCAGTAGAAACTGATACAGAGAGTAAAGACATAGCGGAGCTAACAGCATCTTCGCGTTGCTTATCGCTAACCTCGTCTCACGATGAAGTTGCGAGATCATCAGAGGAGGAGACGGATTGGACAGAAGATGCTGGATCTCCAGCTAGCATGACTGATGCAGAGAACCTTCGACCTATGCTCTCTCCTTTGAAACAACAAGTTGTAGAGCGCTTGATGCAAGAATTTCATCGCATATTCGACAAGATGATGCGAACACATCATGGCTCTGGTGGTACAGGCAGCACTGGCCAAGGAGGTTACTACGCTGGCTCGAGTGGCTCATCGACATACTCGAGCTCATCATTTGTGTCGCGAAAACGAAGCCTTAGTGGTGGTAGCACGCCGCCCCCCGACGACGGAGACGACTCCCATAAGCGCAGACGACCGGATCCGAAGCTGAGCGGCAAGCAAGCGATACGTGAGTTAAGATTCGCATGTCCTTATTACAAGAGAAACCCAGGGCGTCATCAAACATTTACATCATGCCGCGACCCGGGATTTATCACCGTCGCAAGGCTCAAGTATATCTTTCCTAGTCGGTTGGACGTATCGTTCGCTAATTCGAGAACAGAGAACACCTCTACAGACGCCATCTTTTGCCAATTCAATGCAATCGATGCTGCGCTACTTTCGTAAATGAACCTCTTCTCCGTGAACACCAACGCAACCCTCTTGGCTGCGAGATTAAGGAACAGGTGCCACTAGAAGGTTTCGATAAAGACCAAGAAAGGAAGCTGAAGAGCAAAAAACGTAGTCAGGTGAACCAAAGCGAGCACGACAAGTGGAAAGGCGTGTATCGAATACTATTTCCTGACGATAAAGAAAACGATATGCCTTCGCCTTGTGAGTCCAGCTTGCTTAAACCATGTTCTTCGCGTGCGCCCCAACAGTATGTAGTACCGTAGCTAACAAGTCGAAATAGATATTGAGTATCAACCTTGCAATGCTGGACAAAGCACCGAGTCCAACATCGTACGTTTTCAAGAATTCTCGCGCTTAGAATTACCTCGCCTAGTTCGTCGCACTTTGGAGGTCACCGTGGAAGAAGAAGCGCAGCCACTGGAGGAACGGCTGAAGGATCGTCTCGTCGATATCGTTCGAGAGTGCCAAACCCAACTCATAACTATGTTCCAATCGACACAAGGCCAAAGTACAGACTCGGAATCTCTGAAAGCATATTTAGCGCCCCAGGAGATTGGAGAAAGCGTCAAACCTTCGGTATGCTCATCGAAATCTTCGTCACAGGTATCAGTACCATCAACACGAGAAGCACAACCTTTGCCTGCTCCAACAGGACCATTTCAGAATTTCGATTCTTTGCATGCGATAAATTCTGCAGACTTTATATCCATACCGGCTCAATATACTGAATACGACGTTTTGCCACAGAAGACTTCGTCTCCACCGCCGCTGGAGGGAGATTCCAGTACCCCAGATTCAGGCTATGACTCCACATGGAACAACCCACCGATACCACCGGAAAGCCTCGCCCCCAACATCGCTTTTTTGCAAACGGCAAGCCATCCCCATCTTCCTCAGCAACAAGCCGCATACGCTTCGAATGCGATACTTTTAGATTCGGAATATGTCGATCTCGGCGGATATTATGGGTTATTCCAGAATCGTAATCCTACATTCGACGCTGCTATGATGGATCCAAGTTGGGCATATTTGAATGCTCACAACGGAAATGGAGGGTTATCCTCGATGGGGAATGGTCCTTTAGTTTAGTGAGATGATTTAATCCAGTAGGCATAGAGTGCGCAGGCAGCATTCAACATGTTTTCGTTTGTTTAGCGATGGAGTCCGGAGTAGGGAACTAATTGATATCAGTTGTATTCTCAATCGATCAATTGTAGCTGGCTATGCACTGTTTATTGTGGGTATCATGTTTTCGCGCGAGTGAGCTTGCCAAGTGTCAGCAGAACGCGCCGTCGCCTTCGTCGAAGCTTTCAATTTCCCAACCTCCATCTCTCATCCATATTACAGCATTGCCTGATTTCAACTTTGTGAAAATGTCTGCATTTCACTTACGTCATCTCCCCGCCCTTTTCGTCGCCACAACCACCACCATCGGCAGCGCATTCGCGCTCATCGACACGCCCTCCTGCATGGAAGCATTTGGCCTCCCTGCACACGTTCGTGATTCGCCTCCCGCGCAGTCCGTATTCGCGCTCAACAATGCGCGCACCTTCGTTTTCGGACTCCTTCTCTGGACGTGCTATACGAATGACGAGTACGCGATGATGGATCGCATCTTACTAATTGTGGGTAGCGTTTGCGGTGCTGTGGACTCGTGGGTTTGCTGGAAGGAAGGAATGCCTCGGAAGGCGGTATTTCGGTTCGTTAGCTCAGGAATCGTAGCGGGGTTGGGGGCTGTGGGGATGACGCAGGTGAGTCTTGAGGACTTGGGGGCTAAGACTATGCTCACACGCTCTACTAGGGGTAGTGGGATACCCTCTTACAAGGCTTAATTTCACGGTAAAGAGAAAGAGAGCTTTACGTGAGACTTATAAGTAGAAGCAGAGTATTAAAATGGTAGTTATCATGATACAGTAAATGGACTGAAGACATTACATTTGGTCCAAAAGGCACAGAATTGCCTGTTTCGTCATCACGATGTAACCTGACTCCTACCTGTTTTCTTTTCTTCTTTTCCTTCTTTTCCTTCTCTGTGTTCAGCTCATCAGAGATTAGAAATCCAATGGCTTTGAAGCTTCAACCTAAGTGAGCTAAAAGGTTCAAAAGCTCGCTCATCTGGGTCGTTCCACGAAGCTTCCAGTAGCTCGGGCACTGGCTGGAGGTGTGCTATCTGATACCAGCGTGTTCTTAGGGTATGCAAGACATATCTTTGCTACTCAGGATCGATGGTACAGGAGCCGGCTAGACTATGTTGCCTTGCGCGGTAACAACTGTAAAGGCAAGTGATTGATCCGCACTGAGACCAAATTAGGTGCTAAGAGTGCTATGACCACCACCTTGGGCGAAACCCTCAGCAACGCTAACCGTAGTACATTCGCCAGAAACAACAATTAATCCCTGCTTGTTTGCAGCTTCGACAATTTCGTAACTAAGTACACCAGCACCATCGGTTACTGAAGGGCCCGTATAAAACTTGTTACTCTAGGTAGTAAAAGATATGCTCTTCAGACTCTAAGTCCAGATAGTAAGGCCCTAGCGCCGGTTGAGTATCCTAAGAAGTCATGGTCAGTATTACGAACAAGGACGCGGGATATTCTCGCATTCGGTAAATTTAAGTGCAGCGACCACATCTTGGGTATTGGTGGCCTTGATAGAATACGAGATCTTCAATTGTCTAAGATACACGGTTTAACTCTTTCTGTGAATGGGTTACAGGACTATTCCGCAAAATAGGACTATATAATCGAGTGGGAAAAAGAGATGCTGGTAGGCTTAACTGAGGCGGTAAATATTGGGTACGCATATCTCACTGGGTAAGTGGGTTTAACTATTCTGCCTTTAGCGCGTTGCAGACATCAGTATTGTAACCTAGATGGTGATAAGAAGACCCGATAGGAACAGTGCTGTAAGGTTGCCGTTGATAGTGGCGTTTAAAGTTGCTTAAGTTTTAGAATCTAGCCGATTAGTGTTGCTAGGTAACTTGAAATATCTCTGTATTGATTTATGTGTGACTCTAGGCCTTATCAGAAGCATGGCCCGTATAAAGTATGCAAAAATAATGACTTTATTAGATGACTTGTCTTTGGTAAGTATAATCGAAGATAATGCCGGATCGACAAATTCTTTAGGCTATTTATATAAATGCTACATTACATGTTGTGTCCCCGTGAGCCAGGCTATTCTGAAAATAAAAGCTCTAGACAAGAGCTAAAGATACGCTTCGTAGAGTAAATTGATGGCTTTTGTCCTAATCTGGAGCATTCCGCCACACACAGAGTTGGCAAGTATTCGTGGAACAGTCCTTGGAGGTACCTTGAAACTGGGTTGAGTAATGCAGGGGCCTTGCATATGGAATTTGGTACGACTTGTGGGCTGCTTGACTCAGCCTTGTGGATCAGCTTGAAGGTCAACACTTTCCGTCACGCTTTGCTAGCGAGGCATTCCGCTCCTATGGAGAATGTTTAGGTAAGTTTCGCGATACACCCTGTGTTTTAATGGAAGCACATGTGTGAATTAGATCTTTGGCGAGGGATTTAAATGCTTTCTCTCCTTTTCAACATGAGCCTCGGCCACTAAAGCCGAAAATGACTGCGCGATGGAAGATTTGCGATTTAGTGTCGATCTTGGCAGGGTGCTGACTGTGTTAGTGGTTTGGGCAATACTCGAATTGGGAAGCGCGAAGCGAACTAACAATTTTCAATCCAAAGGAAAGTACCTGATCTTTGAACACGACTCCCGGCTTACTTCGAGCGAGCGTGCTTCCATGGCACCCACGATTATCGGCATGCTATCTAGTTCTTAGATTTCTCGATAAATATTCACTTGATAGGTATTCCCAGATACTCAGAAAAGTCGGTCCGTTCCATGACGTGTTAATTCACTACTGATTTTGCCAAGCAATAGGAAGATGTTAAAGGGTTTCTCAAAGAAGTGTGACGCTTGAGGGTGGCGGTAAGTTTGAAGCTAAAATCAAATCATCGCCGGAAGAATACCAAGAGCCAGTACTGGGTGACCTCTTGTTAAGCACCCTGATGCGGCCAACTCTTACATATCCGTCTCGCCCCAGCGCCCTTAGAGCTAAGCCGGCATTAGATGACAAGATGACAGCCGAACAGTGCGCAAGTCTTTCAAAATCGAAATCTACCATTACTCTTACAGAGTTTCTACCGTGGAGTTGTAATTGATAGAGATCATTGGAGTCTTGTGTTTCGCTGGTACGTTCGATATCCACAATAGGACCGCGCAGTCGAACAAAGCCATCCCGCAACTCTCCGAGAGGGTTTAGCCCAGCAGGTGTGAGATTGCACTCCTCCAATTCTGTAAAACGATTGCCATCAATCGATGCTCCCTCATAGGAAACAAGCCCTTCAATGGCAGCAAATGACCACGATGGGGCTCTCCACGTGCTCGGCCTCTGTGGTTGCTTGGATATAGCGAGATAGATATCGTGGTCTATCACCTGCCAGTTAAGCCCTTCTAAAAAATGCGATCTCCAAATGCCAGCGTAACACTTGTCATTGGTCTCGCGCTGTAAAGCATCTATCACACCAGACAAAGCTGGAAGCTTGTCTGACTGATATGTCATATTTCGAGACGTATAAGACTCGACTAATATATGCCAAAGTCTGCGAAGATTGTCTTTGCGATAAAGCGGCGCTTGAGACTGTAGACCTTTCACAATGTGGTCCAAACGGAACCCTGTGTTTTCATGATTATCAAGATCCAAACCATCTTCACACTTCCAAGCCTCGTTACACTCCCAGAATGTCTGTTCAGTTCCAAAATGTAGGGTACGAGGTGCAAGTACGCGTTCTTGCAAGGTCCATACACGCTTTGAAAGAGGCTCGCTCTAGGTTAGTCGTGTTAGCATAACTCAAATAGAATCTCATTGCAGCTTAGCTTACTACTAAAGGGTCTAGCACCACTGTAGCAGCAGCACCTGGTCCAGCACTGATATCGTAGTCATAGAAGTAAAGGCAGTATGATCCGAGCTCATCTTCAAATTGGACTGGATCCATGGGCATTGTCTTACGATCTCCGAGAAACCCTTCTTGGCTGTCAGAAGCTCGCGCTGCAGCTATTGTGAGAAAGGCGTTCGAATAGACATCAGCCATTAATGCGGCCTCGCGCTCCCAATCAGCTTTATCATCCTGTATAATGCAGAGGCAATCGATCCAGATATACCGTAAATTTAAGTATCGTGTCATCAAAATTGCATCTTGAAGGGTTCTCGGAAGTAGAGAAAAGTTGAACCCATCTTTGTGGCTCTGAAGGTTGCCCGTAGTTGTTTTAAAGGCCAGCGTCTTCCCCCAGCAGTAACTCAAAGCCACATACTGTCCCTTGTAGTGCGTTCCACTTTCGACCAATTTGCATTTTCCTTCTGTAAATCTATCCCTCAGTGAATTGATCGTGTCCATCGAGTCTTTCTTCGGAAGCTGATTCAAGTCCAATACGCGTGTTGGTAGCTTCATGGGATCTTGCCCAATAACAGAGCATTGGTCGTGTTCATGGGCGCACTGGCCAAGCCACAGTTCGATTTGTTTGAGTGCAAGAGGATGCGTAGGGTCCTGTTGTACACAGCGGTTGGTGATGCTTTTAGCCATTGGATCGTCTGTAATCGATTTAGCTAGTAGATAAAAATGTTGGTAAGGAAGGCGTACCTAAGGTAGTAAGAATCCTAAGCTTCTTCCCAAAGACCATTGTTTCTGGTTCATTGCTTCCAACATACACTTGAATTTCCCCAGCTGGCGATCCTCCAAAACGTAAGCACAGCCAAACGGGTTGGCATTTGTCTTCATCACTCAGATAGCCCTGGTATGAGACGCTGGTTTGAATGGATCGAGACACAATGCAACAAAGCTCACATGATAGACCACTAGAGAACAACTCGGTGAATGAATTATATGATCTGACTCTGTATATGCTTCCGTTGTTATACGTGAGATCGTATAGTGATTCGTGGCCTTGAATCACCTTCCGATACGGAATAGATCGACAGATTGAGCATAAAGGCATCGGTACAATGTGCGCGAGCCAAATCAACGACTTGTGAGGCAAAATGTGTCTCGACTTTGTTCTGGCACTGACATTGAGGGTGGGGCTGCCAGTACTTCCAATGGAAGTCGCATCCGGTATCTACCCCGCTCGAAAAAAAGATAAGAATGTCATTTTAGGCCCCCTTCCTAAATGCGCTCTGATGGACGAGCATCGTCAATAGCCCCACCTTTATAATCTCAAAACGGCGAAGAATGTCCACCATAAACCATGATGCCAAGTATAGCATAAACATCTCGAAAAAATTGCAACCCACAAATATTGGACGGTTTGGGGGGAAAGTCACGTGACTTTATGTACTATGCTCGACTGACCATGGACGAAATTTGTGAAGCAGCGACTAAAACAATCGATTTGGAATCAACCATACATCAGAAACCATAATATTGAAGCCTTTATAGTCTACTTGTGTAGTCGGACTACTTTGTTGAGGATGCGTATATCATGTGTTCTGGGTGCATCCACACCAAGGTTGAGTATATCACCCAGCAGCTGCCTTGCTCTGCAAACAAATAGGTATATAATAGATAATGTGATTCTTTCGGGGCCGTTGATAGCATTTTGTACCTTAATTCCCTTGACATGCACCTGGAATGCATCACTTACGGCAAGGAAGACGGTGTTACATGAATGCGGGTAGCAAGAACTGATCGCCTATCTATCGAAATACACAGAGCGGCAGTGGTTCCATATGGTACTTCTACAATGGGTTATATTATGCATGGCGCTACACCATATCCATATTAACATAGCCACTATTACGGTATGAGTTCGTATGTAGACGCAGGCCATTCTTGCTCGTTCCATCAGAATATATTGCCTATCTAATTTGTAAAACTACACATTATTTTGCATGTACGTGCCTGCTTGGTGAAAATTCTCTTGCTGCTACTTACTGACATCGTTTTTCCGTCTTTTTTTGGTGTGCAGAAACTGTTGGTGCATTGCCACTATACAAGCGAGAACAAAAACCCCGAATTTTTAGAGAGGTTCTAGTAGATCAATAGCATCAAATACCTGTGCGGTGTTAGAATTTTTCTATCAGAAAGCTTGTATCTACACCTTAAGTCATGGGAAGTATGATCTAAAGCAATCGCTGACATTGATTTGACTCTGAAATGATGGAAAAATAGAATGAGAAATAAAAAGAAGGTGAAGTCAACTACTGCATACGATTTTTTCACTTGTTAACATTGTTGGAAAATCATGCTATACTGGACACCCAGCATCACAACAATCTATCTGCTGCACCATTTCTATCTGTACTGATGCATCTACAACCGACAGAATTACACATTATCTATTAGCACGTATTTACATATACGAGAATGATTGAAGCAACCGCCTAACAGTACTCAATAGTAGCCCAAAATAAACAATCCATCCATGGTCGGCAATTTTTGCCACTAAACTTAAAGAAAAAGGCTGATAGATACTCGTGCCGGAAGAGGCTCATCAAAGACCCAAAATTGGCTATCTTTTGAAACTTGAGTACTATGATCCAGTCATTTACTGATACATGATAGGTGTGGCGACCATAACCACGGGAGAGGAAGATGTTTGTGGCAATATACAAGGCAATTGAAGCTATCTGGAGTATATGTTTCCAAGTGATGTCAGCTGTTACGTTTAGATCTATCATAAACTTCACATATGATAAAAAATTAGCTATCCGGCAGAATTATTGATTTGGGATGGATTAGAAGAAGCCCCATAGCGACTGCTATAATCGCGCATACCACTCAAATGAAATTGAAAATCCTATGAGAGCCCAACTGTCGTTCGGGGGAGGGAGATTGAGGAAATAGAAATCATGTTCCTGGTAGTTTTAGGTACACAACTGAAACAGACTTAGCAACTCTTGCCATTAGCCTTATTAAATTACTAAAAGTTCTAGAAGCCTTTGAACATATAAGTCTCTAGACCATATAAAATGCACTGAATCGGTCGCTAATATATCTGCTGATTCGAATGAGAAAACTTTATCAGAAACGTGGGGACCTAAGGTCACTGTTGAGATTGTCTAACCGTAGAATCTCAGCTGAGATTAACTATCATTGGCTGAAAGTAAAATAAGCCGTCCATTCTTCAGTTAACGTTTTAGAACGTGTTAATTCGGGACGTACTACCATGGTGCCTATTAACAGGTTTCTGCAGTGTTTGACTAGGAAAGAGAACAAGAATATGACAATTCATTTTCTGCTACTCCCTAACACCAATGGATCATCTTAATCGCAGTATTTTCACGAATGAATGGCTCTACTCTATATACAGAAGCGCTATGCGCACAAATGTGAGGCATTATGAACAAATTCCCGCATATAAACTCGGCTTTTACTATCCTTGTATGCTTATTGCAACTTAAATCTCTCCTATAAGGGATATCGTGTTGAATCAGTGGCTGGAGGTGATCGAATGCTGCTAGATAATATCTACGCGGCTGTGAATCCGAAGCTGTTAAAAACGCTGAATGCATGACTTTATATAGTAGAAATTACAAGTAAAAGCTTCCTAGAAAATGTATTGTGAACAAGGCGTTTGTATACCAAGGCATGTGCCAACGATGTATTATGACGTACAATTTTGGGGAATGACTAAACTTCGTGGCTATGTGGCGATCTCTGGAAAGACGTTAGGGCGTCATATATTCCAATTATAAAACAGATTAGTATAAGGGGAAAGTCATCTGCTAAAGCAATAAAGGATTGCTTTATCTACGGTCGTGGTATCCGCGAAGTGAAAAATAGTGTTGATATACCGTCTCACGATCTGGATATGTATCTAGATTCTATGACGATGCTCCCCACTATTTTAAGCATTGCTTGTAACAAAGTTCTATGAGATCCAAAATATCATGAGAACTGATTCCTGAATGGAATAGTTGATATCCACGTCACGACAAGTTCGCCGGTTCGGATTAATAACTTAGCGACGAAATCTAGTTTGACATATTTGTGTTATGCCTTATGAGGGCGTGGCTATGTGCGAATAGCGTCGACCTGGGTCCTATCGAAGATGGTGGATATATAGTACAGAAGGGTGTTGACACGCATTTCGATCTACGTGAGTGGGTACTAACGAACAAGAAAACATCAGAAGTTTAAAACATGGGAAATTTCTAAATTCAGGATACAGAGGTTTTATTAGTTATGAGGAAAGGCATCGTACGTGCAATCTAACGTGTG
>Ga0247757_10001784_pt1 | contig 12979 bp, 11 predicted proteins | sample UWRJL126311R4_FD_180929 | JGI IMG/M metagenome (GOLD analysis project Ga0247757, IMG submission 180929) | Plant litter microbial communities from Arlington Agricultural Research Station in Wisconsin, United States - UWRJ-L126-311R-4 | ecosystem: Environmental > Terrestrial > Plant litter >...
CACATATACGTCGCGTTCGCTCACCCCAGCGGCATGATTCCTAGCCAGGCACGTGCCATAGTGCTCGTAGCCGTGTCCATGGCGGAGATAATTACAGATTAATCAGGATGCTTTGAAGCACATTGTAGAAATGAACCTGCCAAAGAGTCTTATCACACCGTAGTTGGTTCACAGGTGGAAGTTTAGGAAGAAATAGCAGTGTTGATGTATCGTCCATAAGCGTTCGCAATCCATCCCAGGATATCAAACTTCTACATCATCTATTAACGCACTCTACTAAACGCCAGCTTGCCACGTATATCGTCATTCCCAGATTGATGCATATTGCCAGGGTACATACGCCCTCTTCTAGGCCAAAAAGGGTCATGTGTTCGTGGAAAGGTGGGTGAAAATACTCAAAGCCGAAGCCAATTCCAGGGGAGAAAAGAGCACATATGTTAACCCTCCTCTTCATAAACGCGTATTATGGGCCTGTACAGCGTGATGGAGCGCCTGCCTCCTCCATCTAACTGGGCTCCGTGGTTCAGAATTTAAAAATGGATGATGGGTATGCTGGAAAAACTGTAACATTGCACGTGTCCAACAAATCAAAACCAGACACAGAGGTATCAAAACGAAAAAGAAAGGTCATGAGGCAACAACAGGTCGGCCATTCGAGAATCCTAAGACACCGTCGAACGGACATGCAGAACTCCAAACGCCGAAGCTCAGATGTGAGTTGTGTGGTAAGGATAAGTTGATATCGATCCAAGGAAAGAGGCAAGAGTAAGACTCCTAAGAGTCCATGCACCTATAGCGTTTAGAATGACCAAGCCCCAGATGGTCATGCTGGTAACAATAGTCGCAGAATCTTGCATTTTCTGGATCCAGTCAACATTATGGCTAACGTTCATCAGAGTGACATGGTGAGCCACTCCCATTCTTGAGGCCCGGAAGATGTCGAAAGACCCTGGCCCATAGCACCCATGGGAAGACTGCCCAGGTTACCCTGATTTGGCAGCATATGTGGAGCACCCACAGACTCTTTCCTCCTTGCACCCGGAGGTGCCTTTCCGCTTGTATCATCAGCGTCTGCCATCTCCAACTCTTGCATGCCACTCTTGCTTTGCCTTCGAGTCCTCTTAGGTGCAACGCTAGCTCCACGGCCTTGAGATCCGCTTGTCGCGTTGGCTGACTGGGATTTGGGGGGTCCGGGTGCTATTGCAACCACGCCACCTGGTTTCGTGGCGGATGTGGCGCTGGATATGTTGGCGCTACTTGCCAGTGTTGTTCCAACTCCCACAGAACCAGTCGACTTTGGCGATTCCGAATCAGCACCTTTACCCGACGTAGGCGTTGTTACTGGAGTTTGAGCGAGAGAATTTTTGCGTGAGGACTTCTTCGCTGACCGCGAAGAAGACCCACCAACAGGAGCTGAAGTCCCGCTACCACGGTTGCGCTTCTTGATAACATCGGTCTTCAAAGAAAGAGGCCGTACCACTCCATGGAGCTTAAGGAAGAGGCCGCATGCATTGCAGAGAGGATGGCCTTCGGGATTTCGGCGCCAGAGGGGGGTGGTCTGTGTAAAGCAATTTGTGCAAGTTGTCGGTGCGGTCCCTTGTTCACCCTGTTTTATACCGCCAGGGCTCGGTGGTCGAGACGGTGCAGCCGAGCTCAAACCCGATTCAGGTGGGGAATTTGGGGATGACTGTGGCCTTCCAAGCATGCCTTGATAAGCCAGACCAGCGGCGTTGGGCGTCGAGCTGGTACGCGGTATCTTTTGTCGTCTAGGATCATTCCCCCGATTTCGAATATCGCTGACTGAGGCCGCCGAGCCCTGTGTACGGCCTAGACTACCAGATCCCCAGTGCTCCTGTGGCGAGGGTACCATTTCGGTTGGTCCAATGGTAACGGTCTTTCGGGGAGGCCCTGCGGGATAACGTGCCGGGATGGGGTTGAATTGATTGGATAGATTTGGTTCCCACTGAAAGCTCGAGTTGAAGTCGGCTGAGCCCTCATCCATTGGAGAGGAGTAGTCCACCTTGCATGGCATGGTCCTGTCTGCAAACGCGCTCCCTTCCTCGTCTTCTCCATCTGAGTCTGCACCAAATGTGAACATGTTGTCATTTCGTGACAAAGCCATGTTGTCTTGCCGCATGGGCAGGCTATTGTGCAAGACTTGTGAAGGATCAACGTGGCTTTGGTGGCCATACGAAGACGCCGAGAAGGGAGCGGACCCGGGAGCACTGGTGACGGCATTGAACATGGAGTCGCTCATGCTACTCGGGTTGAACATATACTGGGGCTGCATCGACGTGGACAGAGTAGACGGTCGATGCGGGCCGAAGCCATGGTTCGCCGAGGCACCACGTATGTCCATGCCGTTACGATCAAAGTACATCTGGTTGTCGTCGGGTAGAGGCTGCGGCGTAGAAGCGGTAGAATGAAAGGTGGAACTTGGAGGCGAGTAGTAGTCGGTGGAATTCAGGGACGAGGCCATGGAGTTTGGGTTGTAGAGGTTGGAGTACGAGGCATTGTGGGACATGAGGGGCGATCCGACGGGCGAGAAGCCAAAGTGCTGCTGGAAGGGGCCTGCAGAGCTTATGATGGGGTCCTCGGGAAGCTGGAAGGTGTCGATGGCAAAGGGCACCTGGGGCTGCGGGTTGCTGAAGGCGGGCGGGTGCATGGTTTGGTCGAGCGAGTAGTGGTGGAGGGCAGCCTCGTCATCTGGGTTGCTGGGGATCATGATGCTGCTGACAGGAGGCACCTGTGGAGAGGCCTCTGCTCGCCGCTTGGGAGGCTGATAAGGGATTAGCAGGGTGTGGGGGACAAGGCACGAGGGGATGGAGGCTCACTCGTCGTTCGTCGATGGAGGTCTTGCGAACGTGACGCTGGACATAGGCAAACTCATTCTCTCGGTCTCTGTGGATGGCGGGCGGGACTGGGGGAGCGGAGGCGTGGGCAAGTCCGAGGTTTTGATCGTGGTATTGATTAGCCGTCCTTATCGGTATCGCCGGGGCGGTTGCGTTGGACAGGGTCGGCGTCTCATTCGACGGCGAGGGCGGCAGACCAGCTGGACTGCCCACCGACGACGGCTGTATAAAATCATCCAAGTTCATGGCATCGGCCGCGGGCTGGGGCAGCTGCACCTGGGCTTGCTGGTCGACCGAGCGTCGCAATTGCGCAATGCCGCTCGGAGCGCTCTTGAGCGCAGGCCGCGGGGGAGCAGGCATTGGCGGGGGATTCATCTGGCTGCTTTGGGCTTGTCTACGGGTAGCAGAGGCACTGTTAGCACTGGCGACAGGAGGCGGACACGGCTGCGGCTCTGCAGACCGCTCCTCATGGCGGCATCCGTACCCTTTATTGCGATCGCGCTCGGCTCGGCGCATGCTCATGGCCATCATCCGCCACGTTAAATTCTCCATGCGCTCCGCGTTGGGGAGCTGCGCCCTCGCCTTGCTGTACAGCTTCCATATTTGCGTGCCCAGCGGGTCGTTCCTCTGCATTTCCTCGGGCGAGCCCATGGCCGGCCCGCTCGCGTCGTTCTGGAGGCCTGGGAAGATGGCGGCAGCGAGCATGCCCTCGCGAGCAGCCGTCTCGCCAGGCGAGAGATGCGGCTTGCGCAGCGAGCCCTCCAGGGTGGCGGCGTGGTGAGGATCTGGGTGATCGTGAGGGCGAGGGTGAGGGCGCGGCGGCCAGGCGCTGTTGTACACCAGTGCGGAGGGCGGCGACGAGGGAGGCATGTGGTGGTGAGGCCAGTGGTCAGTGGTCAATGGTGCGCTCGCTCCGCAAACGTGCCTCGCCGAGTTGCTTTTTTGCTGCGCGGCGGCACTGGGGAAGGCGGGCAAGGCAAGGGCACGCCGTGGGCTTGGAGCTCGAAGGCGTCTTGGGCGCTGGCCTGTATGTACGTCCGTACAGCAGTGCAGCGGCGGGAGAAACGGGGCAAATTACAGCAGCAAGCAGCAGCTGGGCGGGTTCGCAGCGTCGCTGGTCGCTTGGCAGCCGGTCTGGCGACTGCGGGCGTGCGGGCGTGCGGGCGAGCAGTGACGCTGCGCTCTGGGGACCTTCTGGGATCCTGGAGATGTGGTGAGGGGACGCGTGGGGTTGCGCAGCCAAATCAACCCAGCTGTGGCTTTCTGGGGGGTCCGCAGATGAAGCCCGCTTGCATCCTCTCCCACCTCGCCCACCACATCCACCTTGGCCCACCCTCCAACCGCTCGCCGTGCCTTGTGTCCTGTGCCGCTGCGCCCAATCGACCACGGACCGACCGCACCAGGCCAGCATCGTCAGAGCCTGGCGGGCTACTGTGCACGCCACGCCACGCCCCCAGCGCCGGCATCTGGCATCTGGCATCTGGCAACCCAGCCCAGCCCGGCGCTCAGTCAAGCACACGACAGCCGCTCCGCTCGCTGGTGGGCCGCCGACCGACGTTGCCTTCGCGCAGCGCCCAAAAGGCTGCTGGCCCGCTTAAGACGCATGTTACCGCTCCCTGTCACGGCGCACGCCTGATCCGTGCAGCCCTGGATCCTTCAAAGGAGCCCTGGAGCCCTGGCTCTAGACGACAGCAGTATAGCCCGCTTCATTGTTCTGTCTCCGTCGCTCCCCTCGTCATCAGAGAGCATCGCTGGCTTCTCCACCCTTCGCTCCACCTGCCTCGGGGGTGCATGGTCAACCGCGCGAGGTTGTTCGAGCACATGGGCGCACCTATCTATCTATCTATATATATACACATTCATGTCTGTAATGCACATGGCACACTGCGCATGGAGGACGCCCCGTCGCCGATGACGCAGTACACTGTGAATTTGTAGTAGCTACGTATGCACGGCAGCAGTGTATCTACTGCGGGCAGCCATCATTGTCGAATCTGAGACGTCGTCTTCTGCACGCGAGATGGCCGATCCACTCCAGCCTCCAGCCTCTAGTCCCATTAGCACGCGTCCGCGCCCGACTCTGGCTGCTGCTGCTTCGTCCACCAGGGCCTCCTCGTTCCTACATTTCCCGTCCTCTCCACTGCTTCTAGGGCCTCGCGGCTCCACTTGCTATTGCTTCACGGCACATGCCTGCACTCGTCTCCGGCTGTCGGCCACCGGCACTACTGTCCAGCCGTTGGCTTCATGTGCATCTCAGCTTTGCATGTCTGACGTTAGCGTCAAGAAATCTCACGGAAGAGCACTGGCCGCGTGCCCTCGACAACGGTGCGCCTGCAATCCGCAACACTCACCACCGGCTCTTAGAAAGGGTCCGGAGCGGTGTCCCATACGCCGGGTTCGACTGTGGGCTTCTCGCCGACGCGAACCTACGGGTGCTGCATTCGAGAGCCAACAGGCCTGGCACACATGCACGACAGGGTTTGCGCCTTTCTTGGTGTGTATTGTTTGGTCCCTGGTGGTACGCGAGACAGGAACAGCACGCCTCGACTACCTACTACCGTGTTTCGCCCACCACGCTCCCACCCGCACTCCATTCTCAGCTGGCTCCTATCGTCCAAGGTTTGGGTTGAAGCTACCGCCTGCATGCCGCCTTTCTTTCACGTGCCCGCACTGCTCCCAAAGGAAAAGGATGGATCTGCACATGGTCCACGCCTGTGTAGACGTCTATGTTTCACGGGTATGTACACGCTCATTTACTTTACCAGGCGGACCGACGCCCGCAAAGCTCGCTTTTAGCCGTCGCGAATATGCAGAGGATCCCACGTCCCTCGACAAACGAAAGCTAGATGATGCGGTCGAATCAGCGTCGCGCCAGCTTCTGCTTCGGGAGAATGCATGGAGACACTGGCGCACTGAGGCAATTTATTGTACGGGGAGGCTGATGAAATGCTAATGAAGCAGGTGTCATTCCATGTACGGGACGATTCATGCATGCCACCGAGACCGGGTGACTTGACACGGCGTGCGGCCTACAGGAATTTTTTCTGCCGGGCCGTGGGGCTTTCACATGCCTGAGCCCTGCCAGCCGACTGCGCGCAAGCAGAGTGAACAGCTCCCGTTTGTTGTGGAGAATCAAGCGCTTTTGCCACAAGGGCAGCTGTCACGCGCCAAGCTGGCGTGAAGTAGATGTAAGTGTGTCGGGTTGCGCAACAAGGTGGGCACGTCGTTGACGAGCGGCCGAGATGCAGCGAGCGTGGGGGGTGGAGGGGGGAGGGGGAGCGACCGGGTCCCTTGTTGCTGACTTGCAGCACGCACAGGGGTGGTAAGCCTAGACCAACGCTATGCCGACGAAACCCGCCTAAGCGTGGGTCGGCGTGGGTCGACGTGGGTCGCGTACATTTGAAGGCTCGCCAATTTGATCTCTACCGCGAGCGCCATCCCTAGGCATCGAAAAGATGCCATTGGGTACGAACATGCCCAATGCCTGTCTGCTTCTCCTGTCCCTACATCTCCTTTCACCGCGGAAATACAGAGCAGGACGTGCTCGCGAGGGGTCTGGCAGCAGTCTTTTCAGCTTCCGCTGACTGCAACCGCCGTTGCCGCATTGCTTCCGAGCAATGCCCGGGGGTCCTGGCAAGGCGCAGCCAGCCAGTACACGGCACCGAAAGCGGTGAATTCGCGTCGAGGCCTCGTGTGGAGGGCAGGGCGTTCGATCCCTGAACATTGCCGTGGGATGGCGGGGTTGCTGTCCTGATCTATGTGGGGGGTGAGCATCGGCCTGAGGACGAAAGAGGTAACCATCGTCCTCCCGGGAAGGACCCTTCAGTCGCGTGCTTCGCTGCCTCCGGCCCCCGTCTTTCTGCTTTCGTATAGACTCTAACTAGTCTATCCATCATCGTGCTACAACAGCGCTTGTTTGGGCATGCAAAGCAGCAGCTGCGCGAGGTGATACAGCTTGGAAGGCTGTTCCTTCGACTTGCAACCACAACGGCGGCGGCGAGGTCGGAATCCTTCACTGGCGGGCGCGGGTTTTTGCGGACGTCTACGGACGATTAGGTTGGCATGGTATAGATCGGCGGTGCTCATGTAGGGCGTCGTCAGGATCATTGGTGGGTGTCGGAGCCACTCGTGACGTCGCAAGGCTTCCCTCGCTGCAGAGTGTGTCTTGCCACGCTGGACTCGTTGGCGGTATCGTGGAACAATTCTCTCCGTCTCCATCAAGTCATGTTTTCTGAGGGGTCGATCCTCCCTAGACTAGTCCTTATTTCCACATCAAGTAAGAACCTTGAAGAGGACATCAGGGGCTTGGCACGTGGGCGTAGAACAGCAACGGACGGGTAGGTGAAATTCGGGTCGGGTGCGTCCAGAGGAGCCTCAAAAACAGTCTTGCAGAGAACGGGCGACGCAGTTAATTTATAGCGACAACTAGAAGACAGGACGCCCAGTCTGTTGTGCGGTGAGGCGATCGTAGCTTATCTTTGCGAAATTGATAACGACATTGCAGCTAACAGTTTGTCCAGCTTATGCCAATAGGGACCAACCAAGTCGCCTCATCTGGTGCAGAATGCCAGCGGTGACATGGTATTGGCGGTTGCATGGCTATTCGGCTCGCCAGCTTCCTATCGCGGGCTCCAAACAATCTTATCTGGCTGCAGTGAGCAGTGTGTCTCACGGCAATACGCTTCCGCTAGCCTCTTCAGGCCGTCTGCCTGTTTTGCGATGAGATAAGGGGTTACAAAAAAGATGGGTCGAGCAAGCTCTATGCGCATGCACACGCAGATCATAAACATTCATTGTGTGCGACTACAAATGATGTAGCCAACGACCGGATGTATTTGCTTTGATCCAATGAACAATTCGGAGAAAATAGTTTTGCCTTCTCCTACTCCCTGTCTGTGCCCGGCCAGGGATGGGCAGTATATACCCAAATGACTGACTGCGCATTGAGTACACAAGCTATTGTGCTGGGCACCCTCAAGAGACCTTGAGCTACTATGATCGTATCATGGCATTCCAGCCTGTCTGGCTGCAAATGCTTCCATAGCGATGTTGTCCCTGCAATCCAGACTTTATATACGTCCAGCAACGTACGAATCGTTACCCTCTTCGGGGCACCTCGTACCGTGCACTTCAGTTCTCGCCCTGTGTCGTTTCTTGTGGCCTACACCAACGTTGGTAGGATGCTTGGTCTTGCTTATGGAGCTTCCTTCATCATCTATCCTGCTCTTGTCCGCCTCCAGCGCCAGAAGACCCGGAAGCATCAGTGCCACCTTTCACCGTCTCTTCACCCAGAACCTTACTTGATGCCATGAACCTACAGGGTAAGTACATCGTCAGCACTTATACGACCCATTCCACGAAGGCTGCGCTATTGCTGAGACAAATGTTCTTACATGGCACCTGCATATCCCCCAAGGCCCCGCATGTCCTGCGCCTGCTGTGCTGTCATACGCACAAGACTCTCTAGATCCGACATGTTCGCAGTCAATTGTGCCAGCTGGGCTTGGAGGTGGGAGATCTGGCGGGGCTTCTGCGAAGGCATCATGCTGAGACGGGATGATGCATTTGTCTGCGAGCGTGGAGGGTTCGTCATAACGTTCGCGTTGCAATCGGAAGCTGGTGGCTCTGTTATAGCACTTGAAGAGTCCGGAGGCTCCCACTGTTGTATGTGCACTGTTGTGGGATGGACACTGCGGGGATTTGGCGCGTCCAGCAATCTGCAAAGTTGGGCTTGGCAAACGCCCAGGCTCTCGCTTCAGTTTCCACCTCCTCGCACCTACTTCTGCAACCTGAGTCTTGACGCCCGCCTCCATCAGTCAATCGCATCACGCAAACAACTCCAATGCCTGCGCCACAAAATGTGCGCCGTTGGATTATGACCCTTAGCATCAGCGCCATCACCTTCACGGGAGCTATCTATGGGGCAGGCTTGAAGACCAAGCAAGAGCTTCACGGGGTGAGTTTTTATTCATTTTCGCAAGAGTCATGCAATTATAGATCACAAGTTCTTGTGTTTCTTTTAGCATGTGATCGCATGCTTCAATGGTATGAAACAGCATGGTCAGATATCACAGCAACTTTGAGGCCTTTAAGAAGCCCTTTTTCTCCATTAAAAGAGTTTTGAACACCCCTTGATGAGGCCCAACAAAAGTCTGTATTTCGCCATCCAGTTCTCCCAAGCCACTTTCACCATCCTTCTCCATACAAAATAATATCTAACCACTCATTTGTGAGCAGGAAAAGAAACGAACGATAGAGGCCACACCCGAAGAAATGATTGCACAACTTGAGATTGCCCGCAACGAACTTGTCGGAAAGAAGAAGGAACTCGAGCGGAAGATAAAAAATTTCCATGAGCGCAGGAAGGCGAATGATAATGAACAAAATATAAAAGGTCAGGATACGTGACGACGGTCTATTCAGATACTGTGCTCCTATTTCGGAGTAGTTCCAGTATTGATCACCGGCTTTATCATCACCCAGGCACATGTCAGCAGCCGCTTACAACGTTCCATCTTAATGGCTTCCATGCGGACATGGCAGGAAGTTTTACGGTCGAGTATATCTACTGGATCAATTAGTTATCAGATGCCCCAAGGCCCAGTTTTTGAGAACACCATTGAGCAGATGTGCATGGGCACAATTCCAAAGGCACAGTATGTCAACTGAGGCCTTGGAATGGGTTCTAAGTCGAGCCCGAGCCCTAGCCTATAGACGTAGACAAGGGTTGGACCACGGTGGATTTGAATTCGATGTGGTCACTACGCACGATACTCTTTTCCGATGGCCCCTTCCGTATGACCGAACCAAGCTCTATCACCCCCATCAACTTGCGTACATATACTACCGCGTTGGGCGGGCAATTTAGTTGGAATAACACTGGTTAGTCTTATGTCGTAGTTAGTTGACCGAACCCTTGACTTCTCGGAATAATGCTAGAAAGCCTCGATCAATCCCTTGAAGTAATCTGGTTACTCGTCTAAAGATGCAGTCCTACTGCAAGCCATACCTGTCCATGTTACTAACGAATTCTTCCCCATTCACTCCCATCCCCGTAGCAAGTGCCATACACAATACTTCACTGCCAATATATTTCCACTAAATACAATATAGTCCGTCGTAATATCCAATTGCGGTTTCCACATTTTCGTGCAAGACCCCGATTACGCCAGTATGACCAATTGCTTGGAAAGCAATTTGAGGCAACTTTCCATCCCATAGTTGCCCCACCAGCGAGGTAAGCTTTTGCTGTCCGTCTACCTAGTGTTGCCTGATGCTTTGCTCGCCCGGTACGGCTCACCGTTTAGCCACAGACAGCACACTTAGGCCCACATTCGAACATCGTGAGTGCGCCATGTGGATGTGACGGTTTATCCCCGGCCCTTCTAATGTTGCCCAGCGACTAAGCAAGCGATGCCAAATAGATAGTGGGGGCTGAATTCGCTACCGATTTGAGATACCGTAAAACCCGAAGTAACCGTAGCTTCGAGGTGGGTCCTTTCATGTAAGTAAACGGGTGTTGCCGGATGGGCGGGGCATGAGCGTTGTAGGGGAGGGGTGGGCCAAGTCTTAAGGGGTTCAGCGTATGGCAAAGCACTTGGGATACGCAGTATGCTGCACCTCTGGAGGCTATGGTGTCCAACCGAGTTACCGGAGTGGGCTGCTACTGTACGCCATTATAGCATTCAGACCTTCAACTAGTAAAATCCCGAGCTAATGCAGGCCTGGAGTTGGGTGGATAGGTAAAGGTAGTATTAGTGTTAGTTTTATATTTGATATGCAATCACCATTAGATTTATCCCTCATGTAATGTATTGCAAAGGTCACGATAGGAAGGAGCGGGTTATGCTTGCGAGATGAGAGTCATGGTTTCTAGCTTCAGCTCGATTTTCGGTACTCTCATATAGTGACCTTCAGGAAGGAATCGTTATGTGCAACCAAAACGAGACGATTACGATGCAAGGCGAGATTTTGGTTAGCTCTGCATTATACTGTACTTAGGAGAAGGAAGCAATGAAATGCACGCTTGTAGTCGAGAGGCTTCTTTTCTTCAACCACGAGTGCGATTGGGTAGTAGAGCACAGGATGCGGCCGAAAATTTGTCTTGAGCAGCTAGAATTAAGGGTGCGTCAAGCCCGTGACATAGCGACACTGTTCGAGTGCTAAGACACTGTGACGTATGGTGGGGCCTCAGCTCTCCCAACCCCCAAGCACGACCTTATGTCCAAATGCCAAACACTTGAATAGCAATCATGTATTTACCCTCCAGCTCTCTCTCTACAAAGCGCATACTTACACTACCCTACTTCAGCATCAACCATTCTATTACACCCCGCTTCTTCCACAATCAACGACCACTATTTACGGCCTACAATATGCCGCAAGCACCTAAGATCACGTCAATCAATGCGCTCCCAGCTGATGAAGCTAAATGGTGCGTCACTTGTGTCAATTTGCCTGGGCCTCCACTGATATCCATATAATAGGATAGAATTCCAAAAGATCTCTTGGTCTGACCAGACTGGCAAATCTCGTGTTTGGGAAGCAGCCTCTCGGAAAACACGCGGCAACTCTGGCGTAGATGCCGTCGCTATTAATACTGTTATACGGCACCCCTCGCGCCCCGCCTCTACCATCGTCATTCTGCAATACCGCCCTCCGGTCGATGCCGTCTGTGTCGAGTTCCCTGCTGGATTGGTTGACGAGAAAGAAACACCCAGTGAAGCAAGTCTACGTGAACTGCACGAAGAGACAGGCTACAAGGGTAGATTAGCGTATATCAGCCCGACGATTGTAAGCGACCCCGGTATGAGCACGGCGAACATGCAGCTAGCAACTGTGGAGGTGAATTTGAAGGAGGGAGATACCGAGCCGGAACAAGCCTTGGATGATGGCGAATTCATTGAAAGGGTTATAGTGCCATTAGATCAGCTTTTTGAGCGTTTGACCAAGTACTCTGAAGAGGGAAAAATTGTGGATGCGAGGTTGTGGCACTGGGCTGCCGGGCTGCATTTCGGGAAGACGATGCTTTGAGAGAAGAGGGGCCAGAAGCCATCACTTGAAAGGTTTTACATGATAAATAAGGAGAGAGACAAGCACGGAAGCCCGACCAACTCATGGAGATGTCCTGACCGCAAACTCCCATAACACTCTACCACCACCCATCCATAGCTTACTCAGCCAGAGCTTCGAGTCTCTTTAGGATCCTTTGTCTCTTAGCTTCCATGTCCCTCTGTTCCTTTTCCTCCAAAGCCTTCCCTGCCTCTTCGTCTTTCTTTTGTTTCTTTCCCTTCTCATCTTCTTTCTCGAACCTCCTCTTCCACATTCCCACATAGTTGACCCAGGCCTGCCTCACCCAAATACCCCACCACATCTCCTGTACCCAGCTCACAAGTATCTCATCACGGACTCCGCAGTCGCTCCAACACATCTCAAACTTCTTGTCTCGGGGTTCACATCCGAGGTAGGGTGCGCCGGTGACAGCGTCAAATTGCGTCCAGCGAGCCACGCACAAGAGCTTAGCTTGGAGGGATATATCTCGTGGTGGAGGGTTTGCACGGAAAGCCATTGGTGGATCGCGAGGTAGGCGCTGCAGGTAAAGTGGCGTATCTAGGGGATTCTTCGTAACGCTCGAAAGGCAAAGCTGCTCACTGCGGTCGGTTGAGGACGGCGGACTAGGGGATGGCTTGGAGCCTGCGCCGTTAACTTCACTATCTTCGGCTGGAAGAATGGATAGAGATGTCACTTCTCCGCCGTTGACAGTCGCTTTTTGAGGAGTCGACGGGGGTATGTCCCGAAATATGACTGGTGGCTTAGGAAAGCCTCCGTTCCAGCCTTCCAGGTCGTCCGGAATGGCCTTAGTCAGAAGTTCTTGAAGGCGTCTCTCTTCGAGCTCCTTAAGATGAGCGGCCCGCTTCGTATAGTATTCTGGAGTTATTGAAGGGTGGAGCGTAAAGACTTTCTCCCGTAGCGTAATTCTCATCTTTTTGCGCCATTCCTCTAGTGGTGTGGTTTGACCGGGTGCGCAATAATTTGGATATCGTGCCTCAATCCACTCAGTGACAAAGTGTAACCATGGGGCAGAACGATCTGCAAGATGGACTCGATACTTGTCTTCATCCAAACGA
>Ga0247757_10001785_pt1 | contig 12972 bp, 16 predicted proteins | sample UWRJL126311R4_FD_180929 | JGI IMG/M metagenome (GOLD analysis project Ga0247757, IMG submission 180929) | Plant litter microbial communities from Arlington Agricultural Research Station in Wisconsin, United States - UWRJ-L126-311R-4 | ecosystem: Environmental > Terrestrial > Plant litter >...
GTCGTCGGCATCGGCTCGCGGCTGTGGGATCGGCTGTCGCCCGGGGTGCGACCGGCGGAGCTGCACGAGTTCATCCGATTGGACGGCGTGCACAGCGCACCGAGCACGCCCGGCGATCTGCTGTTCCACATCCGCGCCGAGCGCTACGACCAGTGCTTCGAGCTCGAGCGGATGATCCTCGGCGCGCTGGGCGGGCGGGGGAGCACGGTCGACGAGGTGACCGGGTTCCGGTACTTCGACGCGCGCGACCTGCTCGGGTTCGTGGACGGGACGGCCAATCCGACGCACGGCGATCTCGACGATGCGGCCCTGGTCTCCGCCGACGATGATCCGGATTTCGCGGGCGGGAGCTATGTCGTCGTGCAGAAGTACCTGCACGACCTCGACGCCTGGAACGCGCTCCCGGTCGAGCAGCAGCAGCGCGTCATCGGCCGCACGAAGCTCGACAACGTGGAGCTGGACGACGACCCCTCCGCCCCGGCCCACAAGACCCTCACGACGATCGACGACGGACACGGGGGAGAGCTCGACATCCTGCGAGACAACATGCCGTTCGGGCGACCGGGACAGGGGGAGTTCGGCACCTACTTCATCGGCTACTCCGGCCGGCTGTGGGTCATCGAGCAGATGCTGCGGAACATGTTCCTCGGCCGACCGGCGGGCGTGTACGACCGGATCCTCGACTTCTCGGCGGCCGTGACCGGCACGGTGTTCTTCGCGCCGACGCGGGAGCAGCTGGAGCTGCTCGGCGACGGACCGTTGGAGCGGGGGAGCGGCGCATCCGCCGCATCCGCCGACGGCGACGGGCCGGCCCCGGCGCCGGCCACGGACGGCTCACTGGGACTGGGATCCCTGAGGACAGGATCGGAAGGATCGTCATGAACCATCTGCTGCGCGACATCGCCCCGCTCGACGAGGCGACCTGGAAGCTCGTCGACGACGAGGCGCGCGACCGGCTGCGACCGGCCCTGGCCGCGCGGCGGCTCGTCGACGTGACCGGACCGCTCGGCTGGGAGCACTCGGCGACGAACCTCGGTCGCGTCAGCCGCGTGCTCGACGCGCCCGCCGAGTCGGTCATCGCGCGATCCCGCGTCGTGCTGCCGCTCGTCGAAGTCCGTGCCGACGCCCGGCTGCAGCGCGACGAGCTCCTGGCCGCCACCCGCGGCGCCGAGGACGTGGACCTCGGCTCCATCGACGAGGCGGCCGCCCGGATCGCCGCGACGGAGAACGCCGCGGTGTTCACCGGCTGGGACGCCGTGGGCATCACCGGGATCACGGCCGCGACCCCGCACGAGCCTCTCGTGCACGAGGGTGCGCCGTCCAAGTACGCGGACGTCGTGGCGCTCGCGGTCTCGACCCTCAAGCGCAGCGGCGTGGACGGGCCCTACGGGCTGGCGGTCGGGCCGGCGGACTGGGTCGACATCCTCGAGTCCAGCGAGAACGGCTACCCGATGCTCCCGCGCCTGCGCGACATCCTGGGCGGGCCGATCGAGTGGACGCCGGGCATCGAGGGAGCCGTCGTCGTCAGCATGCGCGGCGGCGACTTCGTGCTGGAGCTGGGCCAGGATCTCTCGGTCGGCTACGCGTCGCACGACGCCGACGGCGTGGACCTCTACCTCGAGGAGTCGCTGAGCTTCCGCGTGAACACGCCGGAGGCGGCGGTCGCAATCCGGACGGCGTAAGTCGTCGGAGTAGCCCCTTCTGCGGCTCGGTCGGATCTTGTATCCGATAATCAGCATTATGTCAGAATAGATTCCCCTGAGCGCTATTGCTGCGACAGCCTCCCGCCCAACCTTCACTGCACGATCCAGTTCTCCGTGTCGCTTCCGCGTCGAGCGCAGCACGCGCAGAGACCTACGAGCGGATCACGGACGCGACGTTTGTAACACGTGAGCAGTGTTCGGACACTTCTCTATGTGATGAATGACTCCGACGAGCCGGAGCTCTGGCACCGGGCCCGCCGCAACGATGGCGACGCGTTTGGGCGGATCTTCGATCTCCATCGCGATCGCGTCTACCGGCGGGCATTCGGTCTGCTCGCGGACCGGCACGACGCCGAGGACGTAACGGCGGCCGCCTTCTTCGAGCTGTGGCGCAAGCGACGCTCCGTGACGCCGGTGCGCGACTCGCTGCTCCCCTGGCTCCTGGTCACCACGGTCAACCTGTCACGCAACCTCCGACGATCGACCGCCCGCTATCAGCGTTTCCTCCGGACCGCGCCCCGCGAGTCGACGACGACCGACGGCCCGGACGCGGCGGACGGCGAGACGCACGACCGCCTGGCCGCTTCCCTGGCCGACCTCTCCCCCGTGGACGGAGCCCTCCTCGTCCTCACCGCGCTCGACGACGTCCCGGTGGCTCAGGCGGCCGAAGCCGTCGGGGTGACGCCTGGCGCCGCGCGTGTCCGACTCCATCGCGCGCGGGCCCGTCTCCGCGTCGACCTCCGCGACCTCGAACCGGCATCGATCCACGTAGAAAGGACCCGCTGATGAGCGATCGTCACCTCGACTCCGCCTTCGCCGCCGCCCTCCGCGAGGAGCTCACGGCGATCGGCACGAAGCGCAGCAGCCTCCAGCGTCACCAACGGCGCGTTCGGATCGCGACAGCCGCGGTCGTCGCGGTCGCGGTCGCGGGGCTGACGACCGGCGCGGCGGTGGTCGCATCCGGGTACCCCGGGAGCACGACCGTCGCCCCCCTAGGCGATTCAATCACGGTCACCCGCACGGGTACCTCGACGATCGAGCTGGGGATCAACCTGAGCGGAGCGAACACCGTGATCATCGACGTCACGTGCGAGAGCTCCACCGGCGCGGTGTCCGTCGACTCCACGAGCGGATTCCACGTCGATGCGGCGGGTACTCCGCACATCGAGAAGACCACCAGCAGTTGGAACTGCGCCGCGCGGTCCACCGCGGTTCACATCGACGACGGATATCTCGCTCCGGGCAGCACCTCGATCACGGTGACCGCGGACCCCGGAACCACCTGGACGGCGGTCGCGCGTTACGGCAAGGCGACGACCCGACCCTTCGAGGTCAACGCGCACGGTCAGACCTACGGCGAGCCGAACGACGTCTACGGATTCCCCGATCTGCAGGGCGCGCAGGCCACCAACGGCAAGGTCGGTTACATCCTCACGGCGCGGTTCAAATCGTTCAGGGGCTGCGGGTACCTGCCCGTCTACGAGTCGGACGGCACGACGGTGATCGGACAGTTCCCGATCGGCATCGATCCGGTCACGGGCGCCACCCAGTGCGATGCCCACGGATCCCCGACACCGAACCCCGATCCGACCGATCGTCAGCCCTGATCGACCCCGACAGGTCCCGCCGCCCCTGCGGGAGTCAGCTCCGGCCCGATCCCCCGGAACAGATTGTCGACGAGCCTCACGGCGAACGCCTCGTCGACAGGCTGGTCCGGCACGAGGAGGCGGTGGTAGACGGCGCCCCAGAGCTGGTCGACGAGGCTCTCGAGGTCGAGATCCGGGCGCAGCTGGCCTGCCTCCTGCGCCTCGCGCATGCGGTGGGTCGCGAGCCGGCGGCGGTGCGAGGAGTACATCCGGCGGAACTCGACCGCGAGGTCCGGGTCGGTCTGCGCGCGCCCGATCAGCTCGAGGACGATCCGCCCCGCCGGCGTCGTCGTCATGAGCCGCGTGAAGCTCCTCAGCTGGCTCGTCAGGTCGGCGCGGATATCGCCCGTGTCGGGGAACGCGAGCTCCTGTTCCACGGCGTGGAAGTAGCCGTCGAGCGCGAGCGATCCGATCGACGGCCAGAGCTTGTAGATGGTCGTGCGGCTGACGCCGGACTCGCGGGCGACCCGGTCGATCGTGAGCGCGCCGAGCCCCTCGGTCAGCAGGACGGAGGCGACGAGCTCCATGACGTCGGCGCGGACCCGCTCGACGGGGCGGCGACCCCGGCCTCGCCGAGGCGCAGCGGGAGCCGCCGTCCGGGCCCCGCTCATCAGATCACGCCGCCGTTCGCGTAGATCGTCTGGCCGTTCACCCAGACACCGGGAGCGGCGAGGAAGGCGACGACGTTCGCCATGTCGTCGGGCCGGCCGAGGCGGCCGAGCGGCGCGGCACCCGCGCTCTGCGCGATCTGCTCCGGCGTCTTGCCGTGGGTGAAGAGCGGCGTCTCGGTGGGTCCGGGGGCGACGACGTTGGAGGTGACGCTGCGGCCGCGCAGCTCCTTCGCGAGGATCGCGGACATCGTCTCGACGCCCGACTTGCAGGCCGCGTAGGCCGCGTATCCCGGGAAGCGGAGCTCGGTGACCGAGGTCGAGGTGTTGATGATCGCGCCGCCCGCGCGCACCCGCCTGGCCGCGAGCTGCGAGACGACGAACGCGCCACGCAGGTTGGTGCGCACGATCTGATCGAAGGAGTCCAGGTCGAGGTCGACGATCGGCGACAGCGGCATGATGCCGGCGTTGTTCACGACGACGTCGATCCCGCCGAACTCGGCCTCGACCGCGTCGAAGGCGGCGGACATCGCGCTCTCGTCGGCGACGTCTCCCCCGACGGCGATCGCGCGGCCGCCGTTCGCGACGACCCCGGCGACGGTCTCGTCGGCCGCGGCCTTGTTGCCGGCGTAATGGACGGCGACGAAGTATCCGTCGGCCGCGAGGCGCTCGACGGTGGCCCGGCCGATGCCTCCGGACGCACCCGTCACGAGGGCGACGCGTCCTGCGGTGGAGCTGCGAGGGGAAGTCATGTCGTTCATATCAGTAGTAAATGGACACAGTGTCCATATTATTCCCGATCCGCTCGATCGCCGACGAGAACCTTGCTCGACGACGCGCCCGGCCGCCGCTGACCGGGTCGCTACCGCATCGGCGATGCTGGCGGGATGCAGCGCGAGCGCCTGGTCGAGATCCGCGGTCCCGAGTTCCGGGCCATGTCGGAGCGCGTGCTCGAGGTCACGGCGCTCACCTCACGACTGAACGTGCTGCCCTTCGACGACGAGGCGGGCCGGGCGGAGCTGCTGAAACGGATCCTCGGGCGCGAGCCTCCCGATCGCCTCACCGTGTATCCGCCGTTCTTCACCGACCACGGGCTGCGGCTCGAGCTCGGCGAGCGGGTCTTCATCAACCAGAACTGCACGTTCCTGGACTTCGGCGGCATCCGGCTCGCGGATCGCGTCATGGTCGCGCCCCGCGTGACGTTCATCACGGTCGGGCACCCGGTCGACCCCGGTGACCGGAGGCTGTCGATCACGGTCGCGCCGATCGAGGTCGAGGCGAACGTCTGGATCGGCGCGGGCGCGACGATCCTGCCCGGCGTGCGCATCGGGCGCGACGCGGTCATCGCGGCGGGGGCGATCGTCGCCGACGACGTGCCGGCCGCGACGCTCGTCGCGGGACCGAAGGCGACCGTTCTCCGGCAGTGGGAGTCCGCGTAACGTGACCGGGATGACGGACCGCCGCGTCGCCCTGCTCACCGGGGTCGGCCGCGCCGGCAGCATCGCGCACGGGGTCGCGCCCGTTCTCGCGGCCGACGGGTGGGATCTCGCGCTCGTCGGCTCCGCCGCGTACGACGCCGAGGCCGGGTACGGCGGCGACGCCGACGACGTGGCCGCGCTCGCCGTCGAGATCGGGGCCGCGGGTGGCCGGGTGCTGCGGCTCGACGCCGACCTCGCCGACCCGGACGTTCCCGCGCGCCTCGTCGCCGACACGGTCGCGGGACTCGGGCGGGTCGACGCGCTCGTGCTCTCGCACTCGCAGAGCACCGACTCCTCGATCCTCGACACGACGGTCGGGAGCTGGGATCGGCACGTCGCCGTCAACGCACGGGCCGCCTGGCTGCTGATCCGCGCGTTCGCCGAGACGGAGCCCGCCGACGGCCGCATCGTCGCGTTCACGAGCGACCACGTCGTCCACAACCTGCCGTACGGCGCCAGCAAGGGGGCGCTCGACCGGGTCGTGCTCGCGGCGGCGGGCGAGCTCGGCTCCCGCGGGATCGTCGCGAACGTGATCAACCCCGGGCCCGTCGACACCGGATGGATGGACGACGCCACCCGCGCCGCGCTCACCGCGCTCCAGCCGAGCGGCCGGCTCGGCACCCCGCGCGACGCCGCGCACCTCGTGCGGTTCCTGCTCTCGCCGGAGGGCGGCTGGATCACCGGACAGCTCCTCACGAGCGACGGCGGCTTCTCGATCTGACGCCCCGCGCTCGCGCGTGGCACGATGCCGGGATGACCGGCATCGCGATCGACACCGCCGACGGCATCACGACCCTCACCCTCGATCGCGTCGAGAAGAAGAACGCGATCACGACCGTCATGTACACGGCGCTCGCGGACGCGCTCGACGCCGCCGCGGGCGATGAGGCGGTGCGGGTCGTCGTGGTCCGCGGAGCGCGGTCGGTGTTCACGGCCGGCAACGACCTCGCCGACTTCCTGCACGATCCGCCGACGGGGATGGACTCCCCCGTCATGCGGTTCCTGACCACGATCGCGGCGTTCCCGAAGCCGCTCGTCGCGGCGGTCTGCGGCCCGGCCGTCGGGGTCGGCACCACGATGCTGCTGCACTGCGACCTCGTCTACGCGAGCGACGACGCCGTGCTGCTGCTCCCATTCGTCGATCTCGGACTCGTGCCGGAGGCGGCGTCGAGCCTCCTGCTCCCCCAGCAGCTCGGGTACCACGCCGCCGCGGCGGCGCTGCTGCTCGGCGAGCCGATCGCCCCGGCGGCGGCGCTCGCGGCGGGACTCGTCAACGCGGTCCTGCCGGGCGACGAGGTCGACTCGGCCGCGCTCGCCGCCGCGCGACGGCTCGCGGCCAAGCCCGTGGGCGCGCTCGTCGCGTCGAAGCGTCTCCTGAAATCGGGCCAGCAGGAGGCGGTGCACGCGCGGATCGCCGAGGAGGCCGCGGTGTTCGAGCGGATGCTCGAGGAGCCCGCCGCGCAGGAGGCATTCGCCGCGTTCCTCGGCAAGCGCTAGGGAGCGGAGCGGTCGGTCCGCCCCTCGCGCGGCGGTGCCGGGTGCAGGCGCAGCCAGCGGTGCGCGACCCGGATCCAGAGCACGAGCGCCCAGACGATCAGCACGATCGCCCCGAGCACCAGCAGGAAGGGGAGGATGACCGGCAGGCCCGACTCGAACAGTCCACGGAGCATGCCCCCATCCTGCCGCATCTGAGGATTCCGCAGAAAAGAGGAGCAGTTTCCGAGAAGCCCATCCGCTCCCCCGCCGCCAGGATGGAGCCATGGCACAGACCACGAAGTCCACGTCCGGGTTCACCGCCGAGGAACGCGCCGCCATGAAGCAGCGCGCCAAGGAGCTGAAGGCCCAGGAGTCCGCCGCCGAGGCGCTGCAGACCGTGCTCGACAAGATCGCCTCGCTCGACGAGCCCGACAAGACCAACGCGGAGCGCATCCACGCGATCGTCACCGAGGTCGCCCCCAACCTGCAGGCGAGGCTCTACTACGGCAGCCCCGCCTACGCGAACGAGGACGGCAAAGTGGTGTTCTTCTACCAGGAGCGCGCCAAGTTCAAGGTCCGATACGGCAACCTGGCATTCTTCGAGCCCGCGCTGCTCGACGACGGCACCATGTGGGGTACGGCGTGGGCGATCACCGAGATCAGCGACGCCGACGAGAAGCGGATCGCCGAGGTCGTGAAGAAGGCCGCAGGCCTCTAGGATCCGGCGACGAGGGGCGCACGACGCCTAGCGCCGGATCTCGATGAGGAGCACCCAGGCGTTCAGCACGGAGTTCACGAAGATGAGCCCGAAGCCGACCGCGGTGAGGACGAGCCCCGCCGCCGGATCGACGAGGACGAGCACACCGGCGATCGTCGTGAGCGCCACCGGGAGCGGACCGACGACGGCCCGGACGACGACCGACACGACCGGGCCGAGCTCCGGATCGCGACGGTGGCGGATCATCCGGACCGTGGAGTCGAGGCCGAAGCCGAGACCGATGAGCGAGGCCACGATGAGGATGACGGCGAGCCACCCGACCGCGAGGTGCGGGATCAGCGCGAGCACCGACGCGACCACGATGACCGCGAGCTCGGCGATCGTCGCCCCGGCGCGCGACGGCAGCGTGGTCGTCGCGACGATGGCCTCCACGTTCACCGACATGGCCACGATGAGGAGGCCGACCAGCGCGGCCGACGCCCCCGCGGCGGCGGTGAAGAACGGCACCCATTCGGCGAGGTCCATCCGGTCAGCCTAGGGACCGGCCCGAGGGGCGACTAGGCCGACGGCGCCGGGTGCTCCCGCGCCCAGAACTCGGCGATCTGGCGGCGGGTCGCGATCCACACGTCGGGCAGCTCCTTCGCGTAGGCGAGGAACTCCTCGACCGCGGAGGCGCGCGCCGCCTGGCCCGACAGCCGCGGGTGCAGCCCGACCGACAGGATCCGCGGCACCCCGTCGCCCTCGGCGCGCAGGTGATCGAGGCCCCGCGTGAGGTAGTCGAGGAAGTCGGCCGGCGATCCCACGTGGCCGTAGGAGTAGAAGCTGTCGTTGTAGGTGAGCGTGTACGGCACGACGAGGTGCCAGCGCTCGCCGACGCGCGTCCAGTAAGGCACGTCGTCGTTGTAGGCGTCGGAGTCGTAGAGGAATCCGCCCTCCTCGACGAGCAGCTCGCGCGTGTGCTCGCTGCGCATCCACCGGCTGTACCAGCCGACGGGACGCTGCCCGGTCACGCGCTCGAAGGTCGCGACCGCGAGGTCGATCTGCGCCTTCTCCTCCTCGCGCGTCATCGTCCACTCCTCGGCCCAGCGGTAGCCGTGGGAGCAGATCTCGTGCCCGGAGCGGACCAGCCACGCGGCGGCCTCCGGGTTGCGCTCGAGCGCGAGCGCGGCCGCGAACGCGGTCATCGGCAGCCCGAGGCGGTCGAAGATCCGGAGCATCCGGTACACGCCCACCCGGCTGCCGTACTCGTAGACCGATTCGGTCGCGAGGTCGCGCACGCCGGCCGGCATGACGCGCGGGACCTCGCCGAGGCCCTCGTTCGCGCCGTCGCCGAACGCGTACGACCGCTCCGATCCCTCCTCGACGTTGAGCACCATGCTGAGCGCGACGGTCGCGCCGCCCGGCCAGGTGCCCTGCGGCGGGTGCGCCCCGTAGCCGACGAGGTCGCGGTCGAAGTCGGCGGACATCAGCGACCCAGGGTTCCGAGCTCGGCGATCACGTCCTCCGACCAGCGCACGTCGCCGTACTGCCGGTCGAGGTCGAAGAGCGCCGTGCGGTGCGAGAGCGCGAAGCGGTCGAAGACGCCGTCCGCCGGGATCGTGACGCGCAGGTTGAGCGACATGGCGTCGACCGCGGTCGCGCGCACGCAGTTGCTCGTCGACCCGCCGACGACGATGACGCCGTCGACCCTGCGGTCGATGAGGTAGCCGGTGAGCGGCGTGCCGTGGAATCCCGAGGGCTTCTTCTTCTCGAACACGATGTCGCCGTCCTGCGGGGCGACCACGTCGGCGATCCGCGCGCCGAAGCTGCCCTCGAGGGCCCAGCCCTCCGACTCGACGAGGTCGCGCTTCAGGCGGTAGCTGCCCATGTCGGAGCCGTCGCGGGCGAGCTGCCACTGCGTGTAGAACACCGGGGCGCCGGCACCGCGCGCGGCGTCGAGCAGGCGGGCGATGGCCGCGAGGGCGTCCTTGCCGGCCTGGCCGCACGACGACGGGTACGCGTACGGCTCGTCGGCGATGGGGCCGACCATGTAGTTCTGGGCGTCGATCACGACGACGGCGGGTCGGGATCCGAGCCCCGAGCGCCGCCCGAAGCGCGCGTTCGAGATCCGGGCGCGGTCGTCGTCCGAGAGCAGCTCGTCCCACAGGGACGAGGGCGGCTGGTCGTGGGTCACGCGCTTCCCTTCCGGCGCTCCTGGAGCATCGCGAGGATCTCCTCGCGATCATGGTCGATCTCGGTCGCGCCCGTCGAGCGGATGCGGCCGGGCGTGGCCGTGAGCTTCGGCACGACGTTCTGCATGCGGACCGGCCCGAGATCCGGATCGTCGACCGTGATCACGCTCTCCCGGGCGAGGTACTGCGGGTCCTGGACGATCTGGTCCGTCGTGTAGGCGGGTGCGATCGGCGCCTGCTGCGCCTGGAAGGACGCGAGCACCTCCTCGAGCGGGTGCGCCCCGATCCACTCGGCCACGATCGCGTCGACCTCGTCGGCGTTCTCGTGGCGCGCGGCGGGCGAGGAGAAGCGCGGGTCCCTCGAGAGCTCGGGGCGTTCGACGGCGGCGAGGATGCGGTCCGCGATCTGCTGCGTGCCGGCGGAGAGCGCGACCCAACGGTCGTCGGCCGTGCGATAGGCGTTGCGCGGCGCCGTGCGCGGTGAGCGGTTGCCCTGCCGCTCCTGCACGATGCCGAGCTGGTCGTACTCGATGACCTGCGGTCCGAGGATGCTGAAGAGCGGCTCGTACAGGCTCACGTCGACGACCTGCCCGCGCCCCTCCCCCGCGTGGTCGCGGTAGTGGATCGCGGCGAGGGCCGCGTACACCCCGCTGAGGGCCGCGACGCCGTCCGCGAGCCCGAACGCGGGGAGGGTCGGCGGTCCGTCGTGCTCGCCCGTGAGCGCCGCGAAACCGCTGAACACCTCCGCGAGAGTGCCGAAGCCGGGTCGGTCGGCGTAGGGACCGGTCTGGCCGAATCCCGTGACCTTCACCATGACGAGGCCCGGATTGTCCTTCGCGAGCTCGTCGTAGCCGAGGCCCCAGGCGTCGAGCCGGCCGGGTCGGAAGTTCTCGACCACGATGTCGGCCCACAGGCACAGCTCGCGCACGACGGCGCGGTCGGCCTCGTCGTGCAGGTCGAGCCGGATGAGCTTCTTGTTGCGCGCGACGGCCTTCCACCAGAGCGGGATCCCGTCGCGGGACTTGCCCCAGCGGCGGGCGTCGTCGCCGCGCGGGTGCTCCACCTTGATGACCTCGGCGCCGAAGTCGCCGAGGGTGGTCGCGACGAGGGGCCCCGCGTAGAGCGTGGCGAGGTCGAGCACCTTGAGCCCCTGCAGAGCCATCGGCATGTCGGTCATCGTGCTCCCGTGTTCTCATTAATTGAGAACGTCGTGTGTCCAGTGAGAGCAGCATGATGAGCCGTCCCCCGCCTTGTCAAGCGCCGCGTCACCGGCGTTGCGCTCGTGTTTCCATTTGATTACAGGCAGGAAGGGTGCTTGACACGCTCCAGGCGCTGCAGGATGCTACTTCCCACCTGGCACAACGTGTTCTCAACGAATGAGAGTGGCATGTCTCGCACTGCAACCCGGACCTTCGACCTCTTCGAAGCGGTCGTGCGTTCCGCCGTGCCGCTCGGGCTGATGGACATCGCCGAGGCCACCGGCGTCGACAAGAGCACCGCCCAGCGCCTCCTGACCTTCCTCGTCGAGCGCGAGATGCTCGCCCGCGACGACGCCAAGCGCTACGGCCCCGGCTCCGGCGCCTTCGCGCTCGCCGCGACCATCGGAGCCCGCAGCGACCTCCGCACGGTCGTCGCGCCGATCATGCGGGAGCTGCGCGACGCGTCCGGCGAGACCGTGAGCCTCCACCTGGCCGTGGGCAGCCGTCGCGTGTGCGTGGACGGGCTGGAGAGCCCGGCCGTCATCCGCCGGGTCGTGCCGCTCGGCGACTCCCTCTGGCTCCACGAGGGTCCGTCGGGCAAGGCGATCCTCGCCTACCTGCCGGAGCCCCGCGTCGAGGAGGTCCTCGACGAGGCGGGCGTCAAGCGCGTCGACCGCAAGCACGTGCGCGACGACCTCGAGCGCATGCGGACGGACGGCATCCTCGCGACCGAGGGCGACCGCTCCGCCGGGGTCCGCGCCGTCTCGGGCGCGATCTTCGACGTGCGGGGCGTGACCGCCTCGCTCACCGTGGCCGGCCCCGCCGACCGCTTCACCGCGGAGGATGCCGACAAGGTCGGCGTGCGCATGCTCCGCGCCACCGACGACATCTCCCGCAGCCTCGGAGGCCGCCGCCCATGACCGCTCTGCTCACCTCGATGCTCTTCGTCCCCGGTGGCGACGAGCGCAAGCTCGCGAAGGTCGACGAGCTCCGCGCGCCGGCGCTCATCCTCGACCTCGAGGACGCGGTCGCCGAGTCGCGCAAGCCCGAGGCCCGGCGCATGGTCGCCGCGGCGCTCGCGGCCGCCACGACCTCCGTCCCGCTATGGGTGCGCATCAACCCCGGGCCGGCGGAGGCGACCGTCGCCGACCTCGACGCGATCGTCGGACCGAACCTCGCCGGCGTCGTCGTGCCGAAGACGGAGTCGGCATCCGACGTGGCCCGCGTCGACTGGTACCTCACGGCGCTGGAGGCGGCGCGCGGGCTCGAGCCCGGCTCCGTCCACCTCATGGCCAACATCGAATCCGTGCGCGGGCTCGACCGCACGGAGGAGATCGCGGCGTCGAGCCCCCGCCTCGAGTGCCTCATCTTCGGGGCCGGTGACTTCTCGCTGGACGCCGGCCTCGACTGGCCCCCGCCCGCCGGCGTGAGCCCGCTCGTGCTCGCCGCCAAGCAGCGCCTCGTGATCGCGTCGCGCGTCGCCGGGATCCTGCCGCCGCACGACGGCGTCTATCCGATGTTCCGCGACCACGAGGGGCTGCGGGTCGAGTCCGAGCAGGCACAGGCGATCGGCATGTTCGGCAAGCACGCCGTGCATCCCGGCCAGATCCCCGTGATCGACGCCGTCTTCACGCCGAGCGACGAGCGCCTCGCTCACGCCCGCGAGATCGTCGCGGCGTTCGACGCGAGCGAGGCCGGCGGCGTCGGCAACATCGACGTCGGCGGCCAGTTCATCGACTACCCGGTCGCGCACCGCGCGAAGGCGCTGCTCGAGCTCGCGGCCGGGCTGAACGGGGGCGCCTCGTGACCGACCTCGCGCGGGATCAGCGCCGGCACCACGCCTCGCAGCTGCTCGGTCGCTACGCGGTCCTCGTCGTGCTCATCGCGATGATCGCCGTCTTCTCGATCCTGAAGCCCGACACGTTCTTCACGGCCGGCAACTTCATCTCGCTCGCGAACTCGCAGCCGTTGCT
>Ga0247757_10001786_pt1 | contig 12971 bp, 8 predicted proteins | sample UWRJL126311R4_FD_180929 | JGI IMG/M metagenome (GOLD analysis project Ga0247757, IMG submission 180929) | Plant litter microbial communities from Arlington Agricultural Research Station in Wisconsin, United States - UWRJ-L126-311R-4 | ecosystem: Environmental > Terrestrial > Plant litter >...
AAAAATTTCCCAAAAAAAAAAAAAAAAGAAACGTATTTCATGCTTGCATGCAAACAGAGCTAGGAAAGGCGGGTACTGACTAGGGAAAAAAAAAAAATACAGGCGGGTAGACGAGGTAAGTGCTTATGCAGCTCGATAAGGAGATATGGGAAATTAAAAAGACAAAGCAGACGGACGGATAGTAATGTTACACGGTGTATGAGTTCTTGGGCCAGGTGTGGCTCAAGGGGGAATGGGATGGAAATGCAGGTAGTAGTAGTATAGCGATTGTCTAGACGGAAAGAGAAACATCGTCATCTTGCTACACGCTCGATAAGCCTGCTCAACAATCAGCATCACGCTTTCCCGCACCATGACAAGCACGACAGGGGTAAATAGAGTAATCGAGCTCACCTCAATGTGCTGATAGCAAAAGTCATCAGCCACGCCACCAGGGCGATCAACAGCGTCGCCGTCAGCGCTTTCTGCCGCACGCAAATAGACTTAGTGTACGGACAACTCGTTGCCTCGTTGAGCTCAGTGCCATCTCTGCACGCCCAACGCTCGTCGGTCAAGGCCTGGAAGGCGAGACTCAGGTTCGCAGAGTCGAACACAATGAAAGCGAGGTCAAGAAAGATGAGACGCATCTTGGCATAGTGCGACCGCAGGCCCAGCGGCTTGGACGTGTACTCGTCGTAGGTGATGTAGATGGTGTATACGATAGCGACGACGTCGACGATGATGGCCAACCACGTCGAGGAGTTGTTCTTGCAGGGCCTGCTGTTGGATTTGTGGAAGATGGAGCCTGCGAGGGCGAGGGCGAGTACGGAGAAAATAAGGACGACGAGGCGGACGACGAGAGGCACCATGGTGTGGTTGAGTAGCATCTTGTGCATGCGCGCGCGCTTTAGCGGGTTGAATAGCCAGAAGCCAGAGAGCTGCGGCTTGTCTTCCTGGTCCATGGGCTGCCACGGCTCCTCGAGGTCCGGCATGTTCTCCTTCATCCAGGTGTCGTCGACAATTTGGCCACGCGAGGAGTTTGGGCGGTCGCGGTCATAATCGGAGGCCTTTGCAAACTGCTGCCACTTGGAGCCATGCTCGCTGAGCGGGGCCGTAGGCGTGACGGGGGCATGCTCGCGGGCATGGTCGAAGCGGCGGCCGGGGACATTGGACTTGGGCGTGGGCATGTAGTTGTGCGAGGCGGGGCGCACCGACGTGGGCGTCCGCGGGAGGAGGGAAGCCGAGGGGTCGGCATTGTCGTCTTCCTCGACGGATTGCACCCAGGGCGGGAGAGTCCTGACGGGCCGCTGCTGCTTATCCTTGTCTCTGTCGTGGGCTTCTGCCGCGGTGCTTCCCTTGGACGACGCCAGTGTGTGCGGGTTCGACGAGATGGAGTGACTGTGCGACTTACGCACGTTTGCGGCCCCGTCGAGCGTGGTGTCCTCGCGGTAGTTTGAGCGGTCGTGGCTTGAGGACGTGGCGGTGGTGGCCGAGGGCGGGCGGTGGAGGCTCAACGAAGAGGCGGTGGGCGGGATTGGGGACGGCAGCAGGCGGTTGTTCGCCTGGCTCGAGGACGGCGGGTTCTGGTGTTGCGACTGCGGGCGGAGGAAGGGGGACGAGCCATTGCGGGTCTCCACGACGGGGTGGCTGCTCATCGCTGGGTCCGCGGTCGCGGTCGGGGATGTTCGTCCCAGGAGGACGTGGCCGTGATGGCTTCGTTGGGTGCCCCGAAGCAGGGCAGCCCGGCCGCTGCGGCTTGGCGAGAGGTCGATTACGTGGGAGCGAAGTAGATGAGCCGCGACGACATGCTCGGGCGAAGCGGTGCAGGACGGGGCAGGGAGGCAGCGTGGTTGGGGTTGCGGCCGTTGGCGTTGAGGCTGGAAGCGAACAGGGCTCGCCGTCGTGGGAAATTAGCTGGCGATCGGCTGGTCCATTGCAGTTAGTGAACGGGCGATGCGCGTACCGCCATGAAGTCATCGCGTCGCTGCTCAAGCTTTCTGCCAGACACACTCGCATCAAGCTGCAACCCTAGGCCGCCAGCCGGAGCTATGTTTCACCCCGAGTCGTGCGTCTGAGCAGCCTGCGAAGAGAAGGAACCGGAAAAGCCACCTCCCCGCACCACCCGCGCAGCCATGCGCCTCTTCCTGCTGCCCGTCTCCACGCGCCGCACGCTGCTGTACTGCGAGAAGCTGCACGAGAAGGCCGCCAGCGAGCGCTCGCTGCTCGACAAGCTCACCAACAAGGCGAGCGAGACATGGGTCGCCTGGGAGAAGGACGAAAAGGCGCCCTTCGCCTGGAAGAAGCGCGTGACGTTGGCCGGCAACCAGGCCCTCAAGCGCATCCCCTTCGAGGAATGGGGCCTCAAGACCGTCCCCGCCCTCACCGCGAAGCGCAAAAAGGCCATCGTCGAGGGCCGTGAAAAGTACCACGTCGTCTTCCCCGGCTTGTTCCTCCCCCGGGATAAGGTCCCTGGCATCATCAGGAAACTCGCGCAGGAGCGCCAGGCCATGCACCGCCGTAAGATGGTCTGGAGCATCGTCGGCATGCCCTTTACCGCGCCCTTCATGCTGATCCCTATGTACGCCCCCACTTCCACCCCATCCGACTTCTCCGCTGACCACAACCGCAGAATACCTAATCTCCCCTTCTTCTACCTCGTCTACCGCGCCTACTCCCACTGGAAAGCTCTCACCGGCTCCAAGCACCTCGAATTCCTCCTCCAGCACAGTCCTCCCGCCATGAATCCCTCGCCCGAGCTCGATGAAGTCTATGCCGCTGGTCTGATGTACCCTACGCGGGCGGTGTCGCGTGCCGCGCCACGGCCAACGCGAGAGCAAGCCGAAGAAGTAGCGAGCGTGGTCGAGCGACAGACGCATGGCGGCACCGAGGATGTCATGGTGCTGCAACGGTGGAACGGCAAGCTTATCGCCGAGCGGTTTCGGCTGCCGGATATGGAGGCCGAGATCGAGCGGGCGGTGGAGCAGGTCGAGCAGTCGATCAAAGCCAAGGACGAGCTGGTCGAGGAGAAGCTGGAGCTGGAGAAGGCGACGGCGAAAGAAGGGAAGACGGCAAAGGATGCGCTGCCGAAGGAGGTGCTGCAGCCGTTGGAGGAGGCCGGGAAGAAGATTCGTCAGGAAGCGGAGGAGGTCGCGAAGGACAAGGACGGCAAGCATTAGATCTTGGATATGAGGCATGACTGAGAAGTTCTTTTTTGTATGATATCATGGGTGGAATGTGGGATGCATTTGTCTATGCACAAGCATGTTGTACTTGTAGACTTTTACGACGGAGGTAAGTAAAGTAACACCTCAAGACCCCTCTTTGTATGCAGCCTTTGTAGAACACGAATAATCAATATTTACAAGCCTTCGAAGCTTGAGGACCCCTGAGCCAGTAAACAGCGACACCTTCACAGTTCACTTTTGCCCCCTCTCTCTAAGCTTCTCCTTACCCCATAGCACCGGTCCATCCTCCCCGTACAAAGGATCCTTGTCTAACAACTCCACATCCTTGACTCTCTCTGCCTTTGCCTCTTCCCCCTTCCTCCCATAACACATATCCCACTCGCATCCCCTCGGATAACTCCCCACCATCTCAAACCTGCCATAATCCTCCAGCAGCCTATGACCCACGCCCGCAGGTACCACAATCGCATCGCCAGCCCCGACCACGGCTTCCACTCGCCCGGGATTGCTTTCGCCGCCGAACAGAAGCTTTGCGCGCCCGCTGAACACGCAGAGCACCTCGTGCGTGGTCGAGTGGTAGTGCGTCGTTGTGTACATTGAGTAGCGCCACTGCGGAACGAGATCATTGGTAGGGAGATGGGCTTCGAGGGCGGAGGGGGTGGTGGTGGGTGGGAAGGCGGAGTGGTAAATGAGAAGGGGGTGGGAGTGGGGTTGCGTGTTGGGGAGGAGGGAGTATGAGGGGATGAAGTGGGCGGAGAAGCGGAGAGAGGCGAGGGGAGTCAGATCGAGGGAGGGCATGTTGAATTGTTGAGTGTGGACGAGCAGTCGTGCTGTTGTGGATGTGAGGTTGTGGGCTGGTGGTTTGTTGATGTCGCGCCCGGTGTCCAACTCAGGCGAAGACGTCATCAGTCGACACGAGTCCATCAGGCAATCGACTCGAAAGCTCCCCAAGACTACAAAGGTGTCCGAAGCCACGCTTAATGGTGTGGGATAGTTGGTCCTCGAGTCGTTCAATGACATCCCAGAGCATTGTATTCTTCGGTGTCCCGGAACGTCTCGCCGCTGAGGTGGTCAGGCCCCGCATGTGGACATGAAAATATGACATGTCGCCCTGCATGCACGCTCGAATGTAAGAGAGCGACGGGGTCTCTACACAGTTTTATTTATCCTGTTCAGCATGATGGGTTATTGCAACACTTGTAAGGTTACTCTGTACAAACGTGACTGCATATGTTACTCGCATGGAACCCGTTCTTGGAGCAGGTGAAGGCACAATGACATGCTTCGGACGTGGCGGGTTGCGGAGGCAAAGCGGTGGTGACGGGCTGTCCCAGAGCGACCAGAGCGAGCGCTGGGCATTGTCGACAAACGCAGCGTGCCCTGTCGACCCCAGGATGGCGTGAACTCGCTCGATCGGTATTGTGTGGAGCAGGCAAAGGGTTGCTGACTGCTTGGCGGACAAGGCTGCGGGCGTGCGGTGAAGGGCGCGGTCGGCGCCAAGAAAAGTGCCATCCTGGTGCCTGGCCCTCGCCGTGATGCACAAAGTCTCGCCGCCGTCGGACTCACATCCTCTCGCCGCCCCTTCTTCTCTCCCTTCCTTAAAGCACGTATGTCTGATTGAGCGCGACGTCCCGTGCTTACACGCTCAACCAACACCTTCACTCTCCAGTCGCAGCTTACCCTTTAGTCTCCCTCGCCCTGCCCGCCTGATTAATCGTACACCTGCAACCGCCCGACGGCCAGCTCACCTGCACCGTCTGCGTTACACCCAACTCTAGCCGACCCCGTCCCCCCGCTCCGAAAATAAAGCTCTTCAAGCGGAAGAAGTCGCCCTCGAAAAGTGCATCCGTGCACGCGACGCAGCCTCTCACCATGGCATCCTCTATGCCCCCCGCTCCTCCAAAGGACGATGTCAAAGCAACGTAAGTGTTGGGCTTGGCTTCTTCTCCTACAACCGTGTTCCGCTGCATGGCCTCAAGCTCTATGAGTGTTTCCGTATGTGTATCCAGCTTCGGCTGGCTTGCAAACACGCATAGCTGGTGTGCGGGGAATAGGCGCGGGGATGGACTTGTTGTCATCTTATCATATGGACAGCTGCTAACTTCGGTGCAGATGGACCTACCTGGAAGCCGGTGTCGACAAGATCATGACCAACCTCCGCGGCGGTATGGATATGAAGACATATATGGGCCTGTACACTGCCATCCACAACTTCTGCACCGCGCAGAAGGCCGTTGCCGGCACTTCGTTCACTTCACATAACAACCGCGGCGGTGCCCACCTCCTCGGTGAGGATCTATACCAACTCCTGATCGAATACCTCAAGACACATCTCAAAGAGGTACAGGCGCAGTCGAAAGAACATGTCGACGAAGCGCTGCTTCACTTCTACATAAAGGAGTGGCGACGCTACACGATCGCTGGTCAGTACAACAATCACTTGTTCCGATACCTGAATCGCCACTGGGTTAAGCGTGAGATGGATGAGGGCAAGAAGAATATTTATGATATTTATACTCTACACTTGGTGCGGTGGAAGGAGGATATGTTCACCGGTACGCAAGAGCAGGTCATGCGGTCAGTCCTGAAGCTCGTTGAGAAGCAGCGGAACGGCGAGACTATCGAGCAGAGCCAGGTCAAGCAGGTTGTCGACTCGTTCGTGTCATTGGGTCTGGATGAACAAGATAGCTCTAAGTCGACGCTCGATGTGTACAAGGACTATTTCGAGAAGCCATTCCTGCAGGCCACCGCCGAATACTATGACAACGAGTCAAAGCAGTTTCTGGCTGAGAACAGCGTGGTAGAATACATGAAGAAGGCCGAGGCACGCCTAGAAGAGGAGAAGCAGCGCGTCCCGCTTTACCTGCTTCAGGAAATCATGTCGCCGCTCATGCGGACGTGTGAACAGTCCCTCATTACAAATCATTCTCAGGCTTTACGAGAAGAGTTCCAGATCTTGTTAGACCACGACAAGCAAGAAGATCTCGGCCGTATGTACAACCTTCTTGCCCGCATTCCGGAAGGCCTTGACCCGTTGCGTACGCGGTTCGAGACCCACGTGCGCAAAGCCGGTCTTGCTGCGGTAGAGAAAGTGGCCATGGAGGCCGAAAACATTGAACCCAAGGTCTACGTAGACGCGCTTCTCGAGGTACACACGCAGTACCAGGATCTTGTGAACCGGGCTTTCAACGGCGAGTCGGAATTCGTCCGGTCTTTGGACAACGCGTGCCGCGAATTTGTTAACCGCAACAAGATCTGCAAGTCAGGTTCCAACAAATCTCCTGAATTGCTCGCCAAGTACACAGATTCGCTGCTCAAGAAGTCAAGCGCCAAGATGAATGAAGAAGACAACATGGAGGCGCTATTGTCGCAAGTCATGACGGTCTTCAAATACATCGAGGACAAGGATGTATTCCAGAAGTTCTACTCACGCATGTTAGCCAAGCGTTTGGTTCAGAGCACATCTGCATCGGATGACGCAGAGACCACCATGATTTCAAAGCTGAAGGAGGCATGCGGTTTTGAGTACACTAACAAACTGCAGCGCATGTTCCAGGACATGCAGATTTCCAAGGATCTCAACAGCAACTATGCAGACTGGCTAGAACAGACCTTCGATGCAGTGGAGCGCAAGAGTTTTATTGACGCCAGCTACAACATTCTTGGTACCGGTTTTTGGCCACTCAGTCCGCCCACCACTACTTTTACGCCACCACAGCTGATCGTTCAAACCTATGAACGCTTCGCCCGCTTCTATAACAACAAGCATCAAGGCCGTAAGCTCACATGGTTGTGGCACTTGTCTAAGGGTGAAATCAAAGCGAACTTTTGCAAGGTGTCGGGTCAGAAGGTGTCTCCGACATTCCAAGTTTCAACTTACCAAATGGCCATTCTTTTACCGTTCAACGATAGCGATACCGTCTCGTACGATGAGATAGCTGAAGTCACCAAGCTCGATAAGGGTACGCTTGATCCCAGCATTGCCGTATTCGTCAAGGCCAAGGTTCTGATCCCCGAACCGGAGGGGGCGAAGCCTGATTCCGGTACTACATACAAGCTCAACACAGCCTTTAGGGCGAAGAAAGTGAAGATGAATTTCAACATTGCTATCAAGGGCGAGCAAAAACAGGAGGCCGAGGACACGCACAAGACGATCGAAGAAGATCGCAAGCTGCTGATGCAAGTATGTATATATTCGCAGAAACTCTCTCGAATCGTTTGCTAACTCTGTCATCCAGTCTGCAATTGTGCGCATTATGAAGTCCCGCAAGAAGATGAAGCACCAGCAGCTTGTCTCGGAGACGATCCAGCAGATCAAGAACCGTTTCCAGCCGCGTGTGCCAGACATCAAAAAGTGCATCGACATTCTGCTCGAGAAGGAGTACCTGGAGCGCCTGGAAGGAGACGAGCTCGGATATCTCGCATAAAGATGGAATATGGGAGGCTTTGGCATCATTCGCCCGTGTGTGCGGCTCTGAGAATTATATTCTACCTGTCACGAGTTAATGAGTTAGTTTGCCGGTGGTTCTTATCTTTTTCTTTGCAACGGTGTGGAACAATTTCATGGTTGACCACCCCCTTCTTCCTCTTGTTCCCTCTTCGCTCGCGGTTTGTTTAACAAGGGCGTTGCGGTACACTGGGTTTTTCATGAAGGGCATTTGATTGATGGAAATGGTATATGGGGGACGGGATGGATGGAAGGGCGGAAGAGAGAAGGAAAGTTGAGAGGCTTTATCGCTACAGAGCTTCTCCGCATACTCAGCTAGGGCTTGCCAGGTTACAAACTATGACTAGTACCAGGACCAGGACTTCACTTCCCCGAAAATTAACTGGGTAGGATGAAAGGATAGATTGGCAGAGAAAATTCTCGCGCGTATTTGTTTGCCTGTTTCTTCCCTGCCTCGTGATTAAGGGTGATGTACAGGGAAAATGATTGGAGATGAGGGAGGAGATGGAACAGGCGGTCGTGTTACATCATTTGTAACAGAATGTCTGTTATTACTTCGGTTTTTCCTTTCGAGCTAAGTGAATTTTGACTGAACGAAGATGTAATGTAGTGCGCGGATAGGATTTGTGAGGATGCAAGCAACTGAAATGCAACTGCCTCAACGATAAGTCCGGTTAGTTCATCTCGCCGACCGCTCTCTTCCCTCTCACTTCCAAACGCCACATACACACACGCCTGTGATTGTACATCGACCATTCGCTTTGCCATTCTTAAGCCAGCACGTTTAGTCATCTGATTTTATCGTCGGCATCATTATTTCCACCTGCCTGCTCCCTTTCGTCTTGTTGGCACACCGCTCGCTGGCTAGCAGGACAGAGCAGATATGGTTGAGTACTTGACGTCAAAGGTTTACGCGGATCCGAGTGAGGAGGGGAAAGGTATGTTAGGTGAGGACGGAAAGCGGGATGAGCTGATGGAATACAGTAGAGTCCGGTGAAGATATGCCTGGAACATCGATGGCAGATGCGAAGCGGGGAGGCAGGATATGGGATGATGAATGGGAAGATGAGGGTGCAGGGACACATTCCGGCCCAGGTACGGCTCAGGCACAGCGAGTAGATTCAGTTGGAGCTAACAAGTTCAGGGCCAAATTCTCATCTCAGAAACGATTCACGCGTCGATTTCCATGCTCCGCCCCAGAAGCCATCTTCCGTATGGATGACACCACAGGATCGACTCAGATTGTCGCCAGAGTAGAACCACGGTGATGAAAATGGCGAAGAACGCACAGTCGGAGAATTCTCTTCATCCAGCGCAAGGGATAGGCCCCCAGTCCGCTCACGCAGATCCGCAAGTCTCCCGCCCAGGACTCTAAACCCACTTCATCCTACATCAGATAGATCCAAACCTCGCCGCAGTCTTACCATTGTCAACTCGCCTGTGCTTCCGCTGTTTTATCGCACCAATAGCAACCAAACGTACCCACGGCCGATGAATCGCGCACCTTCACCATATCCCAGAGTTAGATCCGCACCCCAATCCAGACCAAAGATAAAGGAAGTGTCGGTGTTTGGGTACCAGCTCAAAATGATTTCGTCGCCTACCCAGTTTGATTCTCAAGACAATCAAGACCCAGGACAAGGAGAGCGAACACAATCTCCAAGTTGGGTTCTTCAAATAACACCCCCAAGGCCCCGCAAGACTCGCAATCGCCATGCTACTGAGCGTAACCGCCTGAAGAAGAGGGGCAAGATTACAGTTTTTGCAGCACCTGATATTATGCCCCCACCAGCAGATGGCGGAGAGCCATCCCATCCATCTGGTTCAAATTCTCGCCCTCGGTCGAGCATTGCTACCTTACTTTCCGTTCCAAGCTGGCTACAAGGACCACGTAGTCTACACCAAGTCGGCGAAAGTAACGAAGCCCAAGATACTGGATGTAATGAAGGGTCTCACCCTGTTGAAAGCCCTGTTGAAAGTCCAGGACATAGTCCGTCTGAGGCTACTCTCGTGGATGATGCGTTCATCCCAGCTGAAGCTCCGCCAATACGCATACTTCTAAACGGCAGTAAGTTTGTCGAGGATCTCCCACCGCAGAGCTACGGCACGTCACGCCCTCCTAGCGGCGCAGAGTCTGACCAAGATTCGGAAGAGCCAAATACACTATGCTCTCCGGGTCACTTCTGTCGAAAGTTATGTTGCTGCTACTGTCACTTCTTTCAGAAAAAGAGGAATGGGGATGCAAAGAATAGACAGAGTGATGGGAACAGCGGAAGGTCTAAATGCAATGTAAAGAAGAATCCGGAGAATAGAGCAGCTCAGGAGGATGGTAGGAGAGGTGATAGACAAGCTGGAGAGGCTATCGAAATGCAGCCACTGCAACCATCAGCCAACAGCGATTCCCCGGACATAGTCTCTCTTCCAAAAAAGAGCACTACCCCGGCACGAGACGACGAGACTGCCCGACAAGACGCTGCAGTGAGCACTGAGATACAAAGGCCGGCTTCCCCTATATCTGGGTCTATATCTGGGTTGTCACAGACTGACAAGTTCGCCGGTAGCAGCTATTCCTCGTCCCACCAGGTCTCCGGAAACACCTCTGGAATACGACGACGGACTTCTCCACAGCATCGGAGGTCACATGCGCTCAGCTTTCCTTCGTCGCCGTTCTCCGCTGGCACTGTCGAATCACCACGATCGAATTCTCCAGAGCATTCTTGGGCGCCACGGATGCCACAGATGCCACAAACGATTAGGTTTACTCCCAGCACCAATGCTTCGAAATTCCGGAAAAACCTAAACAGCAGAAGAACTGAGGATCGTCAGTTACGCGATACAATCACAAAAGGACTTTCTAACGATCTTGATGAAAAAGCCCCCCAGCCGATGCATGCAAAGGATCAGGAACCTATTCAGCGTTTCGATAATCTTGATGAGAAGGTCTACCAGGTAATGCATGCTGATGAGGAAGGTCCTATCCGGCTCCGAGACCCTGTCGAATTTCCCCCTCCGCCGATGCCTGAAAGTCCGTCGAGCAAATATTCACAAGAGTCGGAGTTCAAGTCATTCGATTGGGCATACAGCGAGGATAAGACTACGAGGTCGCCGGGACAGTATGATGAGGGTGGCTCTTCTGTTGCGGGGTCATTAGGACGAGATGATGAAGCCACCTCTGTCACTGGAGAATCACCTCCAGGATTGGGGCCTCTAGGGCGATATACTCCAGCAGTATTCACAAATGCTATCTCAGCAGTCAACGTGGACCTCAGCTTTCGCTCTGGTCAAGCACCTACTCCTATGGAAACTCCATCTGGCTACTATGATCGTACTAGCATGAATAACAACCCAAACAGCCGTACATCCCCCGATGTTCACCGGCCTGTAAGGGCACCATCTGCTACGACAGCTCCAATGCCTCGTAGAGTAGCAAACCTGTCGGTTATAACTGAGGATCTTGAGGATGCAAAACCTGCCGATAGAGCAGATGACCGACATGATTCCGCAAACAGCCCGGTTGAAGCTGCGGAGGAGACTGCCGCTTCCGATAGGAATTTACCTTCTAGGTCCAGTGCTGATAGTTCTCTTGTGCTCTCGAGGCCGCAGCGACAGCGTCTGAAGAAGCGGAGTGATAGGAGTGGCGGGTCTGTTGGTTGTCAACCTCAGTAGTATACCGCGTCACGGAGCATAGATTGGCGCGCGAAAGAGGGGAGAAGGGAAGTTTGCTTGCAGAATTTGCGTCTGAGTGTATGATGAATAGCTGGTGACGAGTTTTTCTGTATTCGTGAAGCATTTGTTAGGGTGATGGCATTAGTATTGTTCACTGTGGATTATGAATACAAGTAGGGCTAAAGTAACGGCCTAGTGCGAAAATTTGTGAGAGCAAATCCCTTATTCAGCTAACAGTGGTTTCTTGGTGAGCCAGAGAGTGAGACTTTCTGTTTGCAATTCTGTGCCAAATCTTGCTCACCTGCTCTTTAGTAGCTTTTTTCCATTTTTCCAAAAATTTTAATTCACCAGCTGGAAGTTTTAATCACCTAATTTTTCTCGCTTGCTTTCAGTATATAAACCCCCCACCCCCCTCGCCTTGTTGAGATTCTTCTTTCTCTCTTTCTTCCTCAATCTTCCTCAACCAGCACACATCGACGGCTCTCTCAACTTTGAAAGCAAAAAGCAAAAGCAGCTTCAAAAACCGACAGCACCAGCATATCACACCCACCACTCACAACAACAACACCAACAGCAGCAACAACAAGAACAACAGCAACACAACAATGTCCGCCTACCACAATCCCACCGCCTCCTCCTCCACCGACAGCATCAACGTCAGGGTGCTCGAGTACGACAGCGAGAGGCACGGCATCACGCTCCCATGGTCACGCCTCGGCACGTGGTCCTACGCCCAACTCGTCGAGCGCACCTTCGTGGCGCTGATGCGCAACCCGCGCCAGTTCCGCATGGAACTATGGCTGGGGCGCGGCCGGGGCGCGGCCGGGGAAGAGCACGAGGAGCTCGTGGAGGAGGCGCGGTGGGAGGCGGGCGAGTACGTGCGCGCGGCAGCGGAGGCTGGGGAGGAGACGTTGGTCGTTTGGGCAAAGCTTGTGCCGAGGGAGACGGTGAGTAGTATATGAAGAACATATTTCCACGAAGAAGAAGAAGAAAAGAAGAAAAAAAAGAAACCTCGAGAAGGAGGTTGAAGGGAAGCCAGGAGTATTGGATGGCTGGCTTGACACCGGGGGGGAATGAGGTTGAACCTCCACCGATTCGGTTTGGAGTCTGCTTTGGGAAGAACGTGATCTGACGTCAAAGGGAAAAAAGAAGAAGAAGGGCGCAGAGGGCGCGGCTTCCCAGCCGTCGTCCCTGCTGCCATCCAAGCAGCACCAGCTGCAGCTCCAGCACCAGCAGCACCAGCAGCAACAAGGCCCGCCTCGCCTCCTTGCGGGCTATAGCCTGGCCCCTCCGACGGGCCACGGCGCGCCTCCCGCAACGCCGTACCATTCGGCGTACTACGAGATCGAGCGCGCTCCGAGTGTAAGATTGCCCAGCCCTCGCATCGCATCTCGCGACTATACCACTTCCACACGCTCTTCCTGCGCACAAAAGGTTCGTCTGGAAGTTTAAGGCCATTTTTTCTGATGGGAAATAGGAGCAGCCACCTCCGCGTCGCCCGGCCGGCCCCTTCCAGGTGCCGTTTCGCGGGTTTCGGCCGGGGGTCGGTCAGGTGCGGCGCGAGGAGTCGCCGCTTTTCGAGCCGGAGGGGGAGGAAGAGGGGGAGGAGGCGTGGAGGCGCCGGCGGTATGTGATAGAGGAGTTGTGGGATGTGGAAAGTGATGAGTAGGGGGTTGGAGGGGGCGATAAGAGGC
>Ga0247757_10001787_pt1 | contig 12967 bp, 13 predicted proteins | sample UWRJL126311R4_FD_180929 | JGI IMG/M metagenome (GOLD analysis project Ga0247757, IMG submission 180929) | Plant litter microbial communities from Arlington Agricultural Research Station in Wisconsin, United States - UWRJ-L126-311R-4 | ecosystem: Environmental > Terrestrial > Plant litter >...
CTGACCACCTCTGCCTTGTAAAACGTAGTAGTACCCGGATACAAGGCGAGCACGTGCCTGCGGCTGGGCAGGTCCGGCAGCACGAGGTTAGCCGAGGGCGGAGGGATGGGCACGAGGTGGTTCACGGAGGCGCGGTAGGGGATGGAGGGGGTCGGGGGATCCGGGTCCGAGTCGATGATTTCGTAGCGGCGCTGCTTGCCCTCGCCGATGACGGAGGTGACGCGGCAGAGGATGCCTTCGCCCTCGGTGGTCGAGGGGTTGCGCGTCTTGGTGTTGCGGTAGAGGACCTCGGTGTGGACTGTGAGGCGTTGCTTTTGCTCTAGGGGGGTATTGTTAGACGGGCGGGATGAGGGTGAGATAGCGCACCAAGGAGATGGGACGACGAGGGGGAGAAAGTGGGAGGCTGGAAGAACCTGGTTTGCATAGAAGCTAGATGTGGATGGGGGATGTAGAACGAAGGCGCTGCCTAAGAGACACTTTGTTGCCTGAAGACTAGAGGCGCATGATGGGGAATTCCTTTTGAATACACTCGCGTGCTTTTTCCGAGCAGGAAGCTCAGCGGAGAGCACCACGCCTAGACGGTGGAGACAGTGCTGTCGTAGAAAATCGGTCCCTCTTACCCTTGGAATGCTCATCATCCTCCACCTTCACACTGCTCTCCCTTCCTGCAGGTACACTTCCCGCCCTACTACTAACCCCCTTGGGGATCCCTGATTTGGGGAAATTCTTGGGGCTAGGCGCAACTGGACTGTCGGCAGCTATGCTATCTCGGTCATCCATCGTGGCGTCAGTCAGCTTCCTTTTGTTAGGACGGTCGCGCGATTTGCCAGTGTTGGTGGCACGCGAGGCCGAGCTGTCAGTGTCGGCGGACCTGAGGGCAGACAGGATGCTGAGTTGTTCACATATGTCATTACCACGTTCGGACTTGATGAGTGTGAGCATTTCTTCGCTGAGTTTGATGTTTTCGCGAAGCGCGGCATCAAGCTCGGCATCGATGCGAGAAGAAGGCGCGTCGTTACGGGCTATTCGAGTACCCTGTTGCGCTTCGTACTCGAGGATCTTCTTTTGAATATCATCTGATTGGGCCTGCAAGGTGTTAGAAGTGTGCCAAGCTATTGAAAGATAAAATAAAAGAAATGCACCGTGATCCGGCAACCATGTTTATCATCGTATAATCGAAGGCTTAGTATCATGATATTGTGTTGAAGAATATGGGTATTAGTAGGCCACCGCTTCCAGGGATGTCATGTTACCATCTGATTGAATGGCAGGCTGACATGACCGGGGCACCAGCCAATCATGTTCATATATGCCAGCAACATATGCCATCTGGTAACAATATAGACAGATATGTAACCGCAGTGACACCAGATAGTAGGTAGTAGTATGGTGTATATCCAGCTTGGACCCAGGCTATCAGGATGCAGTAGCTTGTTGGTGGAGAACACGATCGAAAAATGTAGTGGGCAATATAAAGACTTCATACTGGTCTGAACTCGGTGATCTGATCTTGATCGAGCAGAGATGCTCTCCTTTCGGCCCAGTACAAGAAACAATGTTTGCAGGGGTTTGTAGACGCCCGCCGTGGGCCGACTCTGAATAATTCTCGCGATTATCTTGTAGAAAATTAAGACTTACCATGAGCTGGTCAAGTCGCCGTCCATCAGCGCGAATCGCGTTCCATAGCGATCGCTCCTCATCAATATCGTCCTTGAGTGCCCCTGCGCGGGGCCTGTTGCGTGCAGCCATATTGATAAAATGAGCCGCGCCTCCCTGGCAAGGCACACGGAATCCTCTCAGTTTCCTGAGTCCGAGGTCATTTGTGAGGAGGTCCACCAAGAAATAGGGACGACGTCGGGGTGTGTTGGCTAGACAAGGAGTATCACGGTCGAAGAGAGCTCCCATAGCTTCACTAAGCGAAGGCGCTAGCAGTGGAAGTAGCTTAGCTGTGTGATTAGCTGCTGCTTGTTTCGACCCTCAAAGTGCGCGGGGAGTTCTGGTCGCACAGCCGGCCGTAGCAACCACACCATCACTTCTCCACACTAAATCTTTCGACCAACTCGCGCTTCCAAAATGGTTCTTCAAGTTCCCTTGATTCGCCTGCAGTGCGGTATTTTTACCCACCCTATTTCTGCCCATTTTCAAACTAATTTTCGCAGGCGTCAACAGTTATGATTGGGGTACGTCAGAGGATCCCCGCCCCCACAACAAAAATAAGATGGGCTGCTGAAGACGTGCAGGAAAGATTGGTAAGACGTCTGCTGCAGCCAAGTATGCAGCTGCGACGGCTTCCAGTGACTTTTCCATTCAGGAAGAGAAGCCGTATGCTGAGGTAATTTCATTTATATCAGATGTTTGATTGACGTTGACCATATAAGTTGTGGATGGGAACGCATCCTTCGCTTCCATCCAAAGATCTTGAGACACAACGCACCCTTCTCGAGCTGGTGCAGGAGAACCAGGCTCTTCTCTCTACAGACATAGCAGAGCGTTACGAGAACAAGCTCCCGTTTTTGTTCAAGGTCTTGTCCATCAACAAGGCTCTGAGCATTCAGGCACATCCAAACAAACAGCTTGCAGAACAGCTCCATGCAAAAGACCCAAAGAACTATCCCGGTCAGTTAAGACACTAACTTCATACGCTAACCCAACTAAAGGCTATGCAGATGATAACCATAAGCCAGAGATGACCATAGCGGTCACCCCCTTTGATGGACTCTGTGGATTCCGACCTTTGGCTGAAATTGCGCACTTTTTGCAGCATGTTCCCTCCTTTCGCAAACTAGTGGGCGAAGAAGAAGCAAAGAACTTTGAGAACACTGTCAAGGGCAAAGAGACCTCTGACAACGAGGAAGATAAGCAAGCTAACAAGAAAGCTTTACAGTCTGCATTCACAAAACTGATGAATGTAGATAAAGCATCTCTAGAGACAGCATCTGAGGAGCTTCTTCAAGCCGCCAAGTCAGAGGGCGCATCCTTCGCAGGCGAAGGTGGCCCATCAAACGATGGCCAAGAACTTGCAGACCTGGTCGTCCGCCTCAACGGCCAGTTCCCTGCGGACATTGGTCTCTTCGTCCAATTCTTCCTGAATTATGTCAAGCTTGAGGTTGGCGAAGCCATGTTCCTCAAGGCAGATGACATCCACGCCTACCTGTCAGGCGATATCATCGAATGTATGGCATCCTCCGACAATGTCGTCCGTGCCGGCTTCACTCCCAAGTTCAAGGATGTCAATACGTTGACTGAAATGCTCACATACTCCTATGCTCCTATCAGCGAGCAGAAGATGTCACCCACTGACTATCCCTTTGCCACACTCAATGCTTCTGCATATAGCTCCAACTCCTCGAACACGCTGTATGATCCTCCGATTCCCGAGTTTGCCGTTGTCCGAACTGCGTTGAATAAATCTGGCGCAAAGTCTACATTTGACCCCATCCAAGGACCAAGCATTGTGCTCTGCACCAAAGGAAGCGGAACTATCAGCGTAGGACCTAAGAAGGAGAAGATCGAGGAGGGCTATGTATTTTTTGTCGGTGCTACAGCAGAGTTGGTCATTGAGAGTGAGACCGACGCTGATGGTGGCGAGGGCCTTGTGATATTCAAGGCTTTCTGCGAGATTGATGACGAGCAGAAGCTATGAATTATTACCTGTTGAACGAGTATAAAGGCATAGATGGCTGACGATTCACGTTCACTAATAGACAGATGCTTAAAAAATCGCACTTACTCAGAAAATCCCATGCTCTTCACCTGTTGCTTCCGACAAGTCTGCTCATTTAGGGATGTGAAGTGAATGTACTTCCCACACTTGGTAGAAGAATGGTTGGACTTCCTAACCCGAAACAAATCTCGTGCGAAGGCGAAGCTCATTGGCTAAAACCCCTACGGCCAAGCCTCGGTAGTATCCATTCATCACCAGCTTCCCATACACAAGATAGCTTAACTTGTCACCGGAATAATATACACGCCCACTGCAATTCCAGAGTCGCAAGCAGCTCTCTATCAACTGTGCCGCAACCAACAGCTCAGCCAGACCACGCACGCACGCGCGCACCAATCATACCTCGCGGCCGCCCTAAAATCCGCCAAAGCCACCTAAAACAGCCGTCGACCCCTCCGCGGCCTCAAAAGCACGCCCGCACCGATACCGACAAACGCGCGTCCCGTCCGACCCGCAGCCGCCTCCGAACCCTACCATGAACAACTTCTCCTTCCTCGACTCAGGCCCCAACGCCCCCATGCCACGCGCCGCGCCCTCGCCCAATCCCTCGCAGGCCTCGCAGGCCAACGGTATGCCACCTCCAGGCGGCCAGCAGAACGGTATTCCTATGGTCAACGGGCTTCCAAGCGGCGGCCAGCAGACGGACATGAACCATTTGTGGAGCGTGGTGCAGCAGCTGAGCCAGGTGCTGGAGGAGAACCGCGCACAGACGGCAGGCATCGTGAACGGCGTGCAGGCGATACAGGCAAGAGCTGTGGAGGAGGGCGGCGTAGGAGGGTTAGGGCTCCGGGAGGTGAATGGAGAGATAAGCGGTATGTCTTCTCCGCTCTGTCCCCCAAGTCTTCTGCGTCCCCTTGCTGTTGTGCGGATGCAACGCATGCATATGCACGCGAAGACAACGCAGGATGTCGCATACAGGAAGCTGTCTCGAAATACGTTTTGAAAGCTAACAGTACCCACTACAGCTGCGACACGCGCCGCCGAAATCTCCAACCTCCAATCGCAGCTCACGTCAGCACAGTCTCAGGTCTCGTCCCTCACCTCCACCACTTCAACCCTCCACGGCCTGCTTACTGACTACGAGAACGCGCTCACACTCCTCCTCGATAAGCTGCGGCCATATGCCTACACCCAGACACAGGCCATGCTTGCTCTGCACAAGCACTACCAGTCGTTGCTAGAGCAGGAGCGCGCTACGTCAATGCAACTGCGCCTCGAACATGCAGAGTGGCAGACGGGCCTAGGTCGCGTGGCCGAATACGCACGGGGCGCGCTCAAGGTGCAGAGCGAAAGTGAGCGTAGCTTAAGGGCCGAGATTAGGGGGCTAAAGGAAGAAAATCGAGTGTTGAGGCGGCTAGCTGGGTGGGAGGAAAAGCCGGATGAGAGCAGTGACGAGGAGGGCATTGCGGGGGAGAGGGCGTAAGAAATTTCGTTTCTTCTTCCTTCGGTTGCCTCGTTTAAGAAGAGGCGGTTTGGGACGGCGTACGATATCTGTCGAGAAGGAGTCTTGTGAGCACTTTTGCACAGCATAGCGCAGGCGTTTCATTGGGATACGGGTATATCCATCGAGTTCTCTGGGCCAGCACCATGTCTAGGTATGACTAGGGCGCTAAATCTTCTAGTTACACGGTCTAGTCTGAAAGGCTGCACTGTGCATTAGGGGAGCATCTTAGGGTCCAACACGGACTGCTCGTGAAGGAAAATAAATACGAGACCAGGTATAATCCACACCATCACATGTCTTTCCCAGGTTTTTGATTGGATATTCCCATTATGGCAAAATACGGTCTGAAAAGTCCACGGAGAAGGTATATCAAGAGCAATGGTCCCGATTTTGAATAGTGTAATTCTTTCAGAAAGGCGGTGTCTTCTATGCCCTCTCAAGCTCGCTACAGGAGACAAGAAGCCACAGCCAGGCCACTAGAACAAGAACGACTACGAACTTCGTATAGCATTCATGCCAATTATCCGGCTCATCACCATCCCCTGACCCGCGATGTCCAGTAGGACCTAGCCGTCTATTACCCGAGGCTGGCCCCGCGACATTGTCACGGAAAAGGATATTGAACCCCCACCAATCTAAGTCCTCGGTGTATATATTAGTAATGGATGGGATTGGGACATCGTGCTCCGGCTCTGTATCTTCGTCATCGGCTGGATACAAGCTTATGTCGTCTTCCGTACGCTCTGGCCCGTCCTCTTCCAAGTCGTTGTTATTTTCGACATCCCCGGCATCGCCGCTGTCCGTCTCGTAATTAAGCTTGGTCTCTTTGGGCTCCTTGGCTATCTTGCGAAAGGGGTGTTTGAATGGGTTATAGTCGACCTTTGTGTCTTGATCCATTGTCTGTGGAGACGGAAGAACATTTTCCTTCCACTTGCCCTTTGCATCACCAGCAGAGGCGGGTTTTTGTTTCGGTAACGCCTCTGTAACAATTCCCACAGTTCTGAAGGGACGTGAAAAGTTTCGGGGTGAAGTTTGGTTCTCCATAATCATAGAAGTAGGCTTGTTCTCTGGTTGAGATTCTGTGAAGTGCGAACTAACTCTCTCTTCATTGTCTTCATTTGAGCCTACTTCTTGTGCCTCAGCTCCAGCATCATTCATTACATCCCAGGGAGGTAATGTAGGCGATAATATAGGCGACAAGTTGGGTGACGGTAGATTCCTTACCCTTAGCTTAGGTGGTGAGATGCCTACATCTAACACATCTGATGATTGTGCGTGTGATGATATGGGCGACGTCGGTGATGCAACTAGTGACGGAAGCTCTAAGGGCGCATGTGGAAGATCGAAAGTCATAATGAAGTCCTTGCTGGTTACCTTTGGTGTACTAGGACCGTGGTATATAGCAGTTACGGGGGGTGATGCTGATTTATCGCTTTTGATACTAGTACCTTCACTTCGCTTAACAAGAGACGATGTATTACGCCCATTTGCTGCATCTGAGATGGAATAATTGCTTTGAGCTGTTAGCCGCTGAAGATTCTCAGTTGTCAACGGCATCGGAGCAGGTGGGTTTGCATCTGGAGTTTTTGAACCTGAACCTAGTCGACAATTAGTATGAAGCAAGCCAGATACTTATTATGCTCACTGTCATCTCCTCGACCACTTGGAGTTTCAGCTTGAGCGGCGAGCTCCGCCATCTTCCGTGCCCGGATTTTCAGCCACAAACGTTCTCGTTGTAATCTATGCCAAAGCTTCGGATTCCAGACCTTGAGCAGCGGTAGTACTTGCTTTTGATCCAATCTAGTTGCTGCAAAAAGAATATCCATGTTCATTCGGAATCTGCCCAACTTGTCCGAACGGATCTCATCTTGCTTATCAGCGAGGGCTAGTAGTGAAGTACTGCTCCATCCACTGTTATTTCCATCCTCACTCGATCCAGGACCCTGCTTAACGGTTTCTCTAGAATCTTCTGGATTGTCTTCGTCATCATCCTGAGGTGTGAAGACTTTGTAGGCCATCCTGGTGAGCGTGTCATGGTCAAAATCAATCACGTCGAGCTTTTTGCCTTCCTAAAGCTCCTTGATTATGATTGCAAATGCCTTGATCTCCATTGAAGGCCGTATTTTCCCGGAAGAATCGAGTACCTGCTCATCATTGGCGTCGATGAGATGCTCTATGATACTCATTTTGCTTTCGTGGTACCAAGGCCTTAAAGGGTGACGCCAGCGCACAACCCAATTTGCCTCAGTCGAGTGGCGGAGGAGAAAGTAGTATTCGTAAATCTTCTCATTTGGTATGCCTTTGTTCTTGGCGATAGTGATCTGCCTCTTAACTACGTCTTTTACAACCTGAGTTAGAGCGAGCTGCAGCTGGCAAAATGTCAGCTAAGGCGCAGCAAGTACCGAGGATGCGCGCTTACTTCAGCTTTACCTGTGGTAGCGACTTTGTATTGCAGTAGCATATTTTGAAACAAACGCTTGTTGCAGAGAACCCCTTCTCGAATGACTGCAGCGTTGCTTGGAGTATGCCAACGGCCGTGCTCGGAGCGCAGGCGGATGGTGTCTCTTTTAAACGATGGTTTAGAGTCTGTCATATTGCTTTAGTTAATACTGGAGTTCAACGTATGTGTGTGGAGATGCGGTGTAGAGATGAGCTGTCAGATTGCCTGCTACCGAAGTCGTCGTCTTCTCGAGCGTCACCACAGTCGGAAAGCACGGCCAAGACCCGGACCATTCCTTTGGAAGAACAATGCTGGAACTCACGTCTAGTGACTCTTTGAGAAGGACCGGGATTGTCTGCCTAAAGATGAAAAGCAACAAGACAGTACTGCCAAGGGCGTATGTGTGATTTCGCAATGTTTGACTTCGCTTAACGGAGTGAGCTAGAAGAATATTTTCATAGAAGATGGACATCTCTGGAAGTAGATAAAGGTCGTTGGCCGTTATTAAATCCTCCCATAAGTGTCGGTAGCATAAGAGAGAAGTGATTTCCATTATACTAAACTGACCCATATTCCGGGGTATCATTATCCGCTAAACGCCTCAATTGTTTACCTTATCATGACCAAGCTGCAAGAACTTCATTGACCTTCTGCTTATCATCATCCACCATGATTACATCCTCGTCCTCTTCTGTAGCGGAAACTTCGACGTCCTCAAATCTCTCCTCCACACGACCCAAGACCCGGTATGCCAAAGCTCTTGTCTTCATCAACTCGGGGGCAAGTGGTGCTTCTTTCCACACAAGGTTTGGCTGTATACTCTCTATGGGTTGACGGTAGGCTTCGAGTGACGAGAGGAGTGCGCGGTAGGTGTTCTTCTTCAACTGTAGCTCGTGTCGCCGCTGAGAGAGGTCTTGTAATCGCTTAACAGCGGCAAAATAGCTGGTTTGATCTGTGGGAGTATGGTCACGGGAAAACTCATCTTCGTCGCGAGTGTCCCAATTGTGCGGCAATCGTTTTATAAAACGATCTTCTGTAAGATCGTCGCACTGATACAGCTTGCTATCGTCACCCAGAAAGTCTGTCTCGCTATCTGTAGCTTCACCGTTCACGGATTCGGCATTCGCTGAGGATTCACTCGCGGGGACAGCACTTGCATCCCAGTAGAATGCGTCAACTCGCTCGACAACCCTCTCAATCCTCAGTGGATGGTACGCATGTTTCGTGTGCTTGCTCAAGTTGCGATTGACTGGATTTAGCTTTAGTTTCGTGTCTTCAATTTGAAGCAGATGCTTTTGAGCAGATAGACAAACCTGCACCAACAGCTTTTTGAAGCTTGCTATATCCTAGCCCAGCTTCATCCGCGATCTTTTCCATCTTATCAGTCACTTCGAAACTGCTGCTGAGAAAATCGATTTCATTTTGTATAAAGCGCCGTTTTCGTTCTTTTATTGTCCTTTGCTCTTTTTGTGACATTTTCAAAGAGTGCCGTAGGAAGTCGACGAGGTTGTGCACTGAGTGGATGTGGTATTGTTGATGGCTATGACCTGGACGCGTTAGTTGTTATCGATAACGATGGCTATGCCAAGAGAATTGCTGCGCACCTGGCGCCAAGACCTACTTTCCCTATTCTACTTACTCTTAGCTTAATATAAACTACTAGCTATATATAATTAGATAGAAGAGTATATAACTAGGTAGTATAATATATCTTTATAAAATAATAAAAAATTATATAAAGCAATTAAAATAGAAAACTTTTATAGAATAAAAAACTGATATATAGCCTTACTAGTATATTTAAAATACTTATTCCATATGAAATTATGGTAGTAACCATCTCCAAAGTTCTAAGACGGTTAAGGGGCGGTGGCGCACGCTAGTAGGGGGTAATGGGGGAAGACCAGAGTATATCAAGTCGCGCTTTTGGAGGCTTGGCGCGCCAATCACGCGTCCATCCGAGTAACACGAAGATAATGTGTCGCTGCTCGATAGGCTGAAGACTACGAATAGTAGCACCTTGCAAGCCTGCTCGCAAGGCTGAGATGATTACGGAGAAGATTTGTAATAGGCAGCTGTGACCTAAATCGCTCATACAATAAAACAATAAGCAAGGCCAGCTTCTGTCCAATTTTTTCGCTCCTCATAACAAAAAGTTGGACTAGAGAAATACAATAGGAAGTCCTCTCAGAGTTTGAAGGTCATAGTTCTCCTTGCTCGTAGTTACCTGGCATATGAACATACATATACACAGAGCGTTCTTAGCTTCAACAGCCGATTGGTCACCATGTCTGCGCCTAATTACTGGCTAGGGGCAGACCTGCTTAAGAACTGCGCAGATATAACTGATCAGGTCGAAATTAAGGGCTTGGATCTCCTAAATTTCGATGGTGATTTTGGCGATGCCAGAACGCTGTTTGGTATAACGAAGCCGCCAACACTACTCCGCGGCGGAAAGACTACCGATAAACGGGAGTGGGTTGAAAGCGACGTAGATATGCAGCTCATGTTACTCATACCATTTACCTCAGCTCTAGGGATTAATGGTATCCAAATTACTTCCCTACCACCAGAGACGTCCGACGGCGATGACGAGATACCAATGAGACCAAAATCAATTCGATTGTACAAAAACGTGCCCAACAATATTGGATTCGATGCCGCGGATGATTTTGATGCGACCCAAACAATTGAAATTTCCCCGCAAGACTGGAACGAGAAAACTGGAACCGTTAACATTGAACTTCGAGCCGTGGCGTTCCGGAACGTCACTTCTTTGGTCATATTCATCGAAGATGGCGACGGGCATGGTGAAAAGACCCGCCTCGATCGGATAAGGATTATTGGAAAATCGGGAGCGGAAAGGAATCCTGGGAAGCTGAAAAAAATTGGACCAACCGAGCCCCAGAGTAAAACTGCAATGATTTTTTATAGCGATGATGCCATCGAGACATACAACCGCTCTCTCCAGCTTGCTGGCATAGGAGACGTCAAAGGGGCAACTCGCGCAATTGAACGAGCCGAAGAGCTGGTCTTGGAAGACCCTCCAATCGAAGAGCTGGCCGCGGGAGTTCCGCCTGTTCAAAATACGCTTTGTACTTACTGTGCTACAGCCGAAAAATCATGGCGTGTGCCGCAAGTAGGGAAAATCTTCAATCCTCTATTTAATTCCCAGATGTTAAAGACTCCAGACGCTCAGCATCATGGCAGCATCGCGGATCTAAAAGAGTGCATGACAACCCAGAAATGCTCTCTCTGTAAACTAGTATACGCCGCGATCGTCGGCTCCGCAAATAAGACAATACGTCAATTGAAATCAGGAGAGAAACATGAGAATGTATTCACAGTATCGGGACAATTCATCGATGATACTACACAACCTGCTCATGGCATGATTAACCCAGAGGATGTTCCGTTAGAAAAATCAGCGTTACAGTTTGTATTCGGGAGGGTCAACGAAGCCGGCTCGGCTGGAGATGAACCTGCCGTAGCTGTTTCAAAAGAGGTGGAAGACATGATCGAGCTTCTGGAGGGAGAAATAGTCATTTCGTTGATGTCAAGCGACTGGAACTCCAGCAAGGGACCGAGTCTCCAAATTCGCATCGGGGAGTCCTTCTATACGCACCTGGATATCGGTCCAATAGAAGGTACGAATAGCTAAATGGTAGATTTTGCAGTTCTAACCATATGTGCAGACGAAATTGGCAATCTTATCGCGGATTGTTCAGAAATAGAAGATTCCAGCACTATTTCGGATGCTAGCTTCAGAATAGCATCTGCTTGGCTTGAGAATTGTCTTTCATCTCACCCCAAATGCTCGGCATACCACAATGGAATCCCAGAGCTGCCAACACGTGTGATTGATGTAGGGCCATCCGATGGCTCTGAAGAACCATATGTTTATGTTCGAAAGGATGGTCAAAGGGATCGTTACCTGACTTTGAGCCATAGGTGGGGTAGTTCCACATCACTCGAGGCCACTAAGACAATTAAAGCGAATCGTACTCTGAATACAACGATGATTCTCTTTTCTTCCCTCCCTCTTACGTTCCAACATGCAATAATAATCACGCGGAGATTTGGGTACAGATATCTATGGATTGATTCGCTATGCATTATTCAAGACGACGAAGATGATTGGATGGTAGAATCCGAGAAGATGGGGGAGATATACCGAAAAGCCGATTTCACCATCGCCACGATCGATGCCATGAGCGCGGATTCGGGCTGTTTCTTTCCTCGCGACGGACAGATCCTCAGACCCTGCAGACTCGATATATACCGACCACCTCGTCAAAAGGACACTTACGCTTCCCACACAGGCAAGATATTTGCATCTCGGTTGGCTGATTTTAGTTCCTCAAGGGCCAGTTACGGGCGCACTAGCTCCCTTGATAGTCGCGGATGGTGCCTCCAAGAAAGAGTTTTATCAACTCGAACGCTTAGCTACAGCAAATACGGGTTGTTTTGGGAGTGCGTCACAACCGAAGCGACCGAAATGGTACCCTACGGTATAGATGAGGACGGTACGGACGAGGCTTACGAATACATGCGCCATCTCAGAAAACAGATCGGAGCTATTGCCCTAACGAGTCGCTATGGCAAAGAACGTCCTGATACTCATAATGCTTGGCATCTACTGGTCCAGGACTATTCCAGACGAAACCTAACGAAGGAGTCAGACAAGCTGATCGCATTGAAGGGAATAATCAACAGTCTTAATGACGCCAAGGACGACATCTGTTACGCGGGTATATGGAAGAAGCACCTGTGGAGAGACCTTTCATGGCTCGTGGTCACACAAACCACGGTAATAAAATTGACTCACAAGGGATTGAATATTCCCTCGGGGGGACGGAAAGGCCGGCGACTGGCGTCTAGCATCGCGCCCACATGGTCCTGGGCATCGGTGGAAGGACATGTTTGCTTTTTGATGGATGGCTTATACAGCACGCTTTCAGACATTTCATTTGGGCAGGAGCTGCCGAAGTCATTTGGCCCGGTTATTACCGCCACTGGCTCCCTTGTCAAGGTCAGAACTTGTTCCTGCGGTGCGACGTGCGATCCAGATTACGTCAAGAAAGAGAAGAAGGACACGATTCACTATTTCCTTGAAGATAAGATCGAACACTTGCTTGATGCCGACACAAAAAAGCGAGTCGCGGATTGGTATCCTGACGACGGGAACGCCTCTCACGCGCTGGCGTGGTGCCTACCTATTGGGGAGTATCTCAGTAATGTCATATGCTTGACTTTAATTCCAGTCGACAGTTTTGGGGCAAATCATTACCAACGCATTGGGTTAGCAGTCTGGTCGTCAGGCGACTGGAAAGCTTCCTGCGCTTCTCGGACCAGTATA
>Ga0247757_10001788_pt1 | contig 12957 bp, 10 predicted proteins | sample UWRJL126311R4_FD_180929 | JGI IMG/M metagenome (GOLD analysis project Ga0247757, IMG submission 180929) | Plant litter microbial communities from Arlington Agricultural Research Station in Wisconsin, United States - UWRJ-L126-311R-4 | ecosystem: Environmental > Terrestrial > Plant litter >...
AGAGTGGCTGGGTGTGCAAGTGATGGAGACTCGCAAGAGTAGACTCGGAGCTGACCATCCTGATACGCTGAATAGTATGGGTAACCTAGCGTCAACGTATATGAACCAGGGGAGATGGGAAGAGGCAGAGTCGCTGGAGGTGCAAGTAATGGAGACTCGTAAGAGTAGACTCGGAGCCGACCATCCTGATACCCTGACTAGTATGAATAACCTAGCGTTAACGTTTTGGAACCAGGGGAGATGGGAAGAGGCAGAGTCGCTGGAGGTGCAAGTGATGGAGACTCGCAAGAGTAGACTCGGAGCTGACCATCCTAATACGCTGACTAGTATGGGTAACCTAGCGTTAACGTATATGAACCAGGGGAGATGGGAAGAGGCAGAGTCGCTGGGGGTGCAAGTGATGGAGACTCGCAAGAGTAGACTCGGAGCCGACCATCCTAATACGCTGACTAGTATGGGTAACCTAGCGTTAACGTATATGAACCAGGGGAGATGGGAAGAGGCAGAGTCGCTTGGGGTACAAGTAATGGAGACTCGCAAGAGTAGACTCGGAGCCGACCATCCTGATACGCTGACTAGTATAGCTAACCTGGCGTTAACGTATTGGAACCAGGGGAGATGGGAAGAGGCAGAGTCGCTGGGGGTACAAGTGATGGAGACTTGCAAGAGTAGACTCGGAGTCGACCATCCTAACACGCTGACTAGTATGAATAACCTAGCGTTAACGTATATAAACCAGGGGAGATGGGAAGAGGCAGAGTCGCTGGGGGTGCAAGTGATGGAGACTTGCAAGAGTAGACTCGGAGTCGACCATCCTAATACGCTGACTAGTATGAGTAACCTAGCGTCAACGTATAGGAACCAGGGGAGATGGGAAGAGGCAGAGTCGCTGGGGGTGCAAGTGATGGAGACTTGCAAGAGTAGACTCGGAGCCGACCATCCTGATATGCTGACTAGTATGAGTAGCCTAGCGTCAACGTATATGAACCAGGGGAGATGGGAAGAGGCAGAGTCGCTTGGGGTACAAGTAATGGAGACTTGCAAGAGTAGGCTCGGAGCCGACCATCCTGATACCCTGACTAGTATGAATAACCTGGCGTTAACGTATGGGAACCAGGGGAGATGGGAAGAGGCAGAGTCGCTGGAAGTGCAAGTGATAGAGACTCGCAAGAGTAGACTCGGAGCCGACCATCCTAACACGCTGACTAGTATGGCTAACCTAGCGTCAACGTTTTGGAACCAGGGGAGATGGGAAGAGGCAGAGTCGCTATTTATGCAAGTAATGGAGACTCGCAAGAGTAAACTCGGAGTCGACCATCCTGATACGCTAACCAGCATGAATAACCTCGCGTTTACTTTTAAGAGTAGGGGCGAAGTGGAAATGGCTATCAGGCTGATGGAGGAATGCGTGGAGAAACGAAAACATGTCCTTGGGCCTAATCACCCCAATACGAGGGGCTCGGGAGAGACACTTGACAGCTGGCGTATAACGGCTCTGAATCCAGGCTCTGGCAATAAGTCCTACGCAACTGCATAAGGGCCTCGTGGAACTATAGTAAGTTTCCGCACACCATTTCAGGCATGAGATACTAATGGCAGGGAGTATATAGATTATATTTTATAAAGATAGCTAAGACTATGCTAGGGGTAGGCGATTGCTTAGTTTAGAGGAGATAGCAGAGCGGAATGCGAAGGGCAAGGGCACTGTTGCATGTACAAGAGACCTACGATGAAGCAGGTATCTCGCTTAGTATAAGGCGTTTTCGTTTTGCAAAGCTGTAGAACAAGGTAGGCGGCTTTGCAGTCTACTGTGCACAATGGATACTTTGCAAAACAATAGTAGCATGCAGTAAGCAGGTATCACATTGATGAGTCACTGCACTGGAGCGGCACACGTCAAATATTGCCACTACCAGCTGAGAGCATGGTCGACTCGTTCCTGCCCTGACCTTGTGTTGGAGGCGATGGTATGTAGATATGGCTGAAGAGAAAGTGCTGCATGCAAGCTCTGGATAGTGTAAAATCTTGCTAAGCATAGCCATCGTCACATCTCTGCTAGTACTCCTCCCTCACAAACATGAACGATCCAAATTCCTCACGGCCCTAGGAGGTCAAACTGAAACACATCTCTACGGCCCTAGAGATTACAGAGCACATATAAGGAGCCGCTGGTTGTTTAGCCGTACGACAGCTGTATCACCAAGACATATCGAGCCTTTCCACCTTCGTAATGTGCTTGCAACGATGGCGTTCTACCAGGGCCGCCGCACTCTATCCTATTTATCTCCTTCCTATTTCATCGTATTCCCTTTCAACGAGCGAAGACTAGATCTCGGCTGCTACTTGGTCTAGGAATCGCGCCTGTGGGCTCGAGAAGCAAAAAGGGGCATATGTCCCTTGTTTCTACTCGAACCTAATGGGAGTTGCTATACGGTACGGTCCAGGCGTGATGACTTCGATTTGAAGGACTGCCAAAGGGCACAAAAAAAAATTAGCCATAATCTGAGTAGTCTCCATGCGATAGATTAAATCCTTCTGAGTGTATCACGCAGTTACCCGAGGATCTTAGGATGTACTAGATTACTCCACACTTGTCTTGTAAAATCGAGATCAAAGAAGCATGTCTATAATTAGTTAATCATAAACAGATTTAGAGAAAATTCGAATATACGGCTCAAAAGGTCATCGTCGGACCTGGTGCGACATATGCAATCCAAACAACAAAGTATTGTCTTCCGTTTTGACATTTACCCATTTATCATGTATAAGGCAAACACCCAAGAACGCCAAAGTAGCTCAATACCAAAAAGGTACCTATGGAATTACATGACCGCCATCATCTGGCCATTGATCGATCAGCTTCCGCCAACCTATACCCTGCACAATCCTCTCAAGGTTCATCCTCACGCTCAACCTCAAGTACTTGGTCTCAAACTTCCTGGCGTACCCACCGCCTAAGCCTCCAATATCACTCTCTCCATCCATCGGATGGTGGTGTGCGAAGATGGGAGGCTGACTAGCTAAGCATATCCTCTCATTTTCTTCGGTCGACTTGACCTTTCCTGAGAGTTGAGATTGACGCGAGGGGATCTCCCGGTCCTGATCAGCACACCACCGTCCTAACTCAGCATCGAAGATGTCATTCCAGCCCTTGATGCCGAATCGGTGGAGCAAACGACGCGCACCGCGTTGGCTGACGGCATACGCGACAGTGCAGAGTTCACCACCGGTGGAACGGTGGTAGAGGCGTGTGTGGGGCGGATAGGCATCAGCCAGTGGATCTAGACTGCCTTGGAATGGATGGGCTTTGAGATGTTTTGGTGCGGGGACTGTGTCGTCTTCTGGGTTAGTAAGTATTATGTTGGCGGAGGTGACATCCGTCTTCCGTTGTAAGGGTGGATACCGAGGAAATCCGGCACCACAATGGCCGATCCAGAGAACATCCCACTCCGCGGGATCGCCATAGGGTGACGGAGGGCCACGAGCATGATGCTGTACGCGTTGGGGTTTGTGGTATACGGATGCAAGTGGCAGGGATGGGAGGTGTGACATTGTGTGGTTGTCTTTCAAGATACGGAAAGTAGTTTCTTCGGTTTCAACATTTTCGGGATACTCGATCTTGTATTGAGGTAACGAGGACAGGACTTGCTTGTTTTCTGCTAAGAAACGAGAGGCCAGGGCGAAGCGCTGTAGGTTCTGCCGTATTCGGATGTCCCAGTCGACGTCGTCTTCAAAGATTAATGCAGTGGTGAGATTTTGCTCGACAATCTTCTGCAGTGCGTTCATATGTGTTCGCCAGCTCCCACGAATACCAGAGAGAAGACTTCTGTTTTCGTCTGGTGGTGGGTAGGCACTCTGTTTGATGCTTTCCCCCGTGACACCGTCGACAAAGTCCAACTGTATGTTACTAGCTGCCGCTGACAGAGTCATAGCATCTCGTCTGTCTGATCGAAATGGAAGATTCAAGACAAGGATCTTTTGGAACTTGAAGTTAGTTAGTATGATGTCTCGGAGTATGTACATGGGAGATGAGGCAGCTTCCGGAGGCTAGAAAAGAAATCACTAAACGTACACCCAAGGTCGCATTCATTATATCTGTCACGGAGGCATCTTGAACGAACTCCCATGAATCTTTCGGGACCACGATCTGGTGACCTCCAAAGTTGAACCAGGTATATAGGGCGAGGAAGAACAGCAATGTTGTCAGCAATTTGGGTCGTGAGAAATACCATGGTGCCCTTCTCCTCTTCGGATAGTACGCTCCACCGCTCCTAGGGCTCATCATCCCGAAGGTATCGATGGAGATACGTCGCATTGTGAGCCCCGACGGCAGGACAACGGCATTACAGGTACAAGTAGTGCGTCAGTCGAGCGTCTGATGATGGAGAGTGGACTTGAGGCCATGTTGTTCGGAAGTAATGGGGTCAAAGAGGCTAAATGGAGCCGCAACACAACAGGTGCAGGCGATATATTGCAGGTTGATTGCAAAGTGATGCTGACAGGGCTCGGATTAGAGCTGGCGAGCATGGGACTTTGCGGGGAAGGGCACGTGAGAAGGGGCTGGCATCAGGGCCCTAAGCCACGTGATGGTCGGGGGCAGCGGCATCGGCATCGGAAATGCAGCGGAGATGATTGGAGGCCGAGAAATGTCAAATGGACGCTTATCGATAGCTGAGCGAGCGGCGGCGAGGAACGGCGGCCTGGAAACGGATAAGAAGTTTGCTGTCGCCTTCTCCACGCTCCGCGCTGTCGTTTTTGTCATTCCTTTTGATACCCTTGGCTCCTGTTTTCCACTTTTTCACATCTTGCCTCTTGTCCTTGGAGCAACCCCCCGTGCGCCGGTCGCCGCCTCCTACACCCCACTACCCAGCACAAAGTCACTCACCATGAGTGCTATTCTCTCCGCAGACGACCTAAACGATTTCATATCGCCTGGTGTAGCGTGCATCAAGCCCATAGAGACGTTGCCGGTTGCACCCGCCGGAGGCAATTCTGTACGATCGCTCGCTTCTCGCGTGCCGTCATCGGCGTTACTGACAAATGCTAGAACCCTTACGAAGTCACCACCGAAGACAAAGTTGCCGCATCACAACCCCCACCGCCAGCCCAGATATCCCTCACCGACTGTTTGGCGTGTTCAGGATGCGTGACCAGTGCCGAAGCTGTACTTATTACCCTACAATCGCATAATGAGGTTCTCTCCACGCTCGATACCTACCACTCGCTTCATGCGCCATGGCTCACACAGGGTGGCATCAACACCGGGACGGAAAATGGCACAAATGGATATCATACAGAAGGAAAGCTCTTCGTCGCAAGTGTGTCCCCACAGACGCGTGCAAGCCTGGCCGCTGTGTTCTCTGTCTCCGAGGCTGAGGCTGGGAACATGATCGCGCACTTGCTCAGTGGCCCGTCTGGTGTCCGAACAGGTGGGACCAACGGTAGTGACTTCACATGGGTCATTGATACTAATGTTGTTCGGGAGGCTTGCCTAGTTGCAGCCGCCGACGAGGTCGCAACCGCGCTTTCACCAGCAGCCTCCAATGCCCTCTCCCAACCTGGATCCGAGGGTGCCATTGACACGACTCCTAGGAAACCTATCCTTACTTCAGCGTGTCCAGGCTGGATATGCTACGCTGAGAAGACACATCCCTACGTACTGCCGCATCTTTCACGCCTAAAGTCGCCACAGTCCTTGACCGGAACGCTGCTAAAGTCGGTTCTTAGCCAGAAATTCGGTGTCTCCCCTTCGCAGATATGGCATCTTGCGATAATGCCATGTTTCGACAAGAAACTCGAGGCGAGCCGGAGCGAACTAACATCCTCAGCCTGGTTACCAGATAGTGGCTCTTCGCAAGAGCTCGTGCGTGACGTCGACTGCGTCATCACTGCTCGCGAATTGCTGCAAATGGCTACCGCGCGTGGGATCAACTTCTCATCTCTTCCCCGCACACCTCTGACATCCTCCCAGCGTACACCCTTCCCTGATCCGAAGCTCGATGCTTTCCTCTTTCCCTCCTCTTGCCGGAAGAACCAAACCTTGGCCGCCGGGACTTCCGGAGGCTATCTATACCACATCTTGCAGACATACCAAGCACAGAATCCTGGCTCGGAAATCTCCATTTCAAAGGGGAGAAACGCAGATGTGGTTGAGTACTCTTTGGTTCGAGGTTCCCAAACAATCATCAAAATGGCGCGATTCTACGGCTTCCGCAACATCCAGAATTTAGTCCGACGACTAAAGCCAGCAAAGATCAGCAAAATGCCTGGAGCGAAGACGGGCATGAGCCGAAGGCCAGGGGCGAACGGTGCAGCTGGTGGGGAAGGGATCAAAGAGTACGCTTATGTGGAAGTAATGGCTTGCCCTGGAGGCTGTACAAACGGCGGAGGACAGGTGAAGGTCAGCGAGGTGGAAGAAGTTAGAACAGCTGAGGGCATTCAAGCAACCAATGGACATGTGATTTCCTCGAAACCCGGCCCGAAAGAACAGAAAGACTGGCAGGGACGGGTGGATGAGGCCTATTTCTCCGGTTCCGAGGATGATGTCGATGTCCATGGCGACCAGGAGATGATGGACGTTGATGTCAAGGGGGCAAACGGACATAGTGTGGCAGACGTCGTGAATGGTATTTCACGAAGCTACATTGCGGATACATTGTGCCACTGGGCAGACCTTACGGGGGTAGATCAACAGAAGCTGGTGTACACATCGTACCGTAAGGTCGAGAGTGAGGTTGGGAAGAAGCAGAACGATGTTGAAAGGGTAGCTGGCCTTGCAAGCAGCATCGGCGGAGGATGGTGATCCATCTGATTCACGGCACGAACCATAGTGACTAGCATGATGGCGGCGTTTTAGACAAGCCGAAGCATTTACAGGCGTCGCGGAAGGGGAGCGAGATAGCGAGAGCGAAATCGCACCCCTCACTCATAATCACCGCAGCTGCCAATAGACCCCTGAACTCTATCTTCCCTTCCATCCACCCCTCCTCCACAACACACAAAAGCCATTCCGCCGATCCCCATCGTGTTCCGCCGAGACCCTGACCCTTGGCCGTCCCTGCAGATGTTGTACTACCAGCATGACATCTTCCCATCCCAAGCCCATCGCAACGTGTCAGTACCCACACCGTCCAAGATACGGTACGCTACCGCCATGGGACGCGACAATCGCGCAGTCCCCGCGCGGGATCGGCCCTGCCTTTTGCGCCCATCGCACCGCGCAACGCCCAACAGCCGCGGCCCGGTCCCCATCCTCTCTGCCTCTGCCCCTGCCCTTTACCCCCCCTGGCTAGAGGAAAGAAGAGAGGAAATTTTTTTTTTCACGTGGCCTCAGCGCACGTATAGAATAGATGGATGGGTGGGTGGGTGAATGGATGTGCTTCTACGAGAGGAAGGGTGGGGGGACGTGGGTCGTGTTTTGGTAGCGAGGCCCGAAGCACTATAATCGTTTTGAACCGGGTGCTACGGCAACGAGATGCATGCATGCATGTATGCACGCACGCACGTACAATACACACACACACATACACAATAGCAGCAGCAACAAGTTATATGGGATCGAGTTGGCTGGTGGGCAGCGGAGCCACGAGTCATCCCGAACAAGGCGAGGCGATGGCGACCAGACAGACGTCTGGCGAGCAGTGGAGCAAGCACACACGCACGCACGTACGTACGCACGCACACACGCAAAGCCAGCATCGTCCCCCTCTCTACACGCAGGCGGAGAAGCGCGCGCCGGGGGCGTGAAGCCTTCCGTTCGTGCTCGTGCTTCCGTCGCGGTACGTGTTCGGGGGGGGGGCTGGGATGGCTGGCGGCCAGGCGGTCGGCGGAAGAGCGCGCTCGCGGGATGGGCAGGCTCCAGCGAGACCCTTTTTTTTGCTGTGCGGAGACGGTGAGACGGTGAGACGGTGGGATGGCCAGACGGGGTGTGCTAGCGTAGATGGACCCTGGGAGGGCATTTCGTTCTGTTTTCACACATCTGCGTGCGTAAGAATCCTGAAGTTTTGCCCGATGCAATGGCAGTGGTGTGATGGGATCAGAGAGCCCTCGTGATTTGATTCAGTGGCTAAAAAAACAAAAGAAACATGTAACCCATCTGGGATGAGAGATAGAGAGGTGGGAAAAAGATACCAGATCTCGTCCCTTTCTGAACGGGGTGCCTGGTCTTGAGTCCAGGCGTCCGGTCCAGCCAGATATAACGGGGTAGGATAGTAGGTAGTGTGGTGGTATATAGCGCCGGTAGAATGGTATCGCGAAAAAAGACCGCCTCCATCCAAGCCCATACAAACTAGTGGTATCAATCCCATCCCTAAAAGACCCTTATTCTACCTCCAAAGAGGCTACCTCTACCATTCCCAACCCTCCATTCAACCCCTGTCCTTCCCAGAGGATCAGGGTCCCTATTATTGTGTATTAGGGAAAACATCAGAATAGTACAAACTGTGGGCAGGTATGCCGATCCTGGGCATGTGCAGTTTTTGCGTATTATAAGCTTACAGGGTTTACAAAACAATCTGGTGAAGGGCGGGATTCAAAGATAAGAAAGATGAACCCGTGAGAGTTGGGCATCTAGGTGACGACAAAAAGAATAGGAGATAGACAAAGGAAATCGCTTGCAGTCTAGAATGGGGACAAACAGAGGAGAAGAGGAGGATATTGAGAAGACACTAGCTAATATCTTTTTCGTTTTCCACCAAAGATCCAAAAAGTTTGTTTCCACCAGGACAATCCAAGCCAATAGTATGGAGTATAGCTGATGTAGTCGCCGATGCAATAAAATGCCAAATTTGGGGGATGAGGGTATACGCCAATAAAAGGAACAAATCGACTAAAAAACGCGCGGTCTAGCAAGGTATCTCTTACAAGGCTGTCGCCCCTTGTACAAAACTGAAAGGGAAATTGGGGGATTATGCAGCGGACCCGACCACGCGTAAAACAAATATATAACCACAATGATACCTGCTCCTCGAAGGAAGATCCCCGATGACAATGCCGCCTAGATGTGTGCCAAGATAGTTGGATAAAACGAGCGATGAACGGATAAGTTGCCAGCATATAGGGCAAATTCAAATGGGGACGAAAACGATTGGAGGAACATGAGTGCGCCGCAAACACCATTACCAGATATGCGCTTGTTTTGCGCTTTTATGATGCGACTCGCGTGCGTCTAACAACCTTCTTTGCTCGTGCACCGTTCCTGACGGGATGTGGTCGTCAACCGTGAATGTCTAGCGGCGGCGCGAGCCTCGACCTGTATTCGATGAAAGACGCTAGCGAATGAAAGCCGCTGGTGGAGATTCAGATTACACTTATTATATGGATGAAGAGGGTGTAGTGAATGCAAGTGAAGTAGAATAAGTGAAATCGCACGTGCGATCATCTGTACATCGACTGGGTAGCTAATAAGCTAGCAGCAACGCTCGATGCCCAGTCACTTTCGTCGTACGGAGGTGTTGGCCACTTAGAAGGTCCTTCGTCCTTGACGGGACGCGCCTTGGAAATCTCGAGCGGTTTTGTAGGCGTCACATAGGGGTTGTGACCGAAGCCAACGCCATTGCGGTTCGCAGACGGCGAAGGCGTCAAATAGGGAGCTGCGGGGTTAGCATCAGCGTGCGACTGTCGAGCAGACTTCTTGGGTGGTTCCGGCGCGCCTTCAGCGGTTCTGTCGAGCTTCTTGACTGCCTTGTGTGTGGATGCGAGCATTTCGCTTAGAAGTTCTTCCTCTTCGTTGGGAGTTTCATAGCGGTTTGAAGGATTAGATTTGTTTTGGAGTGCACGTCGCGTTCTACTCGAAATGGGACCAGTTTGAGGAATACCACTCTCTGGTACGCGGTTCTCGGGGCCGTGATTCAACGAGTGGTGTCGCTTGAGCATCGGATTGGTCGCAACACGTGCACTCTTGGTGGGGTTCGTGGGCTGTGGAGGCCCTTCCAGGCTGCACCTAACATTCTGCAAGGCCTTGTCGAGGTCAGAGAAATCCGAATTGGTGGAAGGCGCCTGGGCTATTGGTGACTGATCCATAATCATGGACTGCCTGTTGGTACCAGACGCCCATGGAGAGCATCCGGCATTAGCCTCGATGTCGTCCGAATTAGGCGACATTGGTGTCTGATAACGACCTGACAGGCGACGAGCTCTTTTCCGGAGATGCGAGAAGAAACCCTCTTTGTGTCCGCTTGCCGGTGATGCAAGGCCTGATTGGCCATTGAGTGCTCTCTCCGCTTCTTGGCGATGAATGTCTGCGTAATGGTTACCGTGCGATGCAACGGACAGCTGACGGCCAATCTTCTTTGCAGCCTTCTCATCTCCTTCAGCAGCACGTACGCTCGCTTGAGCAGTGACTTCTGCCGACAATGGTGATACTGGCCGGATAGAAGGGAGAATGGGAATGGGCGCTCCGTTGGTGGAGACGCCATTCGTCCACGTAGCTCGCTTGGTCGCATTGGGACGCTGTTTGGTTGGCGCATTCACGTCAGCAACATTTGCCTGCGCAGGTGATGGATGTGGCGACATGGGCTGGGCCTGACTGTGCTGTGGGACTGCCGGAGCGCTTTCTCGTGCGACCAGTGACCTCCGCAGCCACGAGGAAGTCTTGGATGTCAAACTGGGAGAAGCGTCAGGTGAATCTTTGGTGGAGATGATCGACTCCTTGCGACCCAACAGTCGTGATGACGAGGACTTCAATCGAAGAGGGTCGAAAGCGTCCTGGAAGTACTCATGAGCCAGGGCTTGGGTGGAAGTAGGCCTGCTCCGAGGGTCCCACATGAGGCACCATGTGACGAAATGAGCCAAACTAGCGGGCCATTGCGGTGGTTGGAGAATGGTGTCCAGTGCATGAGGTGCCATCTGTACAAGCGTTAACTACGGTGCAAGGAAGATGTTCACAACGTCTTACCTTGGGAAACGAGAAGCCCAGCTTCTGAGCTAGGCGGACGCCATCCTTCCATTCACCTCCGCCGACGCGTTGTCCATACTTGTTGATCCAGCTTCCTGGGCTGCCCATGATTTCGCACACTCTCCATACCTGGTCCACCTCGTTTCCACCAGGGAAAAGTGGCTTCAGCGTAGCAATCTCAACGGCCATGGCACCAACCGCCCAGATATCGACGGGTGCAGAGTACTCGCCAGCGCGCAGGAGCACTTCTGGAGCACGGTACCACCTTGTTGAAACGTAGGTTGTATAAGGTAGCTTGGAATGTGTTTCCCTTGCCAGGCCAAAATCCGCAATCTTGATTGTGTAGACTGGAGGGGTGGATGGAGGGGTCATGAGGGCCGAGTACCTGCGAAACGGATGCGACGAGTCGTTTTGTTGCGAGGTGGAGACCAGAATGTTCTCAGGTTTGATATCACGATGGAAAAACTCACGTTGATGGATATGTTCCAGGCCAGCCAGGATTTGGAATAGGATGCTCTTGACACTGTGTGCGTCCATCGGCTTGTGGTCACGCGCTTTCATCAGCTGATAGAGGTTACCGTCCATGAATTCCATTGCAATGTGAAGGCGCCTGCTGTACGGGTCCAAGAAGATATCCAGGGCAGGAACGAGATGAGGGTGAGGTGGTAGAGTCCGAAGAAAGATGACCTCGCGTAGCTCTAAGCACGCAGAAAACGAGTCAAAGGTTTTCTTCATGGTCTTGATGGCAACCTGCAAACGGGTAAGACTATGAAATAATATGAGGTTCCAAAGACCACGTACCAGAGTACCGCGACGCGCAATGTGCGCACCAGCAGTCCGTACACGGGCGAGAGCGACACTACCGAAGCTCCCATCACCTATCTCCTTCATCACCTCGTACCTCTCTTCCAACGATGCCCAGCCATGGGGCTGGCTCTGAGTATCAGGATACATGATGGTCACTTCACCTTGAGCTATGTAGGATGCGAAGTCTCCGTATAGCTCAACGATGATTTCAGCAGCTGGAATGATGAGCAGTGGTCGGCTGAGAGGGCGACACGATACTCACCGCTTCTTGCGCCTTTGCTTTGGTGATGGCAGCGTTTACAGCTCCCTTGGGCTCATCCCAGTTAGATGTGTAGAGTGGTGTACGTTGATGTGAGTACGAGCAAGTGATGGTGGGGAGTACGGGTTCAGCTGAGGGGAGAGGGGTGGGTTCAATGCGTATCGACAAGTCGCGGGTGCGATAGCAGAGAGTGTAAGGGTCTAGGTAGATGCAGGTGCGGGAAGGTCGAAGAAATGAGGGACGACGGTTGGAAAAGGGCGTGCGGAGGCTGGTCCAGGACTACGGTAGGCGGGTAGACTTCCGGGGGATAGTTTTCTTCTAGCAGCCGACAAAGGAATTTACCTGATGACCATAGCTCGCGTGGCTTGCTAATCAGATAATTGACGTTGGACAGTGCGTCCGGGGGGGAGGGAAGTGGAATTAGAGCCAGAAAGGAGGCCGGATGGGCAGAGACGATCGCTGGGCGGGCGTGTTGGCGAGGCGGTCTAAGAAGGACAGGGTCGGCGACTTGTGAATGGACGCTGCACGTGTTGGGGCGCGACAGCAGCTTTTTGACGGGTGGAAACACGCTCGCTGCGGGTGGCTCTCTGTGATTGATGGGAGTGGCCCGAAGAAGAGGAGAGAGGTGTGCGACTGGACTTGAGCATGAATCGCAGCGGCCAATTTCGGTAAGGCTAGGCCGTTTGGCAGATTAGAGGGGATCAGGCGCGGCGGGCCAGGTCGTAATAATGGGAGATGCTGGATGCTCGAAGGGGCAAAGCTGCGACGAGGCCAGAGGATGGCCGTTGCTGGCGGGCGGTCGCGGCGTTGCTGCGCTGGCAGGTGGCAGGCCGGGTAGATGAACAAGCGACGCTGGACGCTGGGCACGGCTGGCGGTGAATGCTAGCGAGCGGATGGGGGGACTCTACGGCTGCAGAAAGAGTGGGCGAAGGCGCGGAGCATCGAGGCGGTTAAGTGGTGTGAAAGGCGCAAGGCAGGGCACGCGCAGGCGAGGGCC
>Ga0247757_10001789_pt1 | contig 12930 bp, 12 predicted proteins | sample UWRJL126311R4_FD_180929 | JGI IMG/M metagenome (GOLD analysis project Ga0247757, IMG submission 180929) | Plant litter microbial communities from Arlington Agricultural Research Station in Wisconsin, United States - UWRJ-L126-311R-4 | ecosystem: Environmental > Terrestrial > Plant litter >...
GGCGCGGTCGAGATCGAGCTGCCCGGCCCGTCCCGCAATGTGATGGGCGAGCACAAGAAGATCCCGCTCACCCGCATCCATCTCGAGGAGGACGTCGGCAAACTCAACCACGGGGCCACCGACTCGCTCGTGGACTACAACCGCGCCGGCACACCGTTGATGGAAATAGTGTCAGACCCGGCGCTGAAGAGCGCGGACGAGGCCTTTGCCTTCCTGACCTCGCTGCGCATCGCGCTGGTGCAGGGCGACATTTCCGACTGCGACATGGAGAAGGGCCAGATGCGCTGCGACGCCAACATCTCGATCCGCCCGGTCGGCGAAACCAAGCTCGGCACCAAGGTCGAGTTGAAGAACCTCAATTCCATCTCGTTCGTGCGCGACGGCATCGCCCACGAGATCCGCCGCCAGGTCGCCGTCGTCGAGGCGGGCGGCACCATCGTGCAGGAAACGCGCGATTACGACGGCCAGACCGGCGCGTCGCAGTCGCTGCGTTCGAAGGAAATGGCGCACGATTACCGTTACTTCCCGGATCCCGACCTCATGCCGGTGAAGGTCGACGACGCGTGGAAGGCGTCGATCCGCGCGACGATCCCGGAGCACCATTTCGACCGCCAGCGGCGCTACCAGGAGAAATTAGAGCTGCCCTACACGCAGACCTCGGTGCTGGTGCCCGACCTGGCCCTTTCCGCGTTCTTCGAGGAGGCCGTGCAACTGGGCGCCAAGCCGCAGGCGGCGGCCAACCTGATCGCCAACAACCTGCAGGGTGAGCTGGCGGCGGCCCAGCTGGAACTGGCGGCAAGCAAAGTGCGTCCCGCGCACGTCGCCGGGCTGGTCAAGCTCACGGAGAGCGGCGTGATCTCCAGCAGCATCGCGAAGGAAGTTTTCGTGACGATGTTCCAGTCGGGCGAAATGCCGGACGTCATCGTCGAGCGCCAGGGCCTGAAGCAGTCGACCGATACGGGTGAACTCGAGAAGTGGGTGGCCGACGCCATCGCCGGCAATCCCGCGGCCGTCGCGGAGTTCAAGTCGGGCAACGAAAAAGCCCTCAATGCCCTCAAGGGTGCCGTGATGAAGGCTTCCAAGGGCAAGGCCAACCCGCAGCTTGTCGACCAGCTGCTGCGCAAGCAGCTGGCCTAAGCCGCCGCGTCGGCGACCGGGTGGGGACGTCCCATCCAGACATCGAACACGCCGGGGCTGAAGTTGGCCCCCGCGTGGCGCGCGTGGCGGAACCACGGGAAATCCCGGCGGATCAGCGTATCGTCGGTGATCGTCGCCTCGATCGGCCGCTCCGCCCAGGGCGGGTGCCACACGCGGAAGAGCAGCCGCTTGCCGCGACGCACGGTATAGGCCGTGTAACGCTCCATCAGCCACTCGGCGCGCGTACCCGTGGCGGCGGGCGTGAAGCGGGCGCCGGCGGGCAGCGTCACGGTGTAGGCGAGGCGGGCTTTGCCAGCCAGCGGACGGGCGGTCCCGGCCAGCCGGCCATTTTCCCATTCGTGGCGGTAGTCCAGCCGGGCGAAGCGATAGGGGAGCCCGAAGGCAGGCCGGCCCAGCTTCAGGCTGAGGAGGTTGTTCACGTATTCCGCGAGGAAGTAGATCCCTGGTTCGCCGTTCACGCGCACGTAGGTGCGGACATTCAGAAATCCATGGGTGGCGATCGGCTTGAACAACCAGCGCCCGAGCCGACCGCCGCGACGCGGCCGCATGTGGCGCAGGGTGAAGGCCGCCAGCGTCACGTAGGCCTTGCCCCCGTGGAGATCGAGGGGGAAGGGGACATGGGGCCGCAAGACCTCCGGATCGATCTCGTAGTGGATCATCAGCATTCGGTCCCAATCGGCAAAGAGCAGCGGCTCGTCCGGCACCGCCAGCAGCCGGCCCATGGCATCGTGGCAGAGGTCACCGGGGTGACGCACCGGGCGGGTTTCACGGGGCAGGCCAGTCAGCGGAGGGAGGGTGGGAGCTTTCATGGCGGGGAGGAGTTGCACCTTGACATCTAACAAGACTGTTATTTCAGTAAAGACAGAAATAAGAGAAACCCATATGAAACTCACCGATACCACCCGCAAATTCATCCTGCACTGGGGCGAGATGGGTGCCCGCTGGGGCATCAACCGTTCCGTCGCCCAGATCCATGCGCTGCTCTACCTGTCGGACGGCCCCCTGCCGGCCGACGAAATCGCGGAGACGCTGGATATCGCCCGTTCGAACGTCAGCGGCGGCCTGCGCGAGTTGCAGGGCTGGGGCTTGGCGAAGATCACGCACAAGCTGGGCGATCGTCGCGACCACTTTGAGACCCCCAAGGATGTCTGGACGATGGTGCGGATAATCCTCGAGGGCCGGAAGCGCCGCGAACTCGATCCCTCGGTGGCGATGGTGCGCGAGTGTACGCAGGACCTGGCGGGGAAAAAGGGGGACGAAGCCTATGCGGCGGAACGCCTCTCGGAATTGCTGGGCCTGCTCGAGCTCGCTTCCGCCTGGTGTGAGCGGGCGCAGAAGCTTTCCCCGGATGCGCTCCGCCGGCTGCTGAAGCTGGGAGACAAGATCTTCAAGCTGGTGGAATGATCCGGCCCCGGTCCGCCGGCGCACCGGGCGGATGCGTTACTTTGCGTAGCGCTGCAGGAAAGCGCGCACGTCGTCGGGTACGCCTGCCGACAGATTGGGCAGCGTCCAACGAAAGAGCTGGCGAATCTCGGCCTGCACGTTGCCGGAGATGTCGAACACGGGGTTGCTCGACTTGCCGGCATGTGACGTCGCTTCCGCAGGCGCCTGGGTTTCCAGAAGGTGCGAGGCGCGGTCCGCCTGGCAGAGATAGTCCTTCAGCCGGAATTCAAAGCGGTGGAATACCCGTTCCGGGCCCGGTTCGAGCCAGACGGTGAGCAGCGCCTTGTCGTCGCCGCGAAACACCTGGCGGAGGAGCGGGGGATCGTCCTGGACCACCTGGTCCGCCGGCACGGGCTGGAGGGATTGGCCGATGGCGACCGGCTGCAGGAGCTGGAGGTAGGTTTTCCGGGACGGAAAATCCGCGAATTTCAGGCCGACGCCGCAATAGGCCTTGGCCGCTTCGGGCCGCAGGTGCACGACCCGGCCGTCGACCAGCTGCTGGTGGGCGCCAAACCGCAGGCGTACCTTCACGGCATCCTCCTCGGCGGGCAGCGTGTCCGGCTCGAGCAGCAGGCCGATGCCGTTGCCGGAGACGTTCAGGATCTTGGCCGGGGTCTCATTTCCCTCGGTTAGCAACCACGCCTGCAACGGAAACGCCGCGCCGGGGGTGTAGCGGTTGTTGAGCCGCTGCTCCATTTGCGCGACCGCGGCTTGGTCGAAGTTGAAAATGCGCTGGAAGACCGGCACGAACCGATGGGATAGCGGGAACCCGCGGACAAAACAAGCCCGGTCACAGTCCTCGCGCGGGTCCGCGGCTTGCGCTGGTGGAGGTTTCGGGCATGATGTGGGCATGAGTGCCCCCGAATCCGCCCCCTTGTCCCGACGCCAAGCCCTCAAGATCCTCGGTACCACGGTGGCCGCCACGAGTCTTGGACTCGGGCGGGCCATGGCCGAAAACGCCGCCCCGGCCGCCCTAGGCTGGGAGCTGCCGCCCCTGGGTTATGACTATGCTTCGCTCGAACCGCACTTCGACGCGCGGACGATGGAGATCCACTACACGAAGCATCACCAAGCCTACATCAATAACGCGAAGAAGCTGCTGGAAAGTCACCCGGACCTGCAGTCCCGCGGCCCCGAGGCGCTCGTGCGCGACCTGAACAGCGTGCCGGAGTCGATCCGGACCGGCATTCGCAACAACGCCGGCGGCCACGTGAACCATGCTTTCTTCTGGAAGGTCATCGCTCCCGATCACGGCGCCTCGATCGGCCAGCTCGGGGTCGCGATCGCGGAAAACTTCGGCTCGATGGAGGACTTCAAGAAACAGTTTTCCGACGCGGCGATGAAGCGTTTCGGCAGCGGCTGGGCCTGGCTGAGCGCCAAGGCGGACGGCAAACTCGTGGTGCATTCGACCGCGAACCAGGACTCGCCACTATCGGAGGGCCTGATGCCGATCATCGGCCTCGATGTCTGGGAACACGCCTATTACCTCCACTACCAGAACAAGCGCGCCGACTACATCGCCGCCTTCTGGAACGTGCTCAACTGGACGCAGGCCGAGACCAATTTTGCCGTCACGCGGAAAAGCTGAGCCCGGCCATGGGATCGAAATCGCTGAAGGAAGTTGGAGTGCCCGGGGCGCGGCGGCATCTTTTTCTCTGTGTGGGGCCGGACTGTTGCTCGTACAAGGAAGGCGAGGAGACGTGGGACTGCGTGAAGTCCGCCGTGAAGGAGTCGAACGTGCCGATGCTGCGCACGAAGGCCGACTGCCTGCGCCTGTGTCACGACGGCCCCTGGCTCGTGGTTTACCCGGAAGGAGTCTGGTATTCGAAGGTCACGCCCGAGCGCTTCGAACGCATCCGCCGCGAACACCTCGAGTGCGGAATTCCGGTCGCGGAATGGGTGCAGGCGGTGAATCCGCTGCGCTAACGGAAACGCCTGGCGACGGACCGTCGCGCCACCAACTCAGGTGACGGGCGTGACCGCGACCGATTGCTCGCGGTGCGGCGCCGCCGATTGCTGGCAGGCGGGACACACGCCGAAAAATTCCAGCACGTGGCTGATCTGCGTGTAGCCCTTGTGGCGGAGGCTCTCCTCGGCATCGTTCGTGAGGGAGAAATCCACCGGATCGGTGCGGCCGCACTCTTTGCAGACAACGTGGTAGCGACGCCCGTGGCCGGTGGTCAGCTCATAGAGGCAGGTGCCGTTGTGCAGGTAGCTGCGGCGCACGAGTCCGAGGCTCTCAAACGCAGCCAAGCAGCGATAAATGGTGACGAGATCACACGACTTGATGCCAACAACTTGGTGTAGGCGCTCAATGCTGACCGGCCCTTCCTGTTTGAAAAGCGCTTCAACGAGGGCCACGCGGGGCTTCGTCACCCGCATGTTCGCCGTCCTGATGCGATTGCATGCCTCTTCCAGAAAGTTGCGATCAGCATCTCTTCCGGCAACCGTGGCAAGCGGGTGGTTGGACTGGGTCGCTGCAATCATCCTGACGGCAGATTGAATCAAATTAACCTGATGGCGAGTTGAACTTTACCTCAATTGCAGAAATTCTGCTCTTCCTAAAAGACGGCCTGCTCAATGATTGCGGCGATCCGCAGCCTGTGCTAGCTGTCGGTATTCTCAATTTTACATGCAAGATTTGGAATTTTCGGAAATCGTCGGGCTGATTTGCAAGGAGGATGCCCGGTTCGATCGCAAAGCGTATGACTTTGTACGCCAAGCGCTTGACCACACGGTGAAGGAGGTGAAACGCAAGCAACCCGAGCGCACCGGCAAGTCCCAGCACGTCACGGGAGCCGAGCTGCTGAACGGCATTCGGGCCTATGCCTTGGAGCAATATGGCCCCCTCACGAAGACCGTGCTCAACGCCTGGGGCATCCGCCGCTGCGGGGACTTCGGCGACATCGTTTTCAATCTCATCGAATACAATGTCTTCAGCAAAACCGACAATGACCGGCGCGAGGACTTTGCGGACATCTACGATTTCGACGAAGCCTTCGTGAAACCGTTTGCGCCCGCGGGATCGCGACGCCGGCGCGACACGGGGCAAGACAACTGAGTTTCAGCGCATCCATGCCCAAATCATCCTCCGCGCACGGGCGCGATCTCTCCCTGCTCGAAGAACTCTGGCGCGAACCGATCGAGCGCTACACGCTGCCCAACGGGGTGACCGTCCTGCTCCGGCACGACACCGCCGCACCGGTGAGCTCCGTGCAAGTCTGGGTGAAGACGGGCAGCATTCACGAGGGCGACTACCTCGGCGCCGGCCTCTCGCATTACCTCGAGCACATGCTCTTCAAGGGCACCACGCGGCGCGCCGGCCGGGAAATCTCCGCGACGGTCCAGGCGCACGGTGGCTACATCAACGCCTACACGACCTTCGACCGCACGGTCTACTACATCGACATGCCGTCGAACCACACCGGCGTCGCCATCGACCTGCTGGCCGACGCGGTGTTGAACTCGACGCTGCCGGCCGACGAGGTTGCGAAGGAAAAGGACGTGATCCTGCGCGAGATCGACATGTGTCTCGACGATCCCGACCAGCGGCTGTCGCAGGCGCTTTTCGAGACGGCCTTCCGCACCCATCCGTACCGCCAGCCGATCATCGGCCATCGGGACGTCTTCGCCGCGAACTCGCGGGATGACCTCATGGCCTACTACCGCGCGCGCTACGTGCCGAACAATCTCGTGGTGGTCATCGTCGGCGATTTCGACCCGGCTGCCACCCGCGCGTCGATCGCCGAGCACTTCGGCAAGGCCCCGCGCGTGCGCCTGGCCCCCGTGCTCGTCCCCGACGAGGCGGCCCAGCTTTCGCGCCGCGACCAGCATCTCCACGAAGATGTGCAGGTGTCCCGCGGCGGGCTTGGCTGGCAGATCCCCGGGCTGGCCCATCCCGACACGCCGGCGCTCGACCTGCTCGCCATGGTGCTCGGCCACGGCGACAGCTCGCTCCTCTGGCAGTCCATCCGCGAGAAGGCCCGCCTCGTGCATACCGTCGACGCGATGTCGTGGAATCCCGGCACGGGCGGCCTGTTCTACATCTCGTATATCGCCGACCCGGACAAGCGCGTTGCCGCCGAGCAGGCGATCCTCCGGGAACTCGCGCGCATCGAGCGCAAGGGCATCAGCGCGACCGCTCTCGCCAAGGCGGTGCGGCAGGCCGTCACCGCCGAGATCAACATGCGCAAGACCATGGCCGGCCAGGCCTCCCGCCTCGGCGCCGGCGAGGTGGTCGTCGGTGACATCAATTACACGCGGGAATATTTCCGCCGCCTGGTGGCGCTCACGCCGGCGAAGCTCCGCCAGGTGATGCGCATCTACCTGGTGCCCGAGAAGCTGACGGTGATTTCCAGCAACCCCGTGGATGCGGCCGCGAAGGCCGCCACGGCCGAGGTTCGTCCCGCGGCGTCCCTCGATTTCGAGGAAATCGCCCTGCCGAACGGCGCGCGCCTGCTCCTGCAGCCGAACCACGCGCTGCCGAGCCTGCATTTCCGCCTCGCGCTGGCCGGCGGGCCGATGTTCGAACCGGCGGACCGACGCGGCGTCAACTCGCTGTTGGCGATACTGCTGACCAAGGACACGACGAAGCGCACGGCCGAACAGGTGGCGCAGGCGATCGAGGCTGTGGGCGGCTCCTTCCACGAATTTTCCGGTAACAACAGCTTCGGCCTCACGGCCGAGGTGTTGCCCGGCGATGCCGACCTGGCCCTCGGGTTGATCGCCGACGGCCTGCTGCGTCCCACCTTCAAGCCCGCCCGCCTCGAGGTCGAGCGCGAGGCGGCGCTGGCAAGCCTGAAGGAGGCGCTCGACGACGTGGTTACGGTCGGCCGGAAAAAGATGCGCGAGAAATTCTTCGGCGCCCATCCGTTCGGCATCGAGAGTGGCGGCGATGAGGCCGGCCTCCGGTCGATCCAGGTTGCCGACCTGCGCGCGCTGCATTCCCGCCTCGTGGTGTCGGGTAACGCGGTACTCGCGGTCGCGGGCGATTTCGACCCGAAGAAGCTGGCCCCGAAACTCAAGGCCTTCCTCGCCAAACTGCCGAAGGGCAAGGCCCCGGCCGCGGCGGCCGGCCTGGCGATCAAGGCGGGTGACTTCACCGAGACCCAGCCGCGCCAACAGGCGATCGTGTTCCAGGCCTTCCCGGGGCCGGGGCTGCACGGCGCCGACTACTATGCCAGCGAGGTGGCCGACGAGCTCTTCAGCGGCATGTCGTCGCGCCTCTTCGAGCGCGTGCGCGAGGAGAAGAGCCTGGCGTACTTCGTCCGCTCCAGCCGCATCGTCGGCCAGCGCGAGGCGATGTTCTACTTCTACGCCGGCACGAGCCCGCAACGGTATGGCGAGGTGATCGAGGAGATCGACCTGGAGATCCGGCGTGTGCGCGAGGGCGGGGTGACGGCCGAGGAACTGACGCGCTGCCAGGTGCGGCTCAAGGCGGGCAAGCGCATGGGCATGCAGACCAACTCCGCGCGCGCCATGGCCGCCGCGCTCAACGCCGTCTACGGCCTGCCGGTCAACGACTGGCGGACTTACGACGCGCGCATCGACGCGATCACGCTCGCGGATATCCAAGCCTTCGCGCGTAAGTATTTCGTAAGCGGACAGCGCGTTCAGCTGGTGGTGAAGCCCTGAGTTTCACCTGATTTCAGGCGGCGGCGCTCCCTGTGCAGCCGGCGGGGAACGGTTTCAACGTGGGGGTGCTTATGAAAACCATACGCAAAACCATGATCATCGCGCCGGGTCTCCTGGCGCTTGCGATGTTGGCCGCCCCGGCCTCGGCCCGGGCGGAGGAAGCCAAGAAGGAAAAGCCGCTGACCAAAAACCAGCAGCTCTACGACGCCGACAAGGACGGCAAGCTGAACGACGAGGAGAAGGCGGCCGCCAAGGAGGCCGCCAAGGCCAAGGCGAAGCATACGCGCGAGGAAAACCTCGCGAAGTACGACGCCAACCACGACGGCAAGCTCGACGCCGATGAAAAGGCGCGGAAGCAAGCCGACGAGGAAGCCGCGAAGGCCGCCGCCAAGGCCGAACGCGAGGCCAAGAAAGTGGCCAAGGAGGACGCGAACCGCTGATCACACTCCAGTCCCCAGCCCCAGCCGCCTCAACGCTGGGCAACCCCGGGGGACCGCCGGGGATTTTTTATGTCTGCTGTTTCCTTTCTGTCAGCCTGGGCCGTGCGAAGGACCCAAGGATTTATTGGAGGGCTGGGCTCCCGCCCGACCGGTTGGGCGGGAGCCCAACCCTCCAGCGCTTAAAGTATCCTTCGCCCGCGCTGCGGACTCAGGATGACGTTTCCACGGAGGGAAACGTCACTTCTTATCGGTCAGCCCGCCGCTCCACTTGAGCTTGGCGCGCATGACGCCGAAGTGAGTGTAGTCGCGGCGCTGGACGAGACCGAGGCGGCGCTTGGCGATCGTGACCTCGATCGAGCCCTTCACGACGCCGCGGTTGCGCTGGCCGTCGAGCGCGACCAGCAGGCGCGAGCCGGTGGAGCAGTTGCGGATGTTCAGCTTGACCCGGTCGTTGAAGACGATCGTGCGGTTGCTCAGCGTGTGCGGGCAGATCGGCGTCATCGCGATCACGCCCGCCGCCGGGTGGATGATCGGGCCACCGGCCGAGAGATTGTAGGCGGTCGAGCCGGTCGGGGTGGAGAGCACGAGGCCGTCGCAAAAATAGTCGGTGACCAGTTCGCCGTCGGCCCGCACCTCGAGACGGACGAGTTGGGAATTTTCCTCGGCCTTGATGAGCACGTCGTTCAGCGCGAGGTCCTTTCGGCCGGAACCCGAGTTGCACTCGAACAGGGTGCGTTCCGCGACCTGGTAGTTGCCTTCCAGCACCTCGGCGAAACACGCCCGGGCTTCGTCGGGCGAAAAGCTGGTCAGGTAGCCGAGGCTGCCCTGGTTGACGCCGATCAACGGCACGCCGGCCAGGGCGGCCTCGCGCACGGCGCCGAGCAGGGTGCCGTCGCCGCCGATGACGCAGCCGGCGTCGCAGCCCTTGAAGTAGCCGGAGGGCAGCTGGCGCGCCGGGCGGAGCTTGATGCGCCGGACGCCGACCGTGCGGGCGATAGCGACGAGTTCCCGCGCGAGTCCGGCGGCGCCGGGCTTCTCATGGTTGACGACAAAGGCCAGTTTGCGAATGGGGGGCATCGGGGAGGCCAGTTCACCGGAATGACGGGCAAAGTCGAATCCGGAGTGGGCTATGTCGGGATGTTCTGGCGGTAGGGGCGCAGCCTTGCTGCGACCGCGGGATTCCCGGTTTCATGCAGGGGTCGAGCTTGCTCGATCCCTTGGCACATCACGCACGCAGCCTGGGAAGGATCGAGCAAGCTCGACCCCTACAAGCACGGCGGCAGATTCGGCGCGGCAAATCTGCGCCCCTCCCGAGTCAACCCTTCGTCAGTCCCAGCAAAAACTCCCGGTTGCCGTCGGCGCCATGCACGGGTGAATCCATCTCGCCGTGCACGGTCGCGCCGGGCAGCTCCCGCAGGGCGAAATCGCGAACCTCCGCCAGCACGCGCAGGCGCACGGCGTCGTCGCGGATGATGCCCTGGCCCTTGGCGACCTCGGCCTTCCCCGCCTCGAATTGCGGTTTCACCAGCGCGATGAGCGTGCCGCCCGCGCGCAGGAACGGCCACACGGCCGGCAGCACGCTGCGCAGCGAGATGAACGAAAGGTCCATGACGATGGCATCGTAGCTGGCGCGCGGCAGGGCGCCGGGGGCGAGATGGCGGGCATTCAACTTTTCCAGGTTCGTGACGCGCGGGTCGCGGCGAAGCTTTTCGTGCAGCTGGCCGAAGCCGACATCGACGCAGGTCGAACTCGCGGCGCCGGCCTGCAGGGCGCAGTCGGTGAAGCCGCCGGTGGAAGCGCCGACGTCGAGCAGGTGGACGCCGGTGAGGTCGACGGGAAAATTTTCGAGGTAGGAAGCCAGTTTCTCGCCGCCGCGGCTGACGAAACGCGGGGGCTGGTCGATGGTGAGCTCGAAGTCGGTGGGGAATTCCTTGCCCGGTTTGTCGAGCCGCTCGGTGCCGTGGCGGACGCGCCCGGACATGATCAGCGCCTTGGCCTGCGCACGGGTGGGCGAAAGCCCGCGTGTCACCAGCAGCTCGTCGAGACGTTGTTTGGATCCGGCCACGGGAGAAGAAGAAGGGCGAAAGGCGGAAGGCGGAAGGCGAAAGTAGGCCCGGTCTGTGGCCGGCCCGGGCCAGTCGCAGACTGGCCCTACTTCATTTTCTGCCGCGCCGGCGACCAGCAGGTGGTGCGTCCGCCGATCGTGGCGTGGGCGAGCGGCTGGCCGGTGCGCGGGCATTTGCCGCCCGGGCGCCAGCGGTGCGTGAAGAGCCAGGACTTCGGGATGTGCACGTTGAGATCGGGCGGCAGGTAGCTGCCGCGACCGGCGATGGTGTCGAGGGCGAGACGGCAGACCTTGCGGCACTCGCGGTGAAGGGCGCGCACTTCCGCCGGGCGCAGCGCGCCGGCCTTGCGGCGCGGATGGATCGCGGCGCGCCAGAGCACCTCATCGGCCATCCAGTTGCCGATGCCGGGAAAACGCTCCTGCATGAGCAGCACCGCCTTGATCGGCGCCCGCGCGCGGCGTTTCAGGAAGGCGGCGACGGCCTCGACACTGAACTCGTCCGAGAGGATCGAGGGTGCGATCTTCGTCCACCACTTCGGCGCGTCCTTGCCTTGGTGAAATAAAATGCCGCCGAACATGCGCGGGTCGTTGAAGACGAGTTGGCGCTCCTTTTGCCTGAGGATGAGGTGGTCGTGCCTGGCCGGGATATAGCCCGGCGCCTCGACGCGCAGTTCGCCGCTCATGCCAAGGTGCACACCCAGCCAGCCATCGCCGCTGAAGTGGAAGAGCATCTGCTTGGCCTTCGTTTCCGAGCCGAGCAGGCGCGCGCCGGCGAGCCGGCGCTTGATCACCGCCGCGTCGCTGCCGCGGAAGACTTTTTTGCCCGCGTTGGCATGCACGGCGAGCACCTTGGCGCCGTGGCCGGCGCTCCAGCGCTTGCGGAAGAATTCGACCTCGGCGAGTTCGGGCACGGTTACTGGATGCCGACGAGTCCCTTGGCGGCGTCGAAGAGTTTCTTTGAATCGTAGCCGACGCCGTCCACGAAGACGGTCTCGGCCTTGTGCAGGTCGGCGATGTCCTTGGAGGGATCCCCGGCGAACACGACGAGGTCGGCGGCCTTGCCGGTCTCGATGCTGCCGGTCTCAGCGTCGATCTTGAGCAGGCGGGCGCCGTTGTAGGTCGCCACCTGGATGGCTTCCACGGGAGTCAGGCCGGCCTCGACCAGCAGCTCGATCGCGCGCCAGCTGCCGTAGCCGGCGATGCAGCCGCCGTAGCCGGTGGGGTCGGTGCCCACGACGAGCAGGCCGCCGGCGCGGAAGAATTTCTCCTCCAGCTTCAGGTCCTTGGCGAAGGCGTCCTTCCTGTCCGGATTGTCCTGCATCCGGATCGCCGCCCAGCGCGTCAGGTAACTCTCGCGCAACGGCGGGGCCAGTGTCTCCAGCACCTCCTTGCCCGCCACGGGCCGGCCGGCCGCGAAGGTTTCGAAGATGGCGAGCGTCGAGGTGAGGGCGACGTGCTTGTCGATGAGCAGGTGGATGAGGTCGTTGACGGCGGGAGATTCCGGGTCGAGCGCCTGCAGGCTGGCGTAGGTCTTCCGGGCGTTGGCGGAGTCGTTCGGCTTCCGGTCGGCGTTGAAGTCGGACATCGCCATGAAGCCGTGCTCGAGGTTGTCGATGCCGAGCTCGGCCGCCTCGCGGTAGGTGACCTTGCCGATGTGGCCGGTTACCTGCAGGCCGCGCTGGTGCGCCGCCGCGATCGTGGCGGCCATGATGTCATGGGGCAGGTTCATATAGACCTTGATCGAGGTGAAGCCCTCGTCGGCCCAGTAGTTCACGCGGCGGACGGCCTCGGCGGCGTCCCGCACGCCGTGGAGTTGGTTGATGCCGGTCTCGGGGCCGTCCAGGTAGGGGGCGGTCAGGTGGAGCTTGGGGCCGGGCGCCTCGCCCAGCGCGATGCTCTCCTTCACGTGCAGGTCGGTGTACGGCTCCAGGCTGCCGGTGGTGCGCATCGACGTGATGCCGGCGGCGAGGTAGAGTTTCGGAAACGAGAACTCCATCTCGTTCATGTGAAACGGTCCGCCCGAGAGCGAGGAGTAGAACAGGTGCTCATGGACCATGACCAAGCCGGGCAGGACGGTCTTGCCAGTGAGGTCGAGCACCTTCGCGCCCTCCGGGATGGCGATGCTGCCATCGGCGCCGAGCGCGGCGATCTTGCCCTCGCGGAGCACGAGCGTCTGGTTTTCCACGGCGG
>Ga0247757_10001790_pt1 | contig 12883 bp, 13 predicted proteins | sample UWRJL126311R4_FD_180929 | JGI IMG/M metagenome (GOLD analysis project Ga0247757, IMG submission 180929) | Plant litter microbial communities from Arlington Agricultural Research Station in Wisconsin, United States - UWRJ-L126-311R-4 | ecosystem: Environmental > Terrestrial > Plant litter >...
CTTCGCTGGGGGCCCCAGCGAAAAAGACCGTTTTGCGCACATCCCCAATGTCCCCATAGCACGCCATCCCGAAAGCGTCTTCGCGCATACATGCACGCATGCAAAATCCCCCGTTACACGGACCCCAGCGCCGGCAGGCCGTTACAATACCTTGTAGCCGAACTCCCCCCCCTCCCTCGATCGACGTCGACAACCGCACTTCCGATTGAACCGGCATGAGATGCCCTTCTTTTCTCTCTTTCCGCTTCGCGGGGAAAAAAGAGAGGACTATGTGACGTACGGGGTATGTGGTATACCTGCGGCTGCTGCGCCACGCTCGGTGCACCGCTGGGAAAAAAAATCACTCGCTTGGTCGTGAAAATCACGCAACAGGGCGGGAAGGATAGCCAGCCAGCCACATGGCCTTGAAGGGAGAGGCGGGGGAAGGGGGGGGCAGGGCATCAAGGGCGGTGGAGAGACGAGAAAAAATAAAAATAAAACCACGCAAAAGAAAAGCGCGAGGTGCGCGCGCGTTGCGAAAAAGGGTGAAAGTGGAAACTACATGATCCACGGTACGCATGGCCAGGCCGCGTGTAAGGGAGCTGAATCGCCCGTCTGTAGTATCGATCGCTGTTTGTCATTTTTCTTTCTCGCCGACGAGGGAGCGAAGCAAGGCGAGTAACGCTCGCTATAGTACTCGTCTTAATGCTAGGGAAGAATACCAAAAGGCAATGAAAAACGGCGCACGTTCTCAAGTCAGACCGAGGAGACACAGGGTACGCGCGTACGTTTTAGGTAAAGGGGGTTTTCGATGAAACGGGAGAGCATCTCAATTGTCAAGTCACCGAGAAAAATGGCGCAAAAAAGAGGCCGTTTCCCCTAGGCAAAGCGCCTGACATGGCCTCCCCAGATTTTGTCATACATACGCCAAAAGGATCAGAATCAGACCAGATCAACAAGTGTCCTTTTGCTCCGTGTCCCGTGTACCCCGGCCTTTCCCCCAGTGCGGGGGGGAAATAAAACGCCCTGTGATTCCTTATGCCAGCCGGTTACCATGATGTCCTTGAATGTAGAAGAAATGAAAACAGGAAAAAGCCCAATGTCCCCAAGGAACAGGAAAATGTCCCAAGTAAACTGATACAAGAACAACCCGGTGAAAAGAGCCCGATCCATTTAACCCTTAGCCCGTCCATAAGTCCATAAGACGCCACGCTAAGGGCATCAAGTTCGTAAAAGACAACTCGAAAAGAAAAGGTTCTGGAAAAAAAAGACGAAGAGAGATATACATCTCTTCAAAGTAAAAGAAAAAGAAATCACTTCTCGCTGACGAAGCAGTGCACCCTCACAGTGCCATCCTCACTCCCACTGATCAGCCTTGAATCGCTCAACCCCACACAATTCACTGGCGCCGTGTGGCCCGTGAGCGTGCGCTCGTGCTTCCCAGTGCGCGGATCCCAGATCTTGATGAGCTTGTCTTCGGCGCCAGAGACCAGTCGCAGAGTATCAGCAGCCAAGCTCCAAATGCCCTCGACGTGTCCGAAGAAGCGGTGAATGCAGCGGCCAGATGGCACATGCCACAAGCGGATGGTACCGTCGAGCGAACCAGTGAGCATGTAGGAAGGTGGAGCAGGACGGTCGGGGTCGTGCGGGAAGAGGGGCTCGGCGCTCGCAGGATCGGCGAAATGCATGTCCTCTGAAGACAGTGATGCCGTGTCCGAGTCGTTGTTTGCGTTGGCCACGAAGTCTGCTTCGTCGATTTCGAATTCAGCTGGTAGAGGGAGCACCTGCTGAACTTGGCCCACGTGACCTTCGTAGGTCTTGATACACGTGTGGGTGTCGAGATCCCACAGTTTGACAGTCATGTCATCAGAAGCAGAGAACAGCGTGCGGGAAGGCAAGTCAATCTTCACGCAGTTGACCCAGTCACCGTGTCCTCGCAGAGTAAACTTCTTCTGTGTACCGAAGTCGTAGAGTGCGATGGTGTGGTCTGCGGATCCCGATGCAAGGAGCTTTTCGACCATATGCAAACCAATAACGCCGCGTGTATGTGCCCTGATGGTAGTTTTGCATTCTCCTGTTTGCCAGTCCCACACTTTCATAGTTCCATCCAAGCTTCCGGTGATCAAGCGAGCATCGTCAAATTGGAGACATCGAATAGGCATTGCATGTCCGGTCAGGGTCCGAATCTCTTGGCCTGTAGCTAAATCCCATACTTTGACCGTGGTGTCGTAGGATCCAGTAATCAGAGTTTGCTCGTCAAACTGGAGACACATGACCCCATTGGTATGTCCTTTTAGGATGCAGGTTGAGTATCGTCCATATTTCCAGTTGGTGCCCACCTTGAAGCGATCTTTGTAAATATCTTTCCAGGGCCGCTTCTTCGGCTGGTCAAAGTAAGATGCTTGTTGGTCGCGAACAATAGTTGTCGTACACTGGCGTTTGGACAATTCCGTAGAGGAAAGAGAATCACCAGCCGGGCGTTTTGAGCCTACACTGGAGTCGGAGAGATCCGAGGTCTGTGACATCAGAGGCGTGGGGAGCGTGGGGGCATCTACTGCAACAGGGGTGTTATCAGGTGCCAGCTCGTTTAAGCTTCGACCAGACGCGCGTAGCTGGATGCGTCTCTTCTCAGTCCGTAACCTACGCTGGTCCAGAAGGGGCAGGCCCCAGCCACACTTGGTACACTTTCTGTCAATGTGTTGCTCGCACATCTTGTGCCAAACCACGTCGTCGTCGGCAAGCAGTCTCCACCTCCGGCTGACTTGCGAAGCTTTGCACAGTGAGGTCGTGTCGAGGTAGCAGAGGATTTTGTATCCAAGTTCGGAGGGTAGTGCCGAGAGGAAGTCGATTTTGATAAGGTTGCGGACATTGCAGGAGATGAAGGATAGCTGGGGGAAGCAACATGTCGAGAGGATGCCCTGGAGCATGAGCTCGCGTTGTCTGCCAGGGGCCGCGGAGAAGAGAGACCACACATTGGCGATGCTCTGTTGGTCAGCTTGCGACTCCCTGCTCAAGGCCTGTACATTGTCAGTTGTCGCTGATGGCGATGGAAGACGAGAAGGTGGCATACTTTTTGCAACTGCTCCATAGTCGGTTCGTCTGCCTGTTTCCTACACAGCATATCTGGACGATGACGGTAGCAGTACTTTGTGTTAGCGTTGTCGGGAATAGGCTGCTCTCCTCCCCCGAGCGGATTGTACTGCTGGGGGATATGCTGGGCAAGATAGGGAGCAATCATCTTCTCGATCTTGGTCGAGGCGGACTTGTTCACAAAGGAGTCGGTGTGGTCGTGGTCATGGGAAGTATCTTCTTCTCTTCGCTGCCGCACACGAGCAGAGAGACCGTCGTGGTCGTGGCCAAGCAACAAAGCGGTGTGGGGATCCGGGCCAACAGTATTCGCGATTTGGTCAGAATGTTGCGGAACGGGCGTGCGCCATGACAGGCGGCGGCGTCGTGGGCTATGCGGGCCCTGGTGCTGGGTGTGCTCGGTTGCGACAGTTTCACAGGTATGCGTGCCATTTGACGACATTTTGGGCGGAGACAGCTGGGCGCAGCCGGTTTGGAAGGGATCCCTACGAAGGCCCCGGCGCCCAGTTGCTCATGGGACAATGCGGAAACGGAGGAGGGTGTCGAGATTCTGAGCGCGGATGGCGTGCTGGATAACCAGGGATTGAGTCGCAAGGGCGGCGAGGTGAGACGGCGGGCGTAAACGGGAGCAGGTGGCACCGGACCGAGAGAGAGGGCGGGTATTTGTTGCGTGCCTGAGCGGGTGGCAGCTCAATGGGTCGGTGTGCGGGAGCGTGTGCGGGCTGGCGGCGTGGATGTGCAGTGGGGATGAGCTGCGGGTGGGGGCGAGTCGTCGCGGCGGCCATGGGCGTGGGCAGCAGAAAGTCGCCGCTCGCCCAGCGTTTTCGTCGCCGAGCACGCCATAAGTGCGCTGGATGTTGAACTCGCAATCACGCAATCCAGCGCCATCCCGCCCAATCCTGCGGCGTTGCTTATCGCGGAGCCTCTCTCACCGGCGACGCGAGAGGCGCTCTTGTGGTTCCAGGCGTGGTTCCAGGTGTGGTTATCAGGTAGAAGACGTCTGTCGGTAGATGGACTGCCTGGCTGCGTGCTGACGGCGCGTTGCTGTGCGGTATGCACCCCAGTCGCTGGCGTCGTCCCTTGGGCGGCCCGCGTCCTGGTTCCCCGCCCACCGCTTGCTCCTTTAAGCCCAAGCGCCTTGACGACGCTCACTGCTCGCTGTGCGCTGCCATGTTTCCCCGTTTCCCTGTGCTGCCCTTGCTTGCCTGCACGTCGCCTCCATGATGGCCTCGATGGCCTCACCGCCCTCGCCTGCATCGTCGGCCAGTAGCGCGAGTTCCCAAAAGGCGCCCAACCAGAACCGTCCGCAGACGCTCGAGGACCTGGTCGCCCATTTCGTAGCCTCGAAGCGCGCTCTGAACACGCAGACGATCCTCTGGCGCGCCAACGAAATCGTAAACTCCGCCCGCCGTCTGCTGGAAGAGAATGCCGTGCTTGCTGCTAAGAATGCCGCGGTCCGAAACATTGTCGATGAGCAGGTGGACGCGCTCGAGGCCGTCCGCCGCGGCATCTCCGTTATCGAAGATGACGTGCAGGCCGAGTTCAAGGTGCGTCCGCTCCCAATTTGGGAGTAAAGACATACTAACTACTGCTAAGCAACTGCTGCACGACCTGGACGCCTCCTTCGCTGGCCTGCGCTCCACACTTGCCGTGCTCCGCGAGACTCCCATCGAGGCCGTCCTGCAGCCACCAGGCACGCCCCAGAAGCATCTCTTCGACTTTATCGATAGTGCCACCGTCACTAATTTAGAGAACTCTCTTCGAGCCTGCATAGACCGATACAACGAAGCTCGCCTAACTCTCCAGGATAGCAACGATGCTTTCGATACCGCACTTGACAACCTACACTCGTCCATCGCGAACGTCCCGAAGACACCCATGGCGAACTCTGAGCCAAGCCCCATACCTAGACTATACCACGAACTTGACGGCCATGCTAGGGAGGCTGCCCAGGCCTTCCAGTCCTTAGTTAGGCACTACGACCTGTGCGTCACTGCAGTTCGACACACGGAAGGTGGTGCTGCCGCTGCGACGCAGGCAACGGGGGATGCACCAGTGCCATCGGGGGAAGACCATGGTGCGCTGCCGGAGCCCATAACGGAAGAAGAACGTCAGGAGATGCTTACCGTTCTGGCCAAGGATGCTCTCGAGGTGGAGGACGTGGTGTCTGAGATTCGAGAGCGTGGTTCTGAGATGTCATACCTCCTTTCGCAGATTGACAACCACATCACCCAACTTCGGAGCGAGGATTCGGCACTCAACAGCATACTACGCATGATAAATCACATACTGGCAGAGGTCAAGGGTCATGTCGCTACGTCAAAGACATTCCATGCCTCCTGGCTAGAGGATACGCGGCCTACACTTCTCAGTGGCATCGAAGAGTGGGAGAACCAGCGGGACTTCTACGAGCGCTTCGATCTTGCCTATGCTGAGCTTCTAGTCGAGGTAGCCGCGCGTAGGCGGAGACACGAGAAGGCGAAACGGAAGGCTGAGGACGCACAAAAGGAGCTTGACAGACTGCGCGGCGAAGATGAGCGCGCACGGGAGCAATTCACACTTACACAGGGCGACTTTCTCCCTCTAGATATCTGGCCCGGCTTGAGGGACCCACCCAGACGATATGAAGTGAGACCCGTGCCAGTTGCCCAAGACCAGGGCGCAGAGGAAGGCGAAGAAGGAGTGGAGACAGTCACTGCAGAGGCTACAGAGGCTACAAAGACTACGATGCAGAGCATACCGCAGCTTGGACGAAATGTTGTCGAGCGTGCATTGACTAGGGTTAAAAGAAGAATGTGATGCGCCGTACTTGGACGAAACAGTCTCATATCGCATTTGGCTGCTCATCCTCCTCGATCCCTTGATGCAGGGTTGAGTATGGAGCTCCTTTAGCGTTTTGTATAACAGTCTTCTATGGCCATGGTCAGAAAGTCTCCAGGCCTGGATAAGATATTTCCCAGCTAAGACGGCGTTCGTGTGTACATGGCATGCATATATGCAAAGCGGACATGATGCCGATTTTGGTAAGTAATGATTATAGTATATACTTCCCGTCGTATACCTCCGAGTATTACGATATTGATATCAGCGTCAAGAAAGCCAAGGGTACCACGATATTGTGGGCGACAGGTCCGCATAGCCTGTGAAAAGAACGACAAGGATAAATGCACTGATTGAAACGAGTGGATCATATTTTGACCTACTAGAACTGTTCATTTAGCGCATATCAAGTCAGATTAGGCCAGGTCACTGTAACAACGCTTGCAGTCGCTCACAATGAGTCATTGCTTCTTCGATCATGAAAATTCTCAATGTTTACGCATGCTACGCCACGAAGTACTGCATTGCAGTGTGACTCTTCTAGTAGGAGGGCCGCCAGCCCACTTCGTTGGTGCACACCATGAAGTGGGTATGCTGCAGCTTCTACGCAAGACTCATATGCATGCGCTGAGCTGGCAGCCATAATGCATCTGAAACACAAGCTACATTGACCGCCACTATCGGAGAACTTTTAGACCAGTACAGATTTCGGTGTAGCACTCACAATACACAGCTTCATCAGAATTCCTTTAAGCCTCTTAGATGCGGCAAATCAGGAAATCAGCAAGTCTGTGAATCCAAGTCGTGATGATTCTTCATAAGAGTGAATGAGTCGAAATTGGTCAGGATGGTGGGGGCCAACAGACCGCCTTTGATGTACCCCGCCATTCTGCCAGCGGATCCCTGACGTGGTGGCGGGGCGCGCCGAAACTTTTTTTGGACGAGCTGGCATTCAGTGAAGGAGTTCAAATACCAGACCTCCCGGACGCCTCCATCCCAATATACCTCTCTCTCTTATACAAATCTTCATTCATGGCGAGCACAGAGCCTACCACCCAGTTTACTACAGAACCTACCATGGAAAACACCACCACCACCGAGCCTATTCCCTCAGACGAGCATGACAGCGACATCGACGATCTGATATCAGACGACGAAGCACCTGAGCTTATCACCGGCCCCAATGCACAGAAGAAAGCAAAGCCCACGGCAAATACACACGCCTCCATCGACGACCAAGTCGCCTCGCTCGCCAAACATGCAGGCAAGATCCGGCTCGACCACCGCATGGCAGGCACGGGTGGCGGTGCTTCACGAGACAAGGACAAGTCCGACCGCGCGACGAGCGAGCAGGTGCTCGACCCGCGGACGCGCATGATCCTTCTCAAGCTCATCAACCGCAACATCGTATCTGAGATCAACGGCGTGATTTCCACGGGCAAGGAAGCGAACGTGTACCATGCCGTCACCATACCCGAGGGCGATGCACCGCCCGTAGACCGCGCGATAAAAGTATACAAGACATCCATCCTGGTATTCAAGGACAGGGATAAGTACGTGACGGGCGAATTCCGCTTCCGACAGGGCTACAATAAAAGCAACAACCGCGCGATGGTAAAGGTGTGGGCGGAGAAGGAAATGCGCAACCTGCGACGCATATACAGCGCAGGCATACCGGCGCCCGAGCCGCTGTTCCTCAAGCACCACGTCCTCGTCATGGGCTTTCTGGGGAAGAAAGGCTGGCCGGCGCCGCGCCTGCGGGACGTCGTGTTCGAGGGGCTGAGCGCCGACGAGGAGGAGCAGAAGTGGAAGAGCATATACATCCAGTTGCTCGGGTACATGCGGACCATGTACCAGACGTGTCGGCTCGTGCATGCCGATCTGAGCGAGTATAATCTCTTGTATCACGAGAACAAGCTTTTCATGATCGATGTGTCGCAGTCGGTTGAGCACGATCATCCACGCTCGTTGGAGTTTCTGCGCATGGATGTCAAGAATGTTTCGGACTTCTTCAGGTCGAGGAATGTAGATGTTCTGTCGGAGAGGAAGGTGTTTCTGTTCGTTACCAGGGAGGAGGGGGGGAAGGAGCAGGCGGAGATGGAGGCATATATTCAGGTGCTGTTCGAGCGCATGCAGGGGCTCAGCGAAGAGGAGAAGCGCCAGGAGGAACTGGACGAAGAGGTCTTCCGCAACCAGTACATCCCCCAGACACTGGACCAGGTGTACGACATCGAGCGCGATGCAGAGCTCGTCAATAGCGGAAAGGGCGACAATCTGATCTACCAGGGCCTGCTCGCTGGCAAAACCGCTGAAGGTATGCCGGTCCCGGTTAACGAGTCGGACGCTTCGGAAGATGGTACCGACTCAGAGGAGACGTCAGGGGATGAGGTCGACGAGAGCAGGTTCGAAAAGGGGACGCCGAGGGGGAAGAAGAACATGGACAAGGACGCTAAGCGAGAACACAAGATGAAGGTAAAAGAAGAGAAGCGTGAGAAGCGGAAGGAGAAGATACCGAAGGCGCTCAAGAAGAAGTTGGTATCGCAGACGGCGAGGAAGAGGAGTTGAAAGGGAAGTAAGGAATTTGCATTTTGCTTTCGAGGTTTCATATAAATAGATGTTAAATAACCCTCTGTTGAAGGGTTCTTAGATTACCTTGTGCGAGGAAAGGTGTTTTGCTGTGTGATTTCTCGAACATTTGACACTACTACGCATGTTTGAAAACACGAAGAGTATGGATCACAGTAACGCGACTATGTTACACTTCCGATAATTTTGCAGTCGGAAGGACTGCTCTTTGGCATCTCTCATAGCATGTTCTTTCTCCACGCCCGCGTGGCTAACCTCTCTATATCACTGACTTCTATAGCCCCTTTCACCTCCTCATCTTCCAGTGCTTCTACGATGGCATCCGCAACCGTATCTGCCTTGAGCGGCTTGATCCCTCCCGCTCCCATTAGCCACGTCAACCTCCCACCCACAGCACTATTCACCATGGACGCAACGCCCCCAGCCGCTGCAATCGGCAGCGTAAACGTCCTCGACGCATCATACATGAACGGCGCGCGCACAAACACGTTCCTCACATCCGGAAAATTCCTCGCAATCAGGTCCTCAGCCTCCCTCTTCGTAGTAATATACCGCGCCGGCAGCACAGGCGCACCGGCTGCCGCCGACACATATAAATAGCTGGGTACGTTGCGAGCAGCAGCCTCCTTAGCCAGACTGACGGCCGAATCACGGTTCATGACCTCGTACGTCAGTTGGCCATCGCTCTCCTGGGGCCGCAGCGGCTCGCCTTCTTTCCTGTCCATGGGGTTCTGCGTGCCCTGCTTGGTGGCGCTGAAGGCGCGGCGGAGGCCTGTGATGGGGGACTCGCGGCCGGAGACGACGCCTTTATAGTCAGCTTCTAGGAGGATGCCCATGCTGTGGACGACGGCAGTTGCGGAGCTGAGGTGCGAGGTGTAGGTCGAGGGGTCGAGGATGTCGCCTTTGGCCCAGGTTACGGAGGTGGACCAGGAGGGTGGAGTGGGCGAGGAGGTTACTGAGGACCATTGTGGGTCGCCAGAGCGTCTTGTGTGGCATTAAGTGGATGCTTTTGTGTAGGGAGAAAGGGGAGAACGAACGATATCGAAGTCACGGCCCAGCCGCGTTGGACGGCGGCTCTGCATATGCGGCTTCCTGGGGGATACTCAGCATTCTGAAGCTTGTAACTAGTGAAGGTTGGTTGATGCGGAGGGACATACCAAGGAAGCCATTGCCTCCGCAGACGACGAGCTTCTTCTTTGCTGCTGAAGCCATTGAGTGTGGTGGTGTGAGCAGATGCGGGAAAGAAGGGACGAAATGCCCAAAGCTCGTAGTGTTGATGTCACTCACGCCATCCAAAACGATAGGGCTGAGCCGGGGTGTGCCTGCTGCCAAGACCTCCGCGGCGAGTCTCGATCTGTATGTCGCAAACCTCTGGGAAATGTACACACACCTCCCCACTATACCCCTAACGCTTTCGCTCAACACAGATCTGCTGCCTGTGACTTCAAAAAATTTCTCTGACGAACCCTTCACTTCATAAATCCTAGCTTTTCTCCAGTATCCCAGTAACTAGGGCGGCGCGTGCATTCCAAGATGCCCGCCCCCGCAGCAAACAAACGCGTTAAGGTCAGTGGAGCTCGCCAAATGGGCCCATTTACCTCACTAACAGTATGGAGAACAAGCGCATAAGTCGTAATATCAGTATGTATGCATGGAAGGCACGCACAACCTCCCATGGCTGACCGGCGCAGTAATCGGCTCCGAGGCCTGGAATCTCCCTCCTGTGGGCCACCCCGACCGTCCCAAGAACGTGCCCGACGACCATACAAAGCGCTGGACCGTCTACGTACGACAACCTGAAGGCGATCCGTCGCTTGCGACCTGGCTCAACAAGGTTCAATTTAAGATATTCAACACATATGAGAATCCGCTGCGCACATGCGATAACCCGCCTTTCCAAGTGACCGAGACAGGCTGGGGTGGCTTCACCATCGACATAAGGCTGCACTTTCAACCCATCAGCGGCGAGAAGGCGCAGTACAGACAGCACTTCCTGCAGTTGGAGAAGTATGGTGATGAGAAGCTGCAGGCGCAGCAGGAGAAGACGGGCTGTGTAAGGAGCGAGTTCCTCGAGGTCGTCCAGTTCAACGAACCGACCGAGGCGCTGTACGAAGCACTTACTGCCGAAGATCAGTGGAATTATCTCGTGCCTCCTGGCGCTAAGGGCGGCAAGAAAGCAGCGATATTAGGTACCGGTCCGAACGGCAGGCCAAAGCGTGGATATCCAAATGGCGAGCGGAGTGCGCAGCTGCCGGAGAGAGGTGGCGATGATGTCCCTTTTTCCCAGGAACAGGAGATGGAGTTGATTAACCAGATCAAGGCCAAGATGGAAGAAGTGGAGAAGCAGCTGACCGAGGAAACCAAGAAGAGAGAAGAGGTAGAAGAGAAGCTCAAAGCGCTGAGGACAGAACTCGGACATGAAGCCGCGCAGCAGGCTGCACAACAAGCTAGTGGCGATCGCAGTCGAAGGAGGTGAAGCGGTGGTATGAATAATTCAATGTAACTGGGTCGACTTGGAGACGTTGTGCTAATACTCTGTGCGTAGTAGTGGAAGGAAGTGGTTGCCAATTCGGAAGAAGGGGTCGAATTACTTTTAAAGGTTCCAGTTTGGAAAAAGAGTTGGAGAAAGACGAGCTTCCATATCCTAACATCACTACCATTGCATGTTAAAGGCGTTGTCGGCGTCTTATCACTAGCCGGCAAAGGAATGGGTAGAGATTAGGAATACCCGTTGGCTTCAGCTTAGAACTGCATTATACTCCATTGGCTCTGTTTTTTAATGAATAAAATAGCTTATCTATTTTCCACATTACGTTCGTCTTCGATTTGCTAATTTTTATGACCCTGCCAAGAACACCATGAATTACCGCAACGCCGTCGACTACCCATTATGTTTCTACGCTGAAGACAGTTACAGCTTGTCCGCCTATTCTATATTTTATGCTTCAAAGTATCGAAATCCAACTCGGTTCTCTCCACTATCTTCGACTTTCTCGTCACTCCCTGACCCGTCCTGGTTCCCTCAATCTTTTCTACCCCTTTCTCAACATACTACGCAATAAATATCAGCTTCTGTCCATTTCCCGCTACACCAAGAAAACAGAAAAGAAAAGAACTCACTATCTTAGTAACATGCGCCGATAGCTCGGGCGTCGCGGGACTCGTCTCAAGCGGATTCACACTGTTTCCCTTCCCAGCCGTCGCTTTCGTCGATACCGGATCCGCATCCCGGCTGTAGCTCGCGCTCATCTGTGCAGATACCATGTCGTCGCCGCCCGACTGTGAATATTCCTCGCTGCGCAGGGAGACGTGCTGGGGATCGGACGAGGGGCGCTCCCCAGTCTTCGTGAAGTGTTCTTGGGAGTAGGAAGTGACGATTGGGGAGCTGTTGGAGTACAGGCGGCGGAGGGGGAGCGGTGTGCGCTGGAGAAGGCGGATACGCTGCATGGTAGGATAGAAGAGCTTGGTGATCGTTTTAATACTTTGCGTAAATTTGATTTTGTTTTCTTTGTATTGGACTTGAATGGTATTAAATTGAGAGGAAGGCTGGGTACTGCAGAATGAATACGTATATTTCAGATCTGGGGCGATGGTATGATTGGGCGGTGATGTAATGTGAGCGTACTTGCGGTCACGATGTATTGGTCGTGCTGAGTAGAGCCGTGGGCTAACCTAATTAGGGAATTGTGATGATGCTCTCCAGAATTTATGATGAGCGAATGAGGAGTAAGGGATTAATAGCGGAGTAGCAGGGTACTATGCAGTAGTGTGCTGAGGGATACTGCTTGATGATCAGCATCAGTCTCATACGGGTTATATTGTGCGTGATGTTATTGTGTTTCATGGCTTTCTCAGGTTTCTATGGTCTTAGAAGGCTGCATCAGTTTGCCGTTTGGAAATGTGCATGCTTTGTATCGCAGACTTCGGTGCCATCATTAAACAGAATCAAAACTATGCTATAGATCAGCCCTTGGAATAATTTAGCCGTGTTGATTTTCATCCATGCAATAAGATAGTAGAACCCAGCATGAGGGAAGGTGGGAATATGTTTTGACTCCCACTCATTTAAATTTGCTACTGAAGAAGGGTTAACGAGTTTAATGCTTATTGTGTGGACTTAATACACTGGATCCACAACCGGTAGCGAGGTAATTTTATATAAGACATAGTAGATAATCTGGAAGGCTTGCTTAGCTCGTATCATAATAGCTGCGCTTCAATGTCTCGCATAGCACAGAATATATTGAATTCATGACAAAATTGCTCCTTGATACTGAAGTTTAATGGCTGGCCTTGGAGATTGTGTGACAATAAACCTTCGGTAAGTCACTTATTGTGCCATAGCTAATAGACTCAAGCCACAGAAAAATACGATTAATGAGATACAAATCTTACCTGGTATAGGATGGTC
>Ga0247757_10001791_pt1 | contig 12881 bp, 10 predicted proteins | sample UWRJL126311R4_FD_180929 | JGI IMG/M metagenome (GOLD analysis project Ga0247757, IMG submission 180929) | Plant litter microbial communities from Arlington Agricultural Research Station in Wisconsin, United States - UWRJ-L126-311R-4 | ecosystem: Environmental > Terrestrial > Plant litter >...
TTGGTAATAACTTAATGAGGACGGAATGGTTAAGCATCTTACCCAGTAATTAGCGAATAGCAAATTTGCGAAAGCGAAGCTGGAAGTACCAAGCAGTGCTAGACACTGGACTAGGAATAGTTGTACAATAAAGAGGCTTTGGTGAAGAACCAGAACAAAAAAAAAGCATCTTGTAACCAACTATATGATGTGGTTTAATTAAAGAAACGTACCAGGTTGGGAAGCAACAAGTAGTACTAGATACTAGACTAGAGAAACTCTAGTAGTTGCAGAACAAGAAGCTTATAAAACAAACAATTTTTTTTAAGTAAAAAAGCAGATAGTAAGCCTATATTAGGAAATAGAGGCACCCTATTTAGGTAATTATATATAAAGGGGAGAGAGTAGGTAGGCGTAAATAGTATATATTCTAGTAGTATATAAGACGAATCCTTAGAGAGTATCTAAGGAAGCGAAGGTGACTATATAGAGAGGGCTCGAATTATTGTTTTGGGTTGGCCCTTGCGACCTATTGACGGCGTCCTGGCAGACAGGGCCCGTTGCCCCAATAGGAAGTGCTAAAATCCAGAGATTCCTCCCTTTCGGTTCCTCACGTCTCATACACCATCAACATCCTCTGCGCAACAGTTTATCAGCAACTACCATCCCTGGTTATTATTCTATTTTCATCTTGTCACTCCTACCTTACTTCACTTTCCGAGTCATGCTTTCCTATACGCCAGCAAAGCGTGAGCTGCTTATGGTGGGCATAAGCGCTAAAACTTACCGCATTGGCGACACTGTCAAGAAGGAATGTCATGTACTCCTTAATAACATCGCTATCACAGAGCAAAACTTGGAAGCATGCAAAACTGAGGCTGAGGTCTATCTCATCCTGGGGGACCACCCGCTCATTGCCCAATGTTTATCAATTGGTCCTATAAAGGAACACATCAAGCTCGAGTACTACCCTTACGGCAACCTGAAGCATTATGTACGGCAGAACCACACAAGCATTACAGAAATCGATCTGAAGCGCTAGGCTCATCAGATGATTAAAAGTGTCGTATATATCCACTCAAAAGGAGTTCGACATTCTGATTTCAGGCTCGAGCAGTGGCTGGTTGACTCAAGCCTTAACGTTCGGCTCAGCGGCTTTAATGCTGCAGGATTTGATGACCAGCCAGACCTCGGAATGAAAGGGAAACCGGCACAAGGGCTTGAGGTCGCAAGCCACTGTCTTCCTCGAGACCCAGAGGCAGATAACACAGGGATTTCGGATCTATTTGCACTAGGTTCTACACTTTACGAACTTCTAGCTGGACAAGTTCCCTTCGAAGGCCAGAGCGATGAGTTCATCGAGTCATCGTTTCGAGAAGGAAAATTTCCGAGCACAGAAGGACTTTTGCTTGGAGAAGTCATCATGGGCTGCTGGAAAGAGGATTTTTCTTCGGCCGAAGAAGTGCTCGATCATGGCAAGAACATCTTTGGGTTCAGACAGCTATATAGTTACAGTATAATAGTTGTCCAACCAACCTAATTAAATCTCTAGCAAACATGACGGTAGGCTGACAATTTTGTACCCAATCTATCTGATAACAAAAACTCTTACGAGTGCTAGATTTCCCCAGCGCTATTCCAGTAAGCTAAGTGAACGTGACTGTGGTGGGATACTTCTAGCGATGGGCCCGCTCGCAGGGTAACTATCCTGTAAAGTCAAGGTATTGATCAATTTGGAAATCCATTCACTAATGTCATTGGCTTGACGCGTGGCAAGATCCGCCCCCTTCACGAGACACACTGACATCGTTTCGAATCTGCGGACTTGCTCTTTCAGGGTTGAGATGGCATGATCGCCAAGCACCTTCTTAGTTGCCATAGAAAATTGCTAGTGAGGGTTTTGAAATAGCGGTTGGATTTTGGAATCTAGGTAGTTTGATAGTTTCTAAATTATCGTCGTAGATGTTTTTGCCGCGGACTCAGGGATTCGTAGCTTTATGACTAATTAATGGTCTGGATATCGGTGACTAGGTCGTTATCTTAGGTTCTAGAACCATACTCGGCTCGCTTGCCTAGAAGCCTAGCTTCTATTTTAAGATTAGTCGCGCAGTGGTACGGCCCAGCGCTTTGTTCGAAAACACCGAGGAGAGCATGAACAGCCCCTGTGGTAAACATCTGGAATCTAAAGTATGGCCCTGGACTCAAACTTCTGGGGATTGTGTGGATGAGCCCAGTCCTTCCCGCCCCACGCCGGCGCTGGTGGCGTGGCTTTCGCTACAGGGTATATTGCTGAGACTGCGCCGAGTCAACGATCTCTTTTTCTTCGCCTCTGGGACACCTACGAATCAATCTGATTTCACCACCTTCCTAACCAGCTTCCGTACCTCACGTATGCTCTGACGCCAGTTCCAATATTTCTTCTGCGTCTCTGCTAATACATGCAGTTGCTCCATCAAGCTATACCATGTGCCAAAGAATGCATCCACGAGTCAAATATGCCTGCGGTCACGAAGTTGAGCAATACCCATATATCTAGCAATGCGACGGAGCGAAGCAGCGAGGCTCAGATTGCACAACTCCTACGGATAATTACAGTTTGGGCATGTCGTCTAGGAAGGGCAAGTGCCCAGACTGTGGGCCTAATTAGGATGTGGTTGTATGCGGTGGAGTCTCTCCCGTCTCTAATCGGAGTGACATGGAAACGAAGCTTCTCGATATTGGACTAGTCTAGTATACAAATCGTTGTGTGCTTGTCGTAGACTCCTTTTCTAGAAATTTTGTACATTGTCCTTTGATGTCATCCAAATCCAGCGAGTCGGGTTCTAAATGTCCTTTTACGCCTGTGTGCTTCTCAAGCAGAGACATAACCTCGTGTTCTACTGCCTTAACAGAATAGTAACCACCCTCCCAACATTTCTGTGTTAAGTCGCCAAAGATGACATCTGCTGCGGTCGAAGGAAATTGGTTCATTATAAGACGTCGAACTCTTAAAGGTGCGTCCATATCATGGAAGGGTACGTGCCCAAATCGGATGGTGTAAATGCAAGATGCCAGCGAAAACTGCTTACTGAGTGGACCGGCTAAGGGAGGTTCGTAGTTTTCATTTATCTTGCAAAACGGCTCGCTTACTACTACAAGCTGTTCGCCCTTCTTAACTGTTGCATCGAAATCCTCGAGTCTGATTTCTTCCCTAGTACCAAGGAATATATTTGCTAGCCGAAGATCCCCATGGGCATAACCAAGATGCTCAATCCAGGCTAGGGCACTGGTGATTTCTTGGATCCACCGCTCTTGCGTGCTTGGACTGATGGCTGACATCGGCAACCTCTTGATACGAGTCTCAAGAGTCATCTCCTGGCGATGTAGGAAAACGCCCTCCGGAACGCAAAGTAGGCTACAGACAATATTGGGGTGCCTATTTTCCATCATGATCTGGTATATTGCCTTTTCATTTTCTAGTTTATTGATGCTCTCTTTCATTTCTTCTACCTGCGCCCGTACAGGATTTTCGAAAAGAGTTGGACACTTGAAGACAACATTCCGACTGATGGCGAAAACCTGTCCAGCTGAACCTCTAGAGATGAAATTATCTACCGAGAGAGTGTGAAACGGCATCCGTAAACGTGCGGTCATCTTCTAGCATAACATGAGGGGAAAGACGAGAAAGAGTTGGCTATATCTATGCAGAAAATCGTTAGCCTTTACGCAAATCACACGGCATCTTCACTCACTCGGATACGAGCTTAGTGTCCGGTAAGAAAGGCAGCAAAAGCGAACTTGGAAAGGCAGTTGTGTGCTCGAGATGGGTGTCGTCGCGGAACGTCGTTTTCGAACGTAACATTATTCGATTAGGTAGTCAGCGGCGGGCGCACCATTAGTCCAGGGAGCTGCATCACCACCATTGCCACGGAACCGCTGGTCAGGACGGAGTCACTACCCAGATCTCGAAGGAGGAGTCCAGAATCAAGCATGGAATCGTGTCCATTCCCGGTACCAAAGCAGAACCCAGACTTCGCTTACTGTGTACGCCAAGTGTGCTGTCGCTGCTTACGATGATGTGAACTTCTCGCTCTGAACTTGCGTGCATGAAAGTCTGAGTTACTTGGAGTGTTACGCCGCATTTCTCGTGATCCGGATCCAGTTGAATTCATTTAGGCGGAGGGTATAGGCATTCCCAGTTCCGTCCAAGCGTTGGATGAGGTAGGAGATGAAGGTAATGCAGATTGATCGTGCTATTGTGCAACTTCTAACGTATCCTCAGAATCTCAGGATCTAACGTCTATCCAAGCGAGCCGGAAAACTACCTATGCCCGAAAATGTAAGGGGTACTTTCACTTTAAGTTACTATAACTCTACACTTAGGTTAGGCTCTACTAGAATAAATAGTGTGCTACTGTCAGATTTTCGTTGTTCTAAGAAGGATAATTTTGATTGAAGTAATTGATTGTATTCTTTAATTCTATATAAAAAATGTCTTCTGTGTATCCTTCTTATATTCCTTTCACTCGTACGTGTTGGCACGGCAATAGGTGCACGGGTGAATCGGTTTGCAGCTGCAATAACTTTGTATGAGAGAAAACGATTGATTCTATAGAGAGAACTATGGAGGAGTTTATATACACGAAGGACGCGTTGCCTCTTGGCGACGCACGGAGCGCTATAGGCTATGGCGCGTGAGCGCGATGAGTCATAGCGAGGAAGGGAGCGAAAGGAGGCGGTGAAGAAAGGGGTAGAAGGGAACAGAAGAATGAGGTCGCGAGACATGGTGTTGACGCCATAGGAATATGATGATTCCAACACTATAGAGGAATATAATAGTTCCGACAGTACGCTTTCCGCCGGTTTGCTGGCAGCTTTCCGGCGGCGTTCCTAGAAGCGGTGCTATTCTGACAATTATAAAATAACATTTAAGATATTAAAATATAAAATATTAAGATTTTAGTACTAAGCAAGATAATTAGTTTATATATATAATTAGCTCGTACACTAGGTACGTTATATTAGATGGGTTTCCGCGCTAAAATCGTATATTTGGTTATTTATATTTGATCGGCGTACTAGTAAAATAATACAGAGGGCGATCGTTAGGTATTCGAATAAAATACGAGTATACACGCCACCTACCTTAGAAGAGGATGCTAGAATTCGTATATTCGTACTTTCGGTGTTTTTGACCTCAGAGGGGCCTTAGGGAGCATTGTGTGTTAGTCGTCTGCATCCGCCGCTAGTACGGAAAAGAGTGCGCTCTCTAGCTTATCGATATGCTTGCGTTCTTTATTTAGACACCTCTACTACACTTGGATCCACAAATTGACATACGATGTTAATACGAAACTATACTTCGAGGGATGTCTCAGACACACAAGGATAGAACCTTGGGCAGGCTATCAACAGCTGCTCTTCAAGTCCTAGTAGTTCTACACGAATACTACTCGACGACCTCGACCGAATAGCTTGCGCCACCATCCTCAACCACGAATCTTAACTGTGCAGCATCATCTCCGATCACCCAGCCTTCTTTCTCCACTTCTTCCTGGTCTGGTCCGTCTCCGCTCCAGAGAAAACAGGCTCCTTTCGAGAAGGCATGGAATTTTTTCCCCTTCAAATCATCGCCCAGACTGCCCCAACACCACCATGTTGTCCCCAAGTAGCCCTCATGTAGGCTGATATTCCACGTTTCTCCTACAGCCAGATCGTTAGGCGTCATCTTTTCGGCAAACGCGAAAAGCCGCTCTGATGTTAAGGTATGTGTTACCGTGACTTCTTCCCCAGATTCCTGAGCAGGGATGGTCAAGAAATAGAAGTCCGGGCGGCTGCGCAGATCTGGCGCATCATCACCATCTTGGTGAGCTCGATGAACTTTAAAGGACCCGAAAGGGATAACCTTGTTGCCTCGAGATTGATTGCAAACAAGGCCGCCACTTAGCCTCCCCTGGGCTAGATTATCCATGTGCCCATGTTCTGGTTTTGCGTTGTCGAAGACGGTGCCTGAAGTAGAGATAGTAATGGGTCGTGACGGTTGTGTTGACGATAAGCAACGGAGGTGGATCTGAATCTCAAGAACTGGTCTCAGCGATGAGGATTTGAGGGACTTGATTGAGAGATCCCGACATATCGTGCTGATTCGCACTCCAATAGTAGCTTGCTCCTCTCCAGGGCGGCACTGGAGCTTGAAAAGGACCATGTCGCGCGAAAAAGGAAAAGGCTGACTGGGTTGCGGCAATTCAATCGAAAGGAAACAGTGGAAGAGACCTTTGACTTGGAAATTTCTTCGGATATGGCTGAGCGGAAGTTTCCTAGGAAGATAAATTCTAGTTGTAAGCGATTCAACGTGATGCTATTGTTATTCCTCTTACTGGAAGGATTTATAAAAACTAGATGTGAGTGTGACGTCATTCATCCTTGAATCTGACGCCTTGTACCACACTCCTTATCCTGCGTAACATAAAGTCCAGCCCACCAACTGGCTGCGATTACGCCAAGCTCGAACAAAATCTAGACGTGTCCAATAAAGATCTTTTTTTCGCGGGCTACAATGTGAGACCCCAATGGGCGTTCCTATCCGGTCAGCCACATGATAGCCTTCTCGCCCCAAATTCTGCGCGCTAGTGACTGCGCCTACAATACTTCGAAACACGGAACAGCTTATCGACAGCCTTTAATCTCCGAATGATCTGGACGGTTTACAATATCAAACATCGTCATGTGCATCGCCGATCTCCCGTATTCCGGATGCGATCTTCGATCTGCAGTTCCTCAGCCTCAAGCTTACGCCCCAAGCATTACGGAGCCTACCCAGCTAACGCCTACTTAGCTGAGTGTGGGGTCTTGGAATGCGGATGAGGCGTCCCGTTCTACCAGTACCTGCGCCGTTAATGTTCTCTCAAACTGCTTATGATTATACGACGCGATCATTTTTAGACTGCTGCTTTTTTGAACCACCATCATTTATTTCGACCCCGGTAGGTGTTCATGTACGCAGATTTTGTTGCAATCCCTCTAGGGCTCCCAGCTAGCTCTCATCTTGACACGATTATTCACTACATTAACTGCGTGCTAAGAGGTCCTTCTATAAGCGCCCAACACGATCCCTATGAGCCAAGTCCGCACTAAGCCTCCTAGCAGTTAGACCCTGAAGGTATATGTCAGCCGGAGGAGTTCCTGTGACAAAGAATGCCTCACAAGGTCACATTGTGTAACTTCCAGTTGTACAAATGTGAGTGAGGCTGTAAATCTGCTTATTTTCAGGAGCACACTACTAAAAAAAAGCGTAAACGACAGGCTGAGCCACAGTAGGCATCAACGGTATCAAGGTGAGACGGTCAGGTACGATTGTATTATCGGGGTCCTTTTAAAAGTACCCTTCGTTGTACGATAAATATATATAAGGCTCGACGAAAGCCGCCTTGGTCTACGATTCGAACCACGGCATCCAACATCCAGCATCTCTCTAGCACTCATTTTGCAGCCCATTCAAATCATACTTTTTCCACTCCAGCCTCCTGTGAACATGCCCTCCGTAAATCTTACAATGTTATTTCCACTTGCTCTGCTTCTCTCCCGCCACACTTCTCTTGCCAACCCTCTTCCTCAAACGGACGGTATCACCCTCTCCCGCCGTCTAGTACAGAACTACGTAGACTGCACCGACGATCAAAAAAAGAAGTTGAATTCCGCATTTGCCGATGCAGCGACGCTGGCCTCAAATGCATTCGATATCGACACAAGCAGTAAATCGTAAGTCTTATGGCGACTCTGACCGAGGCACTCAAGTATCACTGACTAGAAGAACTATAGATGGTCTCACTATTTCCGCATTGATGATGGAAAGGCCGAAGACCAAAGGTATGCTAAGGCTGTCTGGAGTGCAATTGAGTCCAACAACGACCCGACGAACCCTCCTTACGAGTTCTCTGTGCGTTGTGGCAAGGACGATAACCCCTCGTGCAAAGATGGAAAAAGGTAGCGTTCCACTATCGATGAACCACTAATGGTACAATGCGTATTAACTTGTATTCAGCGTTGCCATCACCGATGCAAAGCCACAAGATGGAGATACTCTCCGCGAAATGCTGGTCTGCCCGCTCTTCTTCAAAGACAGCTCTTCAGAAACAAAGAACGACATTTCCACCAGAAAATTCGAGAAGCCACTTCGAGGCAAAGACAACAGCTGGTGTGCACCTGGTAACAACTTCCTGTGGTACGAAATTGCAGGCCATACCATCCTGCACGAGATGACGCATTTGGACGTAGTCGGCAAGTCGGCAGACCTACCTGAGGTTGAGAACAAGTAAGCGAAAAAAAACCTTTAACATCATAGCCTGAATAGGTTGTAATAATTGATCTTCTAGAGACCCCGATGGCACCCAGTGGAAGACACATGGCACCGAAGATGTTGGTGGTCTCGGCAACACATACCCTGTTGCAGCCCGCAAACTAGCCGAGCTTTGGCAGAAGGGCAACCAAGGAGATGCCATCAAGCCATTTCAGAACGCCGAGAACTTGGCGGGTGCAGCGTTAGGTAAGATTCTCCTAGAGATGAATGATGCTATCTCAACCTGACCACCATCACTTAGAATGGTTCATGACGAATCAATGCGCCAAGAGTGGTAACCCTATTGATGAAATCCCTCTCTAGATATCTCTTTAGTGGAATTAAGGGAAAATACTAAGTATATATCGGTTATATATAAGAGTCTCTTACTATAGTAGAAAATCAAAGTTATAAAGATTGTTTCTATTCTTTTCCTAGAAATTTTATAGAAATCCTTTAAATTATATATAATCCCTTTCTTCTTATAAATTTATTTATATTCTTTAAAAATATAATTGTCAGAATAGCACCTCTTCTAGGAACGCCGCCGGAAAGCCGCCAGCAAACCGGCGGAAAGCTGGCAGCTTTCTGGCAACTTTCCTAGGAATGCTAGAACACTAGTAGTGTTCTCTATGAGCACTAGCTAGAAAGCTAGTGGCATTCACTAGGAACGCTGCCGGAATGCCGCCAGCAAACCGGCGGAAAGCTGCCAGAAAGCTGCCAGAAAGCGCCAGTCAGCTGACAGCTTTCATAGGAACGCTAGAACACTAGTAGTGTTCTCTATGGACACTAGCTAGAAAGCTAGTGGCGTTCACTAGGAACGCTGCCGGAAAACCGCCAGAAAGCTGGCGGAAAGCGTACGAGTGAAAGGAATATAAGAAGGACGCATAGAGGACCTTTCTAGAGGGCGAATCAATCAATTACTTCAATCAAAATCATCCTTCTCAGAACATCGAAAAATCTGACACCTTGAGCTCTGCTCTATACAGCGTTATATCTTGAGTAAGAGCTGCCGGGTCAGGTAGGGTGACCGGCGAGCTATCAGCATCTTGTTCAGGAGCGAGAGTAGTAGGTGGCTCAGGTTTCTGGCCAGGAAACTATAGCTGATTCAGGATCAATGTACTCCCATACATCGAGAGTTTCAGCTAATTCTTATAGTCGGCTATACCACAGGTCCCAGTCACAATGACTGCGAAGGATGATAGCCGGGGAGGTAGTATTGAACGACATTGTGTATAGTATATAGTAGAGTTGATAGTAATGATGGCAGTATAAGAGGCGCTAGGTCGGGCTTATAACTGTAAGGAAGTGGTAAGTGTGAAGAATTGAATGTATTGATTGATTGTGTAGTTCGGTGTAGAAGTCCATGTGTAGAAGACATGTTTGACGCCCTTATATAGCGAGAACCCATCATGTGACATGGCCTCAGCTGCTTACAAAAGGCTATTAATAATGTTGTAACAAGGCAGCTACCATGCTAACGTCCGCCAAGCGCGTCAGGCTCGCCAAGGGCTCCGCTCCGAAACACCAGATCTGGACCCGCCGGGCCGCAAGACAACCAGGTTTCTGGCTTATATTCGGCTCCCTTATTAACCAACCAGAGCGTTGTTTCCTGGCCCCCAGTTGCCTAGCTAAGGAATTTTCTTAGAGACCATTGGGCACAGTAGTCCTTCATGCAACACGAGCTATACCTGACTAGATACAGGACGTGTTCGCTTCACCATGTACTCCACAACAAGTGGTTGGTTTATATCGCCATGGTATTTGGATATCAGCGCATCTCCATTTTCACTCCTGCTGCGAACCTTGATCAACGCAAGGATGATTTTTCGGCCCGATCTAGCCCTGATCCGTATCTGTGTTGGATGGCTTTTGACGCGTCTTGTATCGTTCCACAGTCGGGTTTACCACACAATACCCTCCAATGCTCTTCCTATCAGACCCAAAAACCCAAAGCCTCTCGTACGCAAGGTCATGGCCGGTGCGGTTCGGCCGTCCTCCCTGCTCACGGTAGCGAACCGAAGTATTTATATGTTAATCCACTGCTTCTAAATACTGCTAATTATACTGCGTTAAAACAACTGCAGGGAGCGATTTGCTTCGCCTTGGCTCTTAACCTGATTCGCCTGCTGTCCAAAGGCGGCAACAATTGGAACAATAATAACACCGACACATAGGCAGTAGGGGCTAGATTACCCCGCTTTTCTCTAGATACACTCAGAGGCATCCTAACGCTGACACCTTCTGGATCTTCTATAACATATCAGTTTCAGAGCTACTTTCCCCTAATAAGAGTGAGTAAAGACATGGACGAGAAGTGGTCATTTACGGTACCCTTGCTATTCACGCTAAGATTGTCTTATTCTAGCTAATAAGATAGTTAGAACGTAGGTATTTACTCCGGGAGGTGGACGATTATACTAAGATGCAACGATAGGAAGTAAGTTAATCTACGCGTATTCACATGTAATATTCGTGCTAATGACGGCGTGCCTGGTGGTGTAGCCTGTAAGTTGAGCTGCGAACGCGGAAATGCGAGGCTGCTGCTAATAACGGTGTGTAGTTAGTAAGTTGAGCTGTGAACGCTGAGATGCTTGGCTGCTGCTAATAACGGTGTGCCTGATGGCATAGACCGTAAGTTGAGCTGCGAACACTAAGATTCTAGGTTGCTGCTAATAATAGTGTGCCTGGTGGTGTAGGACGTAAGTTGAGTTGTAATAACTAAAATACGAGGCTGCTACTAATAATAGCGTGCCTGGTAATATAGTACGTAAGTTAAGCTATAAACGCTGAGATGTGAGGCTACTACTAATAATAGTATACCTAGTAGTATAGGAGGTGAGTTAAGTTCAGAAGACTAAGATGCTTAGCTGCTGCTAATAACGGTGTGCCTGGTAGTATAGTAGGTAAGTTAAGCAACGAACGCCGAGATACGAGGCTGCCGCTAATAATAGTATACTTGGTGGTATAGAGCGTAAGTTGAGCTGTAAATACTAAGATACGAGGCTGCTACTAATGACGATATACCTGGTGGTATAGTTCGTAAGTTAAGCTGCGAACGCAGAGATGCGAGGCTACTGCTAATAATGGTGTGCCTGGTAGTATAGGAGGTAAGTTAAGCTCCAAATACTAAGATGCGAGGCTGCTGCTAATAACGGTATACCTAGTATTATAGCAGGCATGTAAAACTTCTAAAGTACTCTTTATAGATAATATACTGATATACAGTTGGGTGCAGTATAATAATTGGTATCTTAAGTTCGACAACGACTTCGCACGCATCTTTCTCTTAGGTCTACCATTTCGCCCACTCCCTTCCACTGTTCAACCTTGTTCCTGGTATAGTGCGATTATATCTACAGTTTACACAGTTACTACTTATACTATTAGTGTTTCTGATCTCTATAGTACTGCTGAAAACTGTTCGATCTACAGATTACTCCTCCAAGCATTTCGGCGCTTCCGCGAAGATAATAGGAATATAGACATAACTCTAATACCCTCAGCACTCAGTATAGGAGCAAGAGGCACGCGTGTTCTACAATTTTGTGCGGATCTAAGTCAGTGCCTCTAAGCATTCTTGCACTTCAATCGAAACCACTACTTATACTTTGCTATAGAATGCGCTGTTCGTGCCGATTTCGAAATCCCAATTGGCCGCCTATTCATAGCTGAACTTAACAACCGTGCACGATTTGTACTACTCCACGCATGGCTTCGTTGGTGTGACGGGTCCCACAATTATAACAAGCACAAAATCAAATCTAAGTCAGTATTACCAACGAGAGTCCTCTACGTTGGTGACTCCAAGGATTCAGGTTACGATTCAGATTTTGTGCGTCTGGTCTGGGCCTCTAAAACAAGAAAGCAAGAATACATCGCATTATCCTATTGCTAGGGCAACATCCCAGACGAAGAGAAGAAAGCGTACTGTACAAACCAGGATAATATTGGTACACGATTAAAAGGATTCAGTCTCTCTGAACTACCGAAGACTTTCCAAGACGCCGTCAAGGTGACCCGAGAACTTAATATTCTCTACCTCTAGATTGACTCGCTCTGCATCATCCAATATAGGGGTGACGGCGAGGACTGGAATCCAAATCTAAGCGAATAGAAAGCGTCTTTTCAGCGGCTTACTGCACAATTACTGCAACTGCGGCAGTCAACTCCTACGCAGGGTTCCTCAAGCGTGACATAAACCCCAAGTATACCTATACCCAAGATACCACAGGCGAGCAGTTCTATATCAGCACTAATATAGATAATTTTTGATAATAATGTAGGCAAGGCTTAGCTTAATACGCGAGCGTGGGTTATACAAGAATAGGTCTTGGCGCGACGGACAATCTACTTTAGCGCCAATCAGATACCGTGAGTCATGGGTCAATGCCCGCCAAGTGTCAATGCCTACCTAACACCAAAATACCTCAGCACATCTTGAGGCTCTAGAGCTCTACGTGTAAGCAGCCAAGGCCATGTCACATGATGGGTTCTCTCTATATAAGGGCGTCAAACATGTCTGCTACACATAGACACCTACACTGAACTACACACTCAATCAATTCATTCAATTCTTCACTCGTGC
>Ga0247757_10001792_pt1 | contig 12877 bp, 8 predicted proteins | sample UWRJL126311R4_FD_180929 | JGI IMG/M metagenome (GOLD analysis project Ga0247757, IMG submission 180929) | Plant litter microbial communities from Arlington Agricultural Research Station in Wisconsin, United States - UWRJ-L126-311R-4 | ecosystem: Environmental > Terrestrial > Plant litter >...
TAGCCCGGTCGCCGTCGCCGCTCCGCCGGCTCCGCCCGTCGTGGCCGCCGCCCCGGAGCCGCCGGCCGCCTACGCACCGCCCGCCCCGGTCGCGCCGGAATCCGCGCCGCCCGAGCCCGCCGCGGAGCCCGAGCCGCCCGCCGCGATCCAGCCGCCCGACTTCCTCGACCTCGAGGCGCTGCGCGCGCTCTGGCCCGCGGTGGTCGACACCGTCCGGGCGGAGAAGGAGCTGCTCGGGGCGATCCTGCGCGAGGCCCGCTGCTCGGAGTTCACCGATGGCGAGCTCGTGGTCAGCTTCGCGGCCTCCAAGCCCTTCAACAAGCGCCGTGCGGACGACTCCGAGAACCGCGAGGCGGTCATCGAGGCGCTGCGCACGCTGAGCGGGCGCCCCCTGCGCCTGCGCTACGACACCTACGACGACGCGGACCCCGCGGCCGTCCCGCCCGGCGAGGCTCCCCTCAACGAGGAGGAGGTGATCGCGCGCTTCAAGCACGCGTTCGACGCCAAGGAAATCATCCCCGACGAGGAGCCCCAGCCCTGATGCCCCAGCCCAAGATGCAGCAGATGATGAAGCAGGTCCAGCAGATGCAGGCGGACATGCTGAAGGCCCAGGAGGAGCTGAAGAACGAGACCGTCACGGCCTCCGCCGGCGGCGGCATGGTCACCGTGACGTTCACCGGCGACCTCGAGCTGAAGGCGCTGACGATCGACCCCGAGGCGGTCGACCCGGAGGACGTCGAGCTGCTCCAGGACATGGTCTCCGCGGCGATCAACGAGGGGCTGCGCTCGGCGCAGGACCTCGCCGCCAAGCGCATGAACGGCCTCACGGGCGGCATGGACCTCGGCTCCCTCGGGCTCCCGGGCTTCTAAGCGAGCGCCGTGCAGGCCCCTCCCGTCCAGCGGCTGGTCTCCGAGCTCGGCAAGCTGCCGGGCATCGGTCAGCGCACCGCGCAGCGGCTGGCCTTCCACCTCCTGCGGGTGGAGCCGGAGGAGGCGCTGGCCCTCGCGGACGCGATCCGCGAGGTGAAGGAGAAGATCCGCCTGTGCGAGGTCTGCTTCAACCTCGCCGACGAGCCGCGCTGCCGGATCTGCCAGGACGAGCGGCGCGACACGTCGATCATCTGCGTGGTCGAGGAGCCGGGCGACGTGATCCCGATCGAGCGCACCCACGAGTTCCGCGGGCGCTACCACGTGCTCGGCGGCGCGCTGTCGCCGATCGACGGGATCGACCCCGAGCACCTGAAGATCGCCCAGCTCTACGGCCGCATCGCCGAGGGTGGGGTGGAGGAGGTCGTCCTGGCCACCAACCCGACGACGACGGGCGAGGCGACCGCCCTGCACATCGCCGCCGGCCTGCGCGAGCGTGCGCCCGGCATGACGATCACCCGCCTGGCCTCCGGCCTGCCGGTCGGGGCCGACCTGGAGTACGCCGACGAGGTCACGCTCGGCAAGGCGCTCTCCGGGCGCCGCTCCCTCTAGCCATGGCGACCCCGTCCCTCGACACGCAGGTCGCGGCCGCCGGCGCGGCCGCCCGGGCCGCCGACCCGGCCCCCGGCCCGCCGCCCCACGAGGGCATGGAGTGGATCCCCGGCGGCACGTTCGCGATGGGCGCGACCGGCTTCTACGAGGACGAGGGACCGGTGCGGGCGGTCGAGGTCGACGGCTTCTGGATGGATCGCGCGCCGGTCACCGTCCGGCAGTTCCGCCGCTTCGTGAAGGCCACGGGCTACGTGACCGTCGCCCAGCAGCCGCTCGATCCTGCCCTGTTCCCCGGCGCGGCGCCGTCGACGCTCGTGCCCGGCGCGCTCGTCTTCCAGGGCACCCGCGGCCCCGTGCGGTTGGACGACTACAGCGCCTGGTGGGCCTACGTCCCCGGCGCGCGGTGGGACCGGCCCGAGGGGCAGGGCAGCGACACGCTGACCCGGGCGGACCATCCCGTCACCCAGATCGCCTACGACGACGCCGTCGCCTACGCGGAGTGGGCGGGCAAGACGCTGGCCACCGAGGCCGAGTGGGAGCGTGCCGCGCGCGGCGGGCTGGAGGGCGCGGCGTTCGCCTGGGGCGACGAGGAGGTCCCCGGCGGCGTGCGGATGACCAACTCCTGGCAGGGCGAGTTCCCCTGGCAGAACACCCGCGAGGACGGCTACGAGCGCACGTCCCCGGTCGGCAGCTACGCGCCGAACGGGTTCGGCCTCCTCGACGTCACCGGCAACGTGTGGGAGTGGACGGCCGACTTCTTCGCCCCCCGCGGCGATGGCCCCGAGGAGCGCGCGTGCTGCGCGCCGCCGCCCCGCAACCCCGTCGTCCTCTCGCCCGACCAGAGCTACCGGGAGGCGGACATGCTGCCCGGCGTGCCGCCGACGCCGCGCCGCGTGATCAAGGGCGGCTCGCATCTGTGCGCGCCCAACTACTGCCTGCGCTACCGGCCCGCCGCTCGCCAGGGCGAGGCCGTCGACACCGCCACCTCGCACATCGGGATGCGGTGCGTGGTGCGGGTCCAGCGGGGCTGAGGCCGCGGGCCGGCCGGGCTGATCGACCCCGGGCGCCCGACGTTCGTATCCTGTCCTGTCCATGCCCCAGTCCGCACCCACCATCGTCATGAAGTTCGGCGGCACGTCCGTCGCCGACGCCGAGCGCCTCAAGAGCGCCGCCGCCAAGATCGTGGCCAAGCGCGAGGCCGGTCATCGCGTCGTCGCGGTGCTCTCCGCGCGGGGCAAGGAGACGGACCGGCTGATCGCCGACGCCTACGAGGTCTCGGCCGCGCCGGACCCGCGGGAGATGGACATGCTGCTGTCGACGGGGGAGCGCGTCTCGTGCGCCCTGTGCTCGATGGCGATCAACGACCTCGGCCACCGGGCGATCTCGCTCACCGGCTCGCAGGCGGGCATCGTCACCGACACGTCGCACACCAAGGCCCGGATCCTCGACGTGCGCGCCGACCGCATCCGCCAGGCGCTGGACGAGGACAACATCGTGCTCGTGGCCGGCTTCCAGGGCGTCTCGACGTCAAAGGACGTCACCACGCTGGGCCGCGGCGGGTCGGACACCACCGCGGTGGCGCTCGCCGCCGCCGTCGGCGCCGACGTGTGCGAGATCTACACCGACGTGGCCGGCGTCTTCTCCGCCGACCCGCGCATCGTCCCGGACGCGCGGAAGCTGCCGATGGTCTCCTTCGAGGAGATGCTCGAGATGTCGTCGTCGGGCGCGGGGGTGCTGCAGCTGCGCAGCGTCGAGTACGCGCGCAACCACGGAGTGCGGATCCACTGCCGATCCAGCTTCGAGGACGGGCCAGGTACAGTCGTAGTCTCCGAAGAGGACACCGTGGAACAGCCCCTTATCACCGCCGTCACCCATTCCACCGGAGAGGCGCGGGTCACGCTCAAGGGCGTGCCCGACACCCCGGGGATCGCCGGGCGCGTCACCACCGCGCTCGCCGAGTCGAACGTCAACATCGACATGATCATCCAGAACGAGCCGGTGACGGAGGGGCAGCGCGCGGACATGTCCTTCACGGTCCCGCGCGAGGACGTGCCGGCCGCACAGGCCGCGCTCGCGCCGCTCGCCGCCGAGCTGGGGATCGAGCTGGCCACCGACGAATCGATGGGCAAGGTGTCGATCGTCGGCGCCGGCATGAAGTCGCACCCGGGCGTCGCCGCCAAGGTCTTCACCACGCTGGGCGAGCACGGCATCAACATCCACATGATCGCCACGTCGCCGATCCGCATCTCCTGCGTCGTCCCCGGCGAGCAGGTGCCGGACGCGGTGCGCGCGCTGCACAGCGCGTTCGCGCTGTCGGGCCCGGACACGATCCGCCCCGAGCAGCCGTTCGGAGAGTTCGCATGAGTGGCTCCGCTGGTCTGCGCGTCGCCGTCGTCGGGGCCACGGGCGCCGTCGGCTCCCTCATCCTCAAGACCCTGGAGCGGCGCGGGTTCGCGGCCGCCGAGGTCGTCCCGTTCGCCAGCGCGCGCTCAGCCGGCAAGGAGCTGCCGGGCTACGGGGTCATCCAGCCGCTGACCGAGGAGACCGTCAAGGGCTTCGACCTGGCGCTGTTCTCCGCCGGCGGCGGCACGTCGCGCGAGTGGGCCCCAGCCTTCGCCGCGGGCGGCGCGATCGTCGTCGACAACTCGTCGGCGTTCCGCATGGACGACGAGGTGCCGCTGGTCGTCACCGAGGTCAACCCGGAGGCGATCGACCACGCGCCGAAGGGCATCGTCGCCAACCCCAACTGCACCACGATGGTCGCGATGCTGCCGGTCAAGGCGCTGCACGACGCGTTCGGGCTGACGGCGATGGTCGCCACCAGCTTCCAGGCCGCGGGCGGCGCCGGACAGAAGGGCATCGACGAGCTGGCCGAGCAGATCCCGGTCCTGGCCGAGTCGGTCGAGGTCCTCGTCAACGACGGGCGCTCCGCCGCGCGGTTGGTCCACGCCGAGGTGCACGCCAACACGCTCGCCTTCAACGTCGTGCCGATGCTCGGCGCGCTGGGCGACAACGGCTACACCGACGAGGAGATGAAGCTCCAGAACGAGTCGCGCAAGATCCTCGGGCTGCCGGACCTGGCGATGAGCCCGACGTGCGTGCGCGTGCCCGTGATGGTCGGCCACTCGATCGCCATCCGCGCGTCGTTCGAGCGGGAGGTCGACCTGGACCGCGCCCTCGAGGTGCTGGCCGCCTTCCCGAACCTCCTGGTCGAGGAGGCGCCGACGCCGCTGGAGTGGGCGGGCCGCGACGAGACCGTCGTCGGCCGCGTGCGCAAGGACCTGGGCGACCCCCGCGTCCTCAACTTCTTCGTGGTGGGCGACAACCTGCTCAAGGGCGCCGCGCTCAACACCGTGCAGCTGGCCGAGCTGGCCGTCACCCGGGGCCTCGTCGGCTCCGGCGCCGCGTCGGCCTAGACGTCGTTCGGGCCCGGTCGCGGGCGCGTGCGGTGCTTGGAAACCACCCGGTAGGGCGAAAGAAGAAGCGCCCCGAAAGGTTCACAGCCCCGGGGCGCTTCCCTCGTCGACCTCTCGGCCGACGGAGCGATCGAAACCGCCCTGGCCCGCTGAGCGTACCACCACCGCGCCTGCGTTCGGAACTGCTCCCGCCGAGCCCCACCTCGACCCCGCTGAGCGGGACTGAGGTGGGGCTCGGCGCCGCGCCCGCGCACCGAATCTCCCGGCGCCCGTAGCATTAAGGCCCGTTATTGGACAGGGTGCCAACAGGTGTGCTCCAATGGACGGACCGTCCAGGAGAGAGAGTTCGATGAAGCCCCTACCCTTCGTCTACCGCGCCCCGAAGAAGACGCTGCTGTCCCTCAGCGCCTTCGCGGCCGCCGCATCGCTCGCGCTCGTCGCGCAGGCCCCCGTCGCCGACGCGGCCGCCACCCGTGCCGACACGCGGCCCAACGTCGTGGTCGTCATGACCGACGACCAGGACTTCCGCTCGATGAGCACGCTGCCCAACGTGCGCAAGCTGATCGGGGACAAGGGCACGCAGTTCACCACCAGCGTCGTCAACACCCCGCTGTGCGGGCCGTCGCGCTCCACGTTCCTCACCGGCCAGTACCTGCACAACCACGGCGTGATGTGGAACGACGCGCCGCTCGGCGGCTACGACCAGGTCGACAACGCCAACACGCTGCCGGTGTGGATGCACCGCGCCGGCTACCGCACGATCCACATCGGCAAGTACGTCAACGGCTACGGCGAGGACCGGCCGACGGAGATCCCGCCGGGCTGGGACGACTGGCACGGCACGGTCGACCCGAGCACCTACTTCTACTACCGCACCACGTTCAACGACAACGGCAAGCTGACGACCTACGGGACCAAGCCGGCCGACTACTCCGTCGACGTCGCCTCGCGCAAGGCCGACCGGGCGATCCGCACGGCCGCGACGAAGAAGAAGCCGTTCTTCCTCAATCTCGCGCCGATCGCCCCGCACACGCAGGAGGCCGAGGACGCCCGCGTCGAGGGCACCCCGGCCGTCCCGGCGCCCCGGCACCAGGACGAGTACGCCAGCGCCTCGCTGCCGCGGCTGCCCAACTTCGACGAGCTGGACATCTCCGACAAGCCGGCCACGCTCGCGCAGTTCTTCCCCAAGCAGCTGACCGAGGGGCAGATCGCGGACCTGACCCAGCACTACCGGGGCCGCATGGGGTCGCTGCTCAGCGTCAACGACATGGTCGGCAAGCTCGTCAAGACGCTGAAGGCGACGAAGCAGGACAAGAACACCGTGGTGATCTTCACCTCCGACAACGGGTGGATCTTGGGCGAGCACCGGATCAACGACCCGGTCACGTCCACGGGGATGGCGGCCGGTGGCAAGTGGGTGCCGTTCGAGGGCTCCTCCCGCGTGCCGCTCTACATGGCCGGCCCCGGCGTGCCGAAGGGCAAGCGGATCCCCGGCGTGGTCACCAACGCCGACGTCACGTCGACGATCGTCGCCCTCGGCCGGGCGCGGCCCACGCATCCGCTCGACGGCCGCTCGCTGCTGCCCGCGCTGCGGAAGCCGTCGGTGCTCGACCGCCGCGGAGTGCTGATCGAGGCGATGACGAACCCGCGCAACCTGCCCAAGTACGAGTCGGTGCGCACCGAGCGCTACCGCTACGACCTGCAGGACGACGGCGCCGAGGGGCTGTTCGACCTGAAGAAGGATCCGTACGAGCTCACCTCCTTCCACGGGGACACCCGATACGCGAAGATCAAGACGATCCTGCGGACGTATCTCCTGAAGCTGAAGGGGTGCAAGGGGGAGACGTGCCAGACGCCCGTGCCGAAGCTGCCCGAACCCGGAGCCTGATGCCATGACGCCCTCGCCGAAGATCCCCCGCCGCCCCGGCATGGACGACTACACCCGGGAGGCGGCGGACGATCGGCGGAGGTTCGCGGAGCAGCACACGGGGGCGGCCCTGGACCACGTCAGCGCGTACTCGATCGACCCGGCCACGCTGGCCGGGAACGTCGAGCACTTCGTCGGCGTGGCCCAGGTGCCGATCGGCCTGGCCGGGCCGCTGCTGGTCGACGGCGAGCACGCCCAGGGCGAGTTCTTCGTGCCGCTCGCCACGGCGGAGGGAACGCTGGTCGCCAGCTACAACCGGGGGATGAAGCTGCTCCACGAGGCGGGCGGCGTGAAGACGACCATCCTCGAGGACCACATGCAGCGCGCCCCGTCGTTCGTGTTCGACAGCGCGCGCGAGGCGCGGGCGTTCGGCGAGTGGCTCACCGCGCACTTCGACGAGATCAAGGCGGCGGCCGAGACGACGACCGGCACCGGCAAGCTGCTGGAGATCGAGCAGTACAGCGCCAGCCGCATCCTCTACACCCGCTTCAACTACTCCACGGGCGACGCGGCCGGGCAGAACATGACGGGCAAGGCGACCGCGGCGGGCTGCTCGTACATCACCTCCAACTACGAGGGGATCGTCAACTTCTACCTCGAGTCGAACTTCGCGACCGACAAGAAGAGCTCGCAGGTGAACATGCTCCACACCCGCGGCAAGCGGGTCGTCGCCGAGGCCACGCTGCCGGCCGCGCTGATGGAGGAACACATGCACGCCAGCCCCGAGCGGATGTTCCGGGCGCGGCAGGTCTCCAACCTCGGCGGCTTCATGTCGGGCGTCAACAACAACGGCGCCCACTCGGCCAACGGCATCACCGCGATGTTCATCGCCACCGGGCAGGACGCCGCCAACGTGGCCGAGTCCTCCGCCGCGTTCGTGTTCGCCGAGGTGCTGGCCAACGGCGACTACTACTACTCGATCACCATCCCGTCGCTGATCGTCGCGACGTACGGCGGAGGCACGGGACTGGGCACGCAGCGCGAGTGCCTGGAGCTGCTCGGCTGCTACGGCCAGGGCGGGGTGCGCAAGCTGACGGAGATCATCGCCGCCACCGTGCTGTGCGGCGAGCTGTCGCTGGGCTCGGCGATCGTCGCCGAGGAATGGGTCCGCGCCCACGACCTGTTCGGGCGCAATCGGCCGTAGGGGCGCCTCCTCCCGCCGAGGGTCACGTAATGCCGCGCATGGCGGCATTACGTGACCGTCGGCGGTCGTTCGGGACGGCCTCAAACGCCGAGGGTCAGCTTTCTCGCCACATGGCGGGATTTGGTGACATTCGGCGGGGCTCCCGGGGACAGCGGTGTCCAGTCCCCACCCACCGCACCGGTCGGATTTAGGGTAGCCTAAGGCGTTAGGGTCACCTAACAGCACAGGACCCTTCCGTGCCCACGACTCGTCGATGGGCCAGGGCGCCGGACAGGGGTCGCGGCGCCACTTCACATCAGGACATCGACGGTCTGCGCGGCGACGCGCGACAGGGGTCTACTTCCATGGGAACCAACTTCGGGGGCCGCCATCGGCGTGCCCTGATCACGACGGCGCTCACCGCGCTGGCGCTGCTGGCCACGGCCACGACGGCCGTCACGGCCAGCGCGGCGCCGACCGGCACGATCGCGCCGGACACCACCTTCGACTTCGGCAACCGCCAGGCGGGCGCCGGCGCGCTCACCCAGGCCTTCGTGGTCACCAACTCCGGCGCCGTGGGCGCCGACCCGCTGGTGATCGGGGCGACGACCATCACCGGCGCCGCCCAGTACACGGTCTCCGCCAACACCTGCGCGGCGAAGAAGGTCTACCCGGTCGGCACCCCGACCCCGCTGCCCACCGGCGGCGTCACGACGTGCACGGTCACCGTGTCGTTCAACCCGGCGACCGGCATCGACGGCGTCCTCAACAGCACGCTGAACGTCGCCACCGACGGGCCGACGTTCACCGTCGCCCTCACCGGCGCGGCCCGCAAGCTGACGCCCTCGGCCACGGCGATCGACCTCGGCGTCCGCCGGGTCGGCACCACGTCGACGTCCAAGACGTTCACGATCAAGAACGAGGGCACCTCGTCCTACACGCTCGGCGCGGTCAGCCTCTCCAACGCGCAGTTCGCCAAGACGGCCGACACGTGCACGAGCAAGGTGATGACGGTCAACGCGACCTGCTCGCTGACCGTCACGTTCACCCCGTCGTCCCCGGGCGTGAAGACCGCCACGGTGGCCATCGAGAAGTTCGGCCCGTCCACCGCGCTCGGCCTCACGCTCAGCGGCGAGGGCGAGCCGCAGTCCTCGGTCTCCGTGTCCCCGTCGACCCACGACTTCGGCGTCCAGCGCCTCGAGGCCGGGGCGACCGCCACGCGGGAGATCACCGTCACCAACAGCGGCGGCGCGCCGCTCGACGTGCGCGACGTGCGCCTCGTCGGCGACGATGCCGCGCAGTTCGCGCTGCCCAGCGCCGCCGACGAGTGCACCGCCGAGACGCTCGCGCCCAACCAGAGCTGCGACGTCGCCGTGCGCTTCGACCCGAGCAGCGCGGGCTGGAAGTCCGCGCTGGTCCGCGTCTCCACCGACGCGTTCGTCAGCCGCCACCACGTCCGGGTGACCGGCCGGGGCAAGGGCGTCGCCGACGACATGGCGTTCACCGACCCGCTCAACCTGTCCGCCACGCCGATCGCCCGCCTCGTCGGCGACGGCGGCGACACGCTCGGCTCGCAGTTCTCCTCCGGCGCCTGCGACGTCAACGGCGACGGCATCAGCGACGTCCTCACCGGCGTCAGCCTGTGGTCGCGCACCCCGGCCGCCAACTCGTGGGAGGGCGGCGCGTACATCTACCCGGGCCGTACCGACGTCGGCAGCGCCGACCTGGCCCGCCACGACGCGGAGGGCTCGCTGCTCATCGAGGGCGAGAAGGCCAAGTCCCAGACCGGGGCCGTCGGCTGCGCCGACGTCAACGGCGACGGCATCGACGACATCCTGATGGGCGCCTGGGCGTACGAGTACGACGGCCGCCCGACCGGCACCGGCGCCTCGCGCGGCGTGGCCTACGTCGTCTTCGGCACGAAGACGATCTTCGAGGACGGCACGATCGACCTCGGGCACCTCGGCGACGGCGGCTTCCGCATCGAGTCGCCGAACCAGTCCGCCACCTACGGCAACGCCGACCAGTACGACCACCTCGGCTACGCGATCACCAACGCCGGGGACGTCACCGGCGACGGCAAGGACGACATCGCCGTGATGGCGAACACCGGCGACTCGCTCGACACCACGCCGGTGCGCTCCAACAACGGCATCGTCTGGCTGATCCCCGGCCAGTCCGGGACGCAGACGGTCAACGTCGGCGATCCCGCCCAGGTCCTGGCGACCATCCACGGCGCCTCGCCCGGCTCGACCGTAGCCCCGTTCGGGCAGATGAACGCGTTCGTGTCGGCCGGTGACGTCAACGGCGACGGCGTGCCGGACCTCGCCATCGGCGAGTACACCGCGGTGGCCTTCGGCCGCTCGACCGCGTCCGGTGCGGCCTATGTCGTCAGCGGGACGACCCGCGGCCGCATCGACCTGGCCGACCCGGCCTCGTCGATCTACGCGGCGGGCGGCGCCTACGCCGGCCACCGGTTCGGCATCGGCATCAGCGCCGCCGGCGACGTGAACGGCGACGGGCTGGCCGACGTCATCGTCGGCGCGGACCCGACCTCGGCGGCCAACACCGCCGCGGCGTACGTGATCTACGGCGCCAAGCCCGCGGACCGGCCGGCCGGCACGCTGCTGGACACCGCCACGCTCGGCACCGCCGGGTACCGCATCGCCGGCCCGACCGGCTCGCACGCCGGCTTCTCGGTCGACGGCATCGGCGACGTGAACGGCGACGGGCGCGACGACCTGGTGATCGGCGGCTACAACAACGCCGCTCCGTCCGGGGCGGGCGCGGGCTCCGCGTGGATCGTCTACGGCATCGCCGACCCGACCACGCTGCCCGCCGGGCAGCCCAACCTGGTGCCGGCCAACGCGGCCGACACCACCCGCTACCAGCTGCTCGCCGACCTGGGCGAGAGCGCGGGGACGCGGATCGACGGCCAGACGGCCGGCGAGCGCCTCGGCCGGCAGGTCGCGGCCATCGGCGACGTCGACGGCAACGGTGCGGGCGACGTGGCCTTCGGGTCCGACTTCGCCGCGCGCCTGGGCCGCAGCAACTCGGGTGAGATGAGCATCGCGCTGCTCCCGGGCAAGCCGGTCGCCGATCCGAACCCGGATCCGCCGATCATCGTCGATCCGCCCGGCCCGGTGGACGAGGACGTCGCCCCGGCGAACCTCACGGCCCCGTCGGTCTCCGGCGCGGCCAAGGTGGGCTCGACGCTGACCTGCGCGCCCGGCACGTGGAAGGGCGCCCCCGCGCCCGAGACGACGGTCGCCTGGGTCCGTGAGGGCACGCAGGTCGCCACCGGCGCCACCTACGTGACCCGCACGGCTGACATCGGCTCGCTCGTCACCTGCCGGGTGGCGGCGGCCAACCGGGCCGGCGTCGCCGGTGCGGTCAACGCGGGCAACGGCATCCGGGTGACGCAGCCCGACACGACGACCGCCAAGGCCCGGGTCGGCCAGGCCGGCTCGGCCGTGGTCACCGTCAGCAGGACGGCGAGCATCTCCAAGAAGACCGGGAAGGTCTCCCTCGGCACGGTCCGCTGCGTCCGGGACGGGGCGGGCTCCTGCTCGGTCACCGCGCGGCTGTACCTGCGCATCGGGGGCAAGAGCTACTCGGCCGTCGCCCGGCAGGGCGTCGCCGAGGGCAAGACGGCCCGGCTGACCGTCACGCTCAGCGCCAGCGGTCGCAGGGCGCTGAAGAAGGCCACGCCGAAGCAGGGCGCCGTCACGGTGTCGGTGACCGACGCCCAGGGCCGCGGCGGCAGCCGCACCAGCCCGATCACGCTGAAGCGAGCGAGCCGATGAGCCCCGCCGGTCCGGCCCCCGCGATCACGACCCGTCCTTCGGCGCGCCCGGCGCGCCGGGGGACGGGGGCGGCCGTGCTCGCCGCGCTCGTCCTCGTCGCCCTCCCGGGCGGCGCGGACGCGGCGGCGAGCAAGGTCGCCTCCTGCCGCACCCAGACCGCGACGGTCACCGCGGGCCAGACGGTGAAGCTCGCCCTCGACTGCCGCGTCGCGTCCAGGGGTGCGCTGAAGCGGATCGCGGTGGGCCGGACCGGCAAGGCCGTGCGCAGCGTCACCACCCTGCCCCGCAACGGCCGCCTCAGCGGCGTGAACGCCCGCACCGGCGCGGCCACGTACCGGCCCAACGCCTCCTTCTCCGGCACGGACACCGTGCGCTACCGCCTGCGGCTGCCCAGCGGCAAGCGGTACGCCGGCCTCGTACGCGTCACCGTGCGCGCCCGGGCGACCGCGCCCGCGCCGCCGGCGCCCCCGGTCGTCGTCCCGCCGGACGTCCCGGCGACGCCGGACCCGCCGGTCACCACCCCGACGACCCCGACCACGCCGGTCGACCCGCCGCCCGTGGTCAGCGAGATCCCGGCCGAGCTCCCGCTCGCGCCGCTCTCCGTCGCCGCGGGGACCCGGGCCTGGATGCCGACCGCGCGCGACACCTGCCCCAAGAGCCTGCACGACCGCTTCGCGGTGATCGGACCCGACGGCAAGCGCTACCCGACCTGGCATCCGGCCACGGTCGTCGACCCGGCCACGGGCCAGCGGTGCACGTTCGGCCACGAGCACGGCCGCGACCCCCAGCAGTCCAACCTGTTCCGCTGGGTGGCCGACCACCTGTCGACCGCCGGCCGCGAGGAGTTCGCGGGCGTGCCGTTCGGCCTGGCCACCGAGGCGCTCGACCAGTGGCGGGTGGACAACCCGACGCCGGCGCGCGCGGAGGACAACCCGGGCTACAAGGTCGACTTCCGCAACGACGTGCGCCTCGTCGCCCAGGACGGGCAGGACCTCGGCGTGACGTGCGACTACCTCGTGCGCGTGCACCAGGGCTCGCACTCGGCCGACGCCGCGTCCAACAACGTGCACGACCTGCTCTACGCGGTGCGGTGCAGCGACGGGACGCAGCTCATCAGCGACACCGT
>Ga0247757_10001793_pt1 | contig 12876 bp, 12 predicted proteins | sample UWRJL126311R4_FD_180929 | JGI IMG/M metagenome (GOLD analysis project Ga0247757, IMG submission 180929) | Plant litter microbial communities from Arlington Agricultural Research Station in Wisconsin, United States - UWRJ-L126-311R-4 | ecosystem: Environmental > Terrestrial > Plant litter >...
TGCAGGCCGCGGCGACATCCGCAGTGCAGATGTCGGACGCCTTCGCGTCACCCGCGGTGACGACCTGCTCGACCTTGTCGGCCGTGATGTTGATCGGCGTCTGCGCCAGGAACGGCTTGCCGTAGAGGGTGTCGGAGACCGACGGCTTCTTGCCCTTGAGCAGCTCGATCGCCAGCTGCGACGCCGCATCGGCCTCGAGCTTGTACGGCTTGTAGACCGTGGCGGTCTGCTTGCCGAGCAGCACGTTCTGCAGGCCGGCGGTCGAGGCGTCCTGACCGGAGACCGGGACCCGGAGACCGTTCTTGTCGAGGACCGTGATGACGCCGGCGGCGTTGGTGTCGTTGGCCACCCAGACCGCGTCGACCTTGCCGCCCAGGCTCGTCAGAGCCTGCTCGAAGTTGGTCGCGGACTTGTCGCCGTCCCAGACGCCGGTCGGCTCGGCGGCCGGCTTGATCCCCGCGTCGCCCATGACCTTCGCCGCGCCGTCGTGGAACAGCTTCGCGTTGCCGTCGGTCGGGTCGCCGCCCATGTACACGACGACGGCCGAGGCCGCGTCCTTGCCCTCGGCCTTGAGGCCGTCGACGATCGCCTGGCCCTCGAGTGCACCGACCTTCTCGTTGTCGAACGAGACGTAGTAGTCGGCGAGCATCTTCGGGTCGGTCTTCGAACCGGTGGTGATCGGACGGTCGTAGGCGATGACCGGGATGCCCTGCTTCTGCGCCTTCTGGGTCACGGCGACCGAGGCGCCGTTGTAGTCGACGAGGAGCATGACGCCGCAGCCCTTGGTGAGCTGCTGATCGGCGATGGTGGCGTACTTGTTCGTGTCACCCTGGGCGTTCTGGATGTCGGCGTCGAATCCGGCGTCCTTGAGCGCCTTCCCGATGGCGGGCCGGTCGCCGTTCTCCCAGCGGGGGGACGACGAGGAGTCCGGCAGGATGACGCAGGCGCGCTTCGACGACGCGTCCCCGCCGCCGGAGCCCGAGCCGCCCGTCGAACAGGCGGCCAGGGTGAGCGAGGCGACACCCGCGATGATCGCGGCCGCGATGAAGGACTTCTTCATGGCACTCCTTCGTGCTGTGGTGGTGGTGGGCGCGAAAGTTTCGCGCTGCGCCAGTCAACATTGACGGCGGTGGGGCAGACGCTAACCACACGCCGAAACGTTCACAAGTAACAGTTCGGCAACATTCGATGTGACAGGTGTCACACGTTCCAGGCTGAAACGAGTTCAGCTCGCGTTCGCCTCGAGCCACGGAATCGGGTCGATCAGCTGCCCGTCCACGTCCAGCTCGAGGTGCAGATGCGCCGCGGTCGTCTCGCCGGTGGCGCCGACCAGCCCCACGAAATCGCCGACCGCGACCTCCTGCCCGACCTGCAGCTCCGACGAGCCGTTCTGCATGTGCTCGTAGATCGCCTTGACCTGGTGCCCCTGGTAGGTGCCGACGATGACGGCGTAGTTGCCGTAGGTCCAGCTGCCGCCGGAGCGCTCCATGACCGTGCCGTCCATGATCGAGAAGATCGGATTGCCGTTGCCGCCGTTGAGGTCGACGCCGCGGTGGAACGGGTTGCAGGTCGGGCACCCGGCGACCGCGCCGCGCGGTCCGAACGGGCTCATGATCGCGACCTTGTACGGGAACGGCCAGCGCACCGGCCCGTGGAACTCGCCGCCGACGCCGCCCTTGTACTTCTGCGCGAGGAGCTGCGCCTTCGTCGACGCGGTGTAGTCGTCGGTCGTGGTGGGGATCGTGACCTTCTCGCCGTCGACGATCACGGTCTGGCCGCCCGTGATCAGCCGTGTGCCCGTCGCGGCGGCCGCGGCCCGGTCGGGACTCGTGAGCACGTTCGCCGGCACCGAGAGTCCGACGACGAGAGCGACGCAGAAGATCAGGACACCGCCCGCGAGGATGCGGTGGCCGAGGGGATGCCGGCGGAGCACGGGCTTCGGGGCGCGCGACACCGGGATCGGCGCGGGCTTCGGTGTCGGAACGGGCGCGACGGTCGGCGCGGCCGCGCGCTCCCGCGCGATCGCCTCGCGCCGCGTCAACGGCTCCGTCCCCCGCTCGGTCATAACCGGGTCAGCTTAGGACGGGAGGTCCCAGCCGGTCACCCCCAGCGAGTCGAGCACGGTCTCGAGCTCGGCGGCCAGCCCGGGCGGAGCGGCGAGCAGGAGATCACGGCTGGGGGCGGCGTCCCCGCTCCCCTTCACGATCGCGCCGGCCTCGCGCGCGATGAGCGCGCCGGCCGCCAGGTCCCACGGGTTGAGGGTGCGCTCGTAGTAGGCGTCGAGCCGTCCGCACGCGACCGCGCACAGGTCGAGGGAGGCGACGCCCCCGCGGCGGATGTCGCGCACGAGGGGCAGCAGCCCCGCGACGACCGCGCCCTGCCGTGCGCGCGTCTCCGGCACGTAGGCGAATCCGGTGCCGACGAGCGCCTGCCCGAGCGGCGGAGCGGGATTGACGAAGATCGGGCGGTCGTTGAGGAACGCGCCCCCGCCGGCCGCCGCGTGGAACAGCTCCCCCTGCGCGGGCGACGCGACGGCGCCGGCGAGCGCGGTCCACGTCAGCGGGTCGGCGTCGCCCTCGACGACCGCGATGCTCACGCCGTACGACGGGATGCCGTAGAGGTAGTTGACGGTCCCGTCGATCGGGTCGACGACCCACGTGAGGCCGCTCGTGCCGGCGGCGCCGCCGCCCTCCTCGCCCAGACCCCCCTCTTCCCCCAGGACGGCATCATCCGGACGCGCCGCGAGGATGCGCGCCCGCACCAGGTCCTCCACCTCGCGGTCGGCCGCGGTGACGACGTCGACGATGCTCGACTTGGTCGCGGCGATCTCGACGCCCTCGGCGCGGCGGTGCGCGGCGAGCTCGCCGGCCTCCACGGCGATCGCGCGAGCGAGGTCGAGGAGCTCGGCGGGCACGGTCAGCTCGCGGCGATCGTCGTGTCGTGGGCTCCGAGGCCGTCCACGCCGACCTCCATGCGGTCGCCGACCTGCAGGTACGGGAAACGGCCGCTCATCGCGACGCCCTCCGGCGTGCCGGTGTTGATGACGTCGCCCGGCTCGAGGGTGAGGTACTGCGAGAGGTCCCACACGAGCTGGGCGACCGAGAACACCATGTCGACGGTCGAGGAGTCCTGCCGCGGGTCGCCGTTGACGCGCGACCAGATGCGCAGCGTCTGCGGGTCGACCTCGTCGGCCGGGATCACGGCCGGCCCGAGCGGGTTGGACGTCGGCATCGACTTGCCCTTGCCCCACTGCGGTCCGCCGCGCTCGCGCTGCCAGACGCGCTCCGAGACGTCGTTCGCGACCGTGTAGCCGGCGACGTGCGCGAGGGCGGCCTCGGGGCTGCTGAGGTACGAGGCGCGCTTGCCGATCACGACCGCGAGCTCCACCTCCCAGTCGAGCTGCGTCGCGTCGCGAGGCAGGATCACCGGGTCGTTCGGCCCGACGATCGTGTTCGGGTGCTTGAAGAAGAGGATCGGGTTGGTCGGCGCGGGACTGCCCGACTCGGCCGCATGCGCCGCGTAGTTCTGTCCGATGCACAGGACCGCGGCCGGCCGCGCGACGGGCGCGCCGATGCGCAGCGCGTCGGCGCCCTCGAGCACCGGGAGCGCGTCCTCGGCGAGCGCGGCGCGCACGCGGTCCACGCCGTCGATCCAGAACTCGCCCGCCAGATCGTCGGTCACGGGACGGAGGTCGTAGACGACCCCGTCGCGGCGGACCGCCGGGATCTCGTGACCGACAGGACCGAGGCGCAGGAGTTCCATGGCTCCATCCTGCCGCGCTCTCGGGCGGCGGCGGAACCCGGGTCAGCTCTGGTCGTCGACCTCGGCGCCCGGCGCGTTCTCCTTGACCGACTCGATGCCGTTCAGCGCCGACGCCTTCGAGGCGTAGCCCTCCGAGACGGCGATGACCTGGCCGTTGCCGGCCTTGAGGCGGAAGCGGTACTCGCCGCTCTTGTCCGTGTACAGCTCGAACTTGCCGGCCATCGTTGGCTCGCTTTCGTCGCGGGACGGGATGAGCACAACGTAGCGACGTCCGCGGGTGCGGCGCTAGACCGAGAAGAGGCCCCGCTGCGCGATGCGCGGCGAGGCCTTCCACGGTGGCGAGTGAGGGATTCGAACCCCCGAAGTCGTAGACAGCTGATTTACAGTCAGATCCCTTTGGCCGCTTGGGTAACTCGCCCTATGCCCTGAGGCACCGGACAAGGATACAAGGATCGCGGCATCCCACCGACCACCCGCGGATCAGTCGTCGGCGGCGGTCCGGTACGCGTCCGCGGCCCGCGCGACCGCGTCGATGTAGGTGGTCGCGTCGTTGTATGCCGTGACGGCGGCGCGCCATCCCTGCTCGGTGTCCAGGGCGGTCGAGGCGCGGCAGAGGTAGCGCGCGGCGGCGAGCGCGGAGTCCTCCACGTTCTGCGGATCCTCCTTGCCGTCGGCGTTGCCGTCGATGTGCCAGTTGCGCCACGCCTCGGGGATCATCTGCATCGGGCCGACCGCACGGTCCCCCGTCGCGTCGCCGTCGATCGCGCCGCCGTCGCTGTCCTTGACGAGGGCCACGCCGTCGCCGTCGAGGGACGGTCCGTAGATGGGCGGGGTCGCGGTCCCGTCGGCGCCGATCGACGAGCCGCCGTGGCGGCCGTGGTCGCTCTCGACGCGGCCGATGCCGGCCAGGAGGTTCCACGACATCCCGCACTGCGGCTTCACCTGGGCGAGGTTGAGAGCGGCGCCCGCGTAGGCGGCGAGGGCGCGGGCCGGGATGCCGGTCTTCTGCGCCGTGTCGGCGACCCACACCGGGTCGGCCAGGCCGCCGATCCCGAGCGGGCCGGGCGTCGCGGCCCGCGGCGGCTCCGCGGCGGGCGGCACCCACGACGAGGCGGGAGTCGGCGCGGCCGGTGCGAGCGCGGACCCGCCTCCGCCGTCCGGTCGCGGCGCGAGCGCCCACACCAGCAGGCCGATCACGACCACGCCGGCGACCCCTCCGAGCACGCCGGCGATGAGTCGTCCGCGTCCCGCCACGATGGTCGGTTCTAGCACGCGGAGCTGGGCGCTCGCGCGCGGCCGGTGGAGCAGGCGGGCCGCAGAAGCGGCGGCGCGCGGAACTAGCATCGGGGCATGGCAGATTCCTCCTTCGACATCGTGAGCAAGGTCGACCCGATGGAGACCCAGAACGCGCTGAACCAGGCGCAGAAGGAGGTCGCGCAGCGCTACGACTTCAAGAACGTGGGCGCCTCCATCGATTTCTCGGGCGAGAAGATCCTGATCAAGGCCAACAGCGAGGAGCGCGCGAAGGCGGTGCTCGACGTGTTCGAGTCGAAGCTCATCAAGCGCAACATCTCGCTGCGGTCGCTGGATGCCGGCGAGCCCTTCGCGAGCGGCAAGGAGTACCGGATCGAGGCCTCCATCAAGGAGGGCATCTCGAGCGAGGACGCGAAGAAGATCTCGAAGATCATCCGCGACGAGGCGCCCAAGTCGGTCAAGAGCCAGATCCAGGGCGACGAGCTGCGCGTGCAGTCCAAGAGCCGCGACGACCTGCAGGCGACGATCGCGCTGCTGAAGGGCAAGGAGCTGGACGTGGCGCTGCAGTTCCTGAACTTCCGCTAGATCTCGATAGGCCGCTTCGCGGCTCCGCGGCCCGCGCACGGGCATACTGACCGCGTGGATCTCCGCGTCGACAACGACACCCTCGCGCTGATCATCCTGCTCGCCGCGATCGTCGTCGACGCCGTCATCCGCGTCGGCGCGCTCATCGTCGTGCCGCGCAACCGGCGCCCGCAGACGGCCGTCGCGTGGCTGCTCGCGATCTACTTCATCCCGTACATCGGGCTGCTGTTCTTCCTCGTGCTCGGGCGGGCGAGGCTGCCGCGCAAGCGCCGCATCAAGCAGCGCGAGATCAACGCCTACATCCTCGACACCACCGAGGGCATCGAGCGGGTGCGGGTCGACCCGCCGTGGCCCTCGTGGCTGGAGCCGGTGGTCCAGTTGAACCGCAGCCTCGGCTCCATGCCGCTGGTCGGGGGCAACACCGCGGAGCTCTACGACCACGACCAGGACGCCCTCGATGCGATGACCGCGGCCGTCGACGCGGCGACCTCGACCGTCCACGCCGAGTTCTACATCCTGTCGCTGGACGACACCACGCGCCCGTTCTTCGAGGCGCTCGGCCGGGCGCGCGCGCGGGGCGTCGTCGTGCGGGTGCTCCTCGACCACCTCGGCAACTCCGGCTATCCGGGCTTCGGGCCGGCCAAGCGGATGCTCACCGAGGCCGGCGTGGAGTGGCACCTCATGCTGCCGTTCCAGCCGCTGCGCGGTCGCATCCAGCGCCCGGACCTGCGCAACCACCGCAAGCTCCTCGTCATCGACGGGCAGATCGCCTTCACCGGCTCGCAGAACGTCATCGAGGAGCCGTACCAGAAGCGCAAGAACCGCAAGAAGGGGCTGCGCTGGCGGGACTTCATGGCCCGGTTCGAGGGTCCGGTGGTCGCCGGCATCGACGCGCTCTTCGTGACCGACTGGTACTCCGAGACGGACGAGCTCCTCACCCGCGAGGCGGCGCCGGTGCGCACGGTCGGCGCCGGCGACCTCGACTGCCAGGTCGTGCCGTCCGGGCCCGGGTTCAGCGACGAGAACAACCTCAAGATGTTCAACTCGCTCGTCTACGCGGCGCAGAAGCGCATCAACCTGGTGAGCCCGTACTTCGTGCCCGACAGCTCGATGCTCTACGCGCTCACCACGGCGGCCCAGTCGGGCATCGAGGTGCAGCTCTTCGTGTCCGAGATCAGCGATCAATTCGGCGTGTATCACGCGCAGCGCAGCTACTACGATGCCCTCCTCAAGGCGGGCGTGCGCATCTTCCTGTACCACGCGCCGACGATCCTGCACGCGAAGTCGATGACCGTCGACGACGAGCTGTCGGTGATCGGGTCGAGCAACTTCGACATGCGGTCCTTCTCGCTCGACCTCGAGATCTCGGTCATGGTGCGGGGGCGCTCGTTCCTGGAGCGGCTGCGCGCGATCGAGGACGACTTCCGCGCGAACAGCTCCGAGCTCACGCTCGAGGTGTGGCGCAAGCGCGGACGATGGACCTCGATCCTCGACAACCTCATGCGGCTGACGGCCGTGCTGCAGTAGCGCGCTCTGCTCATGCCCGACTCGGGCCTGCGGCCGCGAGGGAGATCCGTGCGGTCGGAGGGGGAGGTATCTCCCTCCCACCGCACCGTGCTGGAGCTAGGCGCGCTGGCGGCGCGAGCCCGCGACAGCGCCGGCAGCGCGGTACGAAGCGAGGAACACGTCGCGGGAGCTACGCGCTGGCGGCGGTGCGCCCGGTCATGCCCTGTAGCCGCTCGATGTGCTCGGATGCCTGGGCCTTGGTGAGGTCGGCGGGCAGCTCCTCGCCCGCCTCGCGCGCGAGCGTGTCGAGGTGGCTCCGCTGCGCCACAGTCATCGGCTCGTCGCCGGTGACCCGGTCGGAGGGATCCTTGCTCGCCGCGGAGTCGTCGTCGCCGCGCGCCCCGAGCGTCTTGGCCGACGTCCAGCTGACTCCCGCGCTCGGCGCCGCGAAGCTACTCGCCGCGCGAGATGCGCACCATCTCGTCGCGATCGACGACCTTGACGCGCGCGCGGCCCTGGGGCTCCCCGAGGCGGATCTCGAACTCGTCGAGGGCGTGCCAGCCGTCGAGGTTCGTGTACGCGATCCGGCGCTCCTCGAGCAGCGCGATCACGGACTCCTCGGAGGGCGAGGCAGGGCTCCACCACGACGCCTGGTCGCGGACCAGGTGCTCCACGGTCTCCATCGCGTCGGACTTCGTGTGGCCGATGAGGCCGACCGGGCCGCGCTTGATCCAGCCGGTCGCGTAGACGCCGGGCACGATCCTGCCGTCGTCGTCCATCACCTGGCCCTCGTGGTTCGGGATCACGCCGCGCTTCTCGTCGAACGGGATGCCGTCGAGCGGCGAGCCGAAGTAGCCCACCGCGCGGTAGAGCGCCTGGATCGGGACCTCGCGGATCTCGCCCGTGCCGCGCACGCCGCCCGCGCCGTCGGGCTCGGTGCGCTCGTAGCGGAAGGCCGCGACCCGTCCGTCGGGGCCGGCCACGACCTCCAGCGGCTTCGCGAAGAAGTGCAGGTGCAGACGCCGCGACGCCGTCCCGGTCTCTCGCGCGCGCCACTGCGTAAAGGTCTTGTCGATGACGAAGATCTGCTTGTTGGAGGCGATCGCGTTGCGCGACGCCTCGTCGTAGTCGAAGTCCTCGTCGTGGACGATCATGTCGACGTCGCGCAGCTCGCCGAGCTCGCGGTGCTCGAGCGGCGTGAACTTCACCTGCATCGGTCCGCGACGGCCGAACACGTGCACGTCGGTGACGGGCGAGGCCTTGAGCCCCTCGTAGACGTTCGCCGGGATCTCAGTCGGGAGCAGATCCTCGGCGTGCTTCGCGAGCATGCGGGCCACGTCGAGCGCGACGTTGCCGTTGCCGATGACGGCGACGGATTCCGCCTCGAGCGGCCACGAGCGCGGATAGTCGGGATGGCCGTCGAACCAGCTCACGAAGTCGGCGGCGCCGTGGCTGCCGGGCAGGTCGATGCCGGGGATGTCGAGGTCGGCATCCCGCACCGCTCCGGTCGCGAAGATGACGGCGTGGTAGTGCTGCTTGAGGTCGTCGAGCGTGATGTCGACGCCGAAGCGCACGTTGCCGAAGATGCGGATGTCGCCCCGATCGAGCACGTCGCGCAGCGCCGTGATGATGCCCTTGATGCGCGGGTGGTCGGGCGCGACGCCGTAGCGCACGAGCCCGTAGGGCGCGGGCAGGTGGTCGAACAGGTCGATGGAGACGTCGAAGGGCCGCTCGCGCTTCAGCAGGATGTCGGCGGCGTAGATGCCGGCGGGGCCGGCTCCCACGATGGCCAGGCGCAGCTTGGTCAACGGGTTCCTCTCGATGGGCCGATCAGGCGGATCGCTCCACGATCGCCTCGGCGAACTTCGTCAGGGCCTTCTTCACCGGCCCGTCGGGCAGCGGGGTGAGGGCCTCCACGGCGAGCGCCGACCAGCGGCGCGCCTCGGTCAGGGTAGCGCGGGTGACCTCGTGCCGGCGCAGCTCGGCGACGAGCGACGCGAGCTCGGCGTCGTCGGCCTCGCCGGCGCGCTCGATGCGGACGAGGAGCGCGGCGGCCGCCTCGTCCGACGCGGCCGCCGCGCGCAGGTACAGCAGCGGCAGCGTCACGACGCCGGCCCGCAGGTCGGTGCCCGCGACCTTGCCGGTCTCGCCGGACTGCGGCGACAGGTCGATCACGTCGTCGACCAGCTGGAAGGCCACGCCCACCCGCTCGCCGAACAGGCGCACCGGCTCCTGGTACGCCTCGTCGCCCTCGGAGAAGATCACGCCGAGCACGCCCGCGAGCGCGATGAGCGAGCCGGTCTTGTCGGCCAGGACCTGGATGTAGTGGGCGACCGGATCCTCGCCGGCGCGCGGTCCCATGGTCTCGTGCAGCTGGCCGAGGCACAGCCGCTCGAACGTGTCGGCCTGCAGCGCCAGGCCCTTGTCGCCGAGGCTCGCGATGAGCTTCGAGGCGCGCGCGAAGAGCAGATCACCGGTCAGGATCGCGACCGAGTTGCCCCACTTGCTCTGCGCGCTCGGGACGCCGCGGCGCAGTGTCGCCTCGTCCATGACGTCGTCGTGGTACAGCGACGCGAGGTGCGTGATCTCGACGGCGCGCGCGGCCGTGACGACCTGCGGCGTCGCGCCGCGGCCGAGCTGGGCCGTGAGGAGCGCGAGCGTCGGGCGCACGCGCTTGCCGCCGGCGTCGAGCAGGTAGCGGCCGGTCGCGTCGGCCATGTCGTCGGCGAAGGAGACCTCGCCGAGCAGGCCGGACTCCACCTCGTCGAGCCCGCGCTCGAGCGCGTCGAGGAACTGCCGCTCCTCGCTCGAGGCGAAGAGCTTCTCGCCGAGGCCCAGCGAGGAGCTGAGCGTGCTGCGCCGACGGGCGAGCGGGACGGCGGGGGTCACGAGGGGTCCTTCGGTGCGGAGGCGGGTACGGGCTTGGTCGCGGCCGGCCGGCGGCGGGGCGCGGTGCGCTTCGCCGTGCGCGCGAGGATCGCGGCGTCCTCCGGCTTGTGGCCGCGGTGCAGTGCGACGACGCCGCCCGTGAGGTTGCGGTACGCGACGCGCGTGAAGCCGACCCCGCGCATCCACTGGGTGAGGGTGTGCTGATCCGGCCACGCGTCGATCGACTCGGCCAGGTAGTCGTAGGCCGACGGGTCCGTGCTCACGACCCGCGCGACGAGCGGCATGATGAAGCGCGTGTACGCCGCGTACCCGGTGCGCACGAGCGGCGTCGGCGGCTTGCTGAACTCGCAGATCACCACGCGGCCGCCCGGCTTCAGCACCCGGAGCATCTCGGCGAGCGCCGTCTGCGGATGCTCGACGTTGCGCAGGCCGAAGCTGATCGTGACGGCGTCGAAGCTCGCGTCATCGAAGGGGAGCTTCTCGGCGTTCGCCTCGACGAACTCGATGCCGGGATGCTTGCGCCGCCCCTCCGCGATCATCCCCGCGGAGAAATCGAGGGCCACGACCTCGGCGCCCGTGCGCGCGATCGCCGCGGAGCTCGTGCCGGTGCCGGCCGCGATGTCGAGCACGCGCTCGCCGGCCTTGGCGCCGATGGCCCGGACCGTGGCGATCCGCCAGAGCGCGTCGTTGCCGAGCGACATGATCGCGTTCGTGCGGTCGTAGCCGCGCGCCACCTCGTCGAACATGCCCGAGACGGCGCCCGGCTGCTTGTCCATCTCGGCCCTGGCCACGGCTCCCAGCCTACCGATCTGAGGCGAACCTAAGCTGGGGGTCGTGCGCGTGACCACCCGGCCCATCGAGGCGCCCGCGTCGCTCCTCCCGCTGCTCGACCCGGCGCAGCCGCTGCTGTTCGTCCGCCGCGGCGAGGGGGTCGCCGGATTCGGCGAGGCGCTGCGGCTCGAGTTCCACGGACCGGACCGGATCCGGGAGGCCGCCGACGCGTGGCGGCGCATCGCCGCGGAGGCGTCGATCGACGATCCCGTGCGGCTCTCCGGTTCGGGGCTCGTCGCGTTCGGGGCCTTCACCTTCGCGCCCGAGTCCGATCGACCGAGCGTGCTCGTCGTCCCGCGCGTCATGGTCGGCATGCGCGACGGGGTCGCCTGGGTCACCCGCGTCGACGACGCCGAGGACCGGGTGGCCGCGACGCCGCTCGGCACCGAGTACCGGATCCCGCTCCGCCCGGGCGCGCTCCCGCCCGACGGCTACCGCGACGCCGTCGCCGAGGCCGTGCGCCGGATCCTGGCGGGGACGCTCGACAAGGTCGTCCTCGCGCGCGACCTCGCCGGCCACCTGCCCGAGGGCGCCGACCTCCGCCGCGTGCTCGTCGACCTCGCACTCGGCTACCCCGACACCTGGACCTTCGCGGTCGACGGGCTCATCGGCTCCAGCCCGGAGACGCTCGTGCGCGTCAACCACGGCGTCGTCACCGCGCGCGTGCTCGCCGGCTCCGCCGCCCGGGGGGTGGATGCGGCCTCCGACCACGCCGCCGCCCTCGCGCTCGCGACCTCCACGAAGGACCTCGACGAGCACCGCTTCGCCGTGCAGAGCGTGCTCGGCGCGCTCCAGGGCCACGCGCGCGGCGTCGCGGCGAGCGAGATGCCGTTCGCGCTCAAGCTGCCGAACCTGTGGCACCTCGCCTCGGACGTGGAGGGCGCGCTGGCGGACGGCTCCAGCTCCCTCGACCTCGTCGCCGCCCTGCACCCGACGGCCGCCGTCGCGGGGCACCCCACGTCGGCGGCCCTGGCGCAGATCGCGGAGCTCGAGCACCTCGACCGCCGCCGCTACGGCGGACCGGTCGGCTGGGTCGACGCCGACGGCAACGGCAAGTGGGCGATCGCCCTGCGCTCCGCCGAGATCGACGCGGACGGCACCGTCACGGCCTACGCGGGGGCGGGGATCGTCGCCGAGTCGGATCCGGAGCGGGAGCTCGCGGAGACGCGGCTGAAGTTCCGGCCGATCGTGGAGGCGTTCGCGTAGTCGTCGCCGCGACGCCGTCGCGCGGAACGTCTAATCGAGGCGCGCGCGCTCGTGCGCGACGTCGTAGTCCGGCTGCGGCCAGCCGAGGTCGAGCCCGCGCAGCGCCCGGGTCAGCAGCTGCTGCACCGCCAACCGCGCGTACCACTTGTGGTTCGCGGGGACGACGTGCCAGGGGTTCCGCTCGGTCGAGGTGCGGCGGATCGCCACCTCGTACGCCTCCATGTACCGGGGCCAGAGCTGCCGCTCGTCGACGTCACCGGGGCTGTACTTCCAGTGCTTCGCCGGGTCGTCGAGGCGGGCGAGGAGCCGGCTCCGCTGCTGCTCCGGCGAGATGTGCAGCATGACCTTCACGATCGTCGTGCCCGCGTCGGCGAGCTCGTTCTCGAAGTCGACGATCTCGCCGTAGCGCTTGTCGATCGTCGCGGGGGAGGCGAGCTCCCGCACGCGGGCGATGAGCACGTCCTCGTAGTGGGAGCGGTCGAAGACGCCGAGCATGCCGGCACCGGGGAGGTGCTGCCGGATCCGCCAGAGGAAGTCGTGCGCCCTCTCCTCGTCGGTGGGCGCCTTGAAGGCGTGGAGGGCGACCCCCTGCACGTCGACGGAGCCGACGACGTGCGAGACGATCCCGCCCTTGCCGGCCGTGTCCATGGCCTGCAGCACGAGGAGCACACTGCGTCCGTCGCCGAACCTCCCCGCCGCGAACAGCCGCTCCTGCAGCTCGGCGAGCGGAGCGACGCCCTTCGCGAGCTGCTTCTCGCCGTGCTTCCTGCCCGCGTCGACGCCGGGGGTGGAGTCGGGTTCGACGTCCGCGAGACGGAAGTCGGCTCCGGCGGTCAGCAGCGT
>Ga0247757_10001794_pt1 | contig 12875 bp, 14 predicted proteins | sample UWRJL126311R4_FD_180929 | JGI IMG/M metagenome (GOLD analysis project Ga0247757, IMG submission 180929) | Plant litter microbial communities from Arlington Agricultural Research Station in Wisconsin, United States - UWRJ-L126-311R-4 | ecosystem: Environmental > Terrestrial > Plant litter >...
GACCCCCCAAACTTGCCATTGCATGGTGCTGGGATAACAGCGTTGAGTATCCAGAATCCGAGGAAGGAGCTGCCGACATATTGTGGGCAAAGCTATCTTCTAACTGTGGAGGACCATATACAGACGTATCTAGTGTATGCATTTCCGTTTGTTGGGTAGTTGAGCTAGTCCCTTGATTATGACCGCAACTGTTTGGAATCGTACTGGAACGGGAGAAATTATTCGAAGTCGAAGCTGCAGGAACTGGAACATTCTCTGGCTGATTCATCCTGATATTTCCTATTGCTGAAGGCTCAGCGTGCAAATGCACTAGATTGCTTATTAAGCTCAGTTGTTGCTCCCCGCTCAGATCTCTACTTGTCATGATGTTGACAACGTGGTCCCACCTTTGTCTTACATCCTCAGATCCATCATGGTCTGGAACCCGTCTTTAGAGAACATTGCCAGGACATATCATGATACAAACTTACAAATTGAGGAAGGAATATTGTCTTTGCGGTCCGGGAAGATGATACCGAAGATGTGAACCCATTTCTCTTCGTCCGACTTTTTGGACCAACCTTTCCTAGACTTCAGCTCGTCACCTTGCTCCTTAGACATTCCGCTTGAGAAATCAACTCGAGGAGATGGCTTCTTGCGGTCCTTTTCTTTACACGAGCCCGACTGGAGGTGTACTTGCATATCGTCATCACTCTTGAACATGTCCCAACAGAACCTGCAAAAGAAGCCTGTGTGTTTATTATGCAGATGTGCCCTGATTGTTGTAAGTCCATACTTTTGGGTCGGGCGGGCCGAGCACTCACTTGAGACGAGCGATATTCGGTTGGGAGGTGCATTGATGTTTGTTAGGGAACCGTTTTTGAAATGGGCATGCAAATCCCCTGTTTTTGCCAGACCCACAGATCCTCTTAGGATTAGAACACTGATCTGTGGGCTCTTCGCCATCACCGTCGTCAGGAGTGTTTTTTCGTTTGAGGGCATTGGAGGGTTGGCTGAATTGATCACCAGCTGTAGGCGGAGATGGCGTACCGACAACACTTTCTGTCGATGAGTTTCCAGATCCTTGACCATTATTGTTGCTTGGATCATTTCCACAAGTACGAATCAGGTCAGTAATAATACGGAAGATCCAGCCATGATCTGCAAGTACTGACGGGCGCCTCGGAAATACTAAGCGAGCGCCGTATAATAGAAGGACACCTACTATCCGTATAAAACCTCGACTTATGGCGTGCATAAGGGGCGTGTTATATGTGTGTGCGTCTTCAGTGTTTGGATTTGCGCCTCGATCTAACAAAAGCCGGACAATACTCTCGGAGCCACTACCAACAGCAATAGACAAAGCTGTCTGACCATATTGGCGATCCCGAGTATTTGGATCGCAACCAAAATCCAGGAATTGCAAAACTGTGAATTTTGAGAAAGAAGATACAGATGCAATGAAGGCTTGCTGAAGGGCTGGGTCCTTGGAACTAATAAATCGAGTTGAAAGTAATAATTTTTGAACGAGCTTGCCCATACCAAGAGCAGAAGCGATTCCGAGAACAACTCCAGTAGTTTTTGAAGAGAGAGTGACCATACCCTGGGTTTGGTAGCTGATGAGGAACTCCGCTACAGGTTCGTTCCCGTTATTAAGGGCCAAAGCAACCACATCGTACCTGTTCAAGAATGAGACGTTTCGAACGTCGAGCAGGTATTCGACTATTTCCATGCTACAACACTGCACCGCAAACTGTAACGGTGTCATGCCCGTGACGTTTTTCAGGCCTGAATCGGCACCTGCATCCAGAAGTAGCGTTACAGTGTGCAGGTCATCGTTTTTCAGAGCGCGTAGCAAAGGGGTGTTACCTTTCATGTCTTCGAAATCCACAGCCGCTCCATGTTGAATTAAAAGCGTGATCAGGTCTCTATTACTGCGTTCAACAGCATAATGCAGGGGTGTTAAACCATTTTCATCCGTATCATTCCATATAGGATTTTTTTCCAGAAAAGGTAGCAGGGCTTCTGCCATACTTAAAACTCCATAAAAAGCCACCATATGAAGTAGCGATGTTGGTTTAAATATATGAAAATTAGGGGGTATGAGGCGATCATACGCATTTGTCCAGATAGAAACTCGCTCCAATGCCGGCCACCGGAATGTGTTGACAATATAAGCCTGTGAGTATCCCAACTTGTCTGCAGCGTTGGCGTGGAGCCCCCAGTAGAGAACGCTGTAGGATACAAAAGCATCTTTAGTGTTACTAGTGCTGAACAATTTGTTTTCTAGATAAGATACACAAGCACGAGCAATCAAAGTATGTGAAAGCCCTACTGTTGTGCGCAGAGATCTAGAGTCCGCTTGAATATGGTGGATTCCGTCTCCCAAAAGGTAGTCTTTTACTGACTTGTGAATAAACTGAACGGTGGCCATATTTAATGACGGATCATGGCGCACTTGAACAAGCCCACAGCTCAAACGGTAGACGAAATTCAATAACAGCTCGTCACCCCAATCAGACTCCGGCCCTGGACCACTGTCACTGTAATAAAGGGCCGAGCGCAGCTCTTTCAACGTAAGTGGCCTGAAAACAAAAGAACACCAAGTCAGTAGCAGTCGTGAGGCGTGTTTGTGTTCAGCCAAAACATTGTTCAAAAGTTTCGCATACAGTGAATACAGTTCCGAAGGGAAAGTATGCAGAACATGTTGCAATATTTCTGTGCTGTATGCGGATGATCTGCGGGCGGAAGCTTTCCGGAATGGTAGCTGATTTAGGATAAGATATACCCATAAAAAGCTTCCATCAGCTAGTTTTGTTATACGGTCCACCAAATCCTTGAAGTCGTAAGGCAGGGTCAACCTGTGCCAAGCGAATTTTGATGATAACATAGTAAAACAAAAATTAGCAATATCTTGGGTGTTCTTCGCGTCGAGGTTTATCTGTGTTGTGTGGTACTTCCGCTCCAGAGTTGGCAGCCAACGGGAACTAACTGCCACGCGGACCTTGCCAATTTCCAGCGGCGCATTGCGAATCAAGTCAACGCAGTCGAGTATATCATCTTGTATTTCAGATTCACACTCGTCCAAACCGTCCACAATAATGAAAAGTTTACTGATTGCAGTGATCGCGGAAACGAGTTTACGCAGGTAATGTTGGTAGCTAGCCAAACTCGGACCTTTCAACTGTTTCGAAACATGAGACTCAAAATTGCTGTAACAGAGCCTCGACAGAACGGACGGTTTGTTCTCAATAATTTGGTAGAGCAGCGCTTGGAGAAGGATGCTCTTGTTGCTGCCTCTATTTCCGTGGAAAGGATATCTGTAATCACAGAATAGTGTGGCCACGGTTGAAGAGGACTTGAATGAAATGGATTCGTTGCGAATAGAATGGGCTATAGACTTAGCCAAGGTTGTCTTGCCGCAGCCTGGCTTTCCTGTTATCCAGAGCAAACTGTTTCCGGTAGCGTGCCATTCGTTGTACACTGGGTTTTGAAAGAACCATTCGTAAGAACCTTTTAAATGACGGGGTGAGTCATAACCAAAAAGGGATGTGGCCGGCGATAGCCAGCGATGAATACCAGCTGTTGATAGTGTTAGCTTATTATGAAGTCTGGAGGCCTATCGTGGCTATTACCTGCGTCAATTCCATGACCAGGCAAAATGGAAGGAGTGGCCCATTTCAGTATCTCGGCAGAAATTCGTTTTGTGGTTGGGTAACCAAGAGGATGAGACTTGTATAAGGTTACCACACAGAAGCCTCATACATAAAGAAAAACAAACCTGCTCATCAAGACGAACATATACCGTATTAATATTCTTGAAATAAGGGAGAAACAGCGTCGATATATTCGAGTTTAATCGTTCACTACCAACTTCATGGGTGGCGTTTGAAGTACCACTTGTGGTTCTGTCGTTCAAAAATATAGTGATGGGAATCATGAACTCGTGTGTACCGTTTCCACTAAAGGTACCATCGAAAAATTCGTCGGTATGTAACCCCATCCCTGACATGGTGTATGGGGGGATGAGGCGGTTATCGAGGCTGTTCAAACAGAGGATTCCCCTGGTATCAACCCTTAATCCGAAGAACTCGATGCAGTTGTCTAACATAGAGAGTAAACTGAGAACAAGAAATAGAAGCATGTTGCCACTGGAGTTGTTGTGAATGAGAATGATCAATGGTCGGTCGGCCTACGGGTAACTATCAATGTCGCTTCATCATATATGAGCGGCCTGTGATTGAATGCCACTTACCGTCACCTTTCCTTCTCTCTTTTTATTCAGACTATTTAAGACGATGAGGGCAAAATTCTGTATACTATCGACATAACCAGACTCATGTGCGGGATTGGAACTAAATTCGTAGGCCAGGATGCGGGCACTCGGAAGTGCATCGGGCAAGTGGTTATGAAGCCACCAATGCTTCCTTAAATAATTAGACGAAAGCTGTCTGTTTGGGTTAAGGCCTAGATAGAGGATAACAAGATCGAACTCGGGGACACAGTCTGGTTCTGTATCGGCGCGGGGAGGTGGCGATTCAGCCGTTGGATGGCCGGTCGCAGTCAGAAAGTCGTCGCGCTTCATGTCGGTTAGCTGAAAGTATATCTAAGATTGTAAGAACCCGTTCAAATTCGCTAGAAGAGGACTACGATGCTCTTTCTGTCTGGTGTTGGCGTTGGAACCGATCCCGCACAGGTCTTGAGTGAACGACCCACGCACAGGAGAGATTCGTGCAAGCTTTTACTCAAGACGAATCGAGCCGATGCCCAAAGCGATCTTGAACGGGGTCTAACAATCGAGCTGGGCCAGACAGTGCGCACCATTAACGTACCTGCAGGAGTGCTTGGCGGCTTGTACTGACTTCCGATGAAGGAGATTTGTTGGTGGCATATTCGCGGGTCTGGGACATCTTTATTGATGAACTCATTACTTCGCCGCGTCAACCAACGCTTGATGCATTGTCACGCTCCGTATGAAGTATTTTGCACTCTTCGAGTTTTGCGCCGGGCTGCATAACTCTGCTCGTCTTGTATTTTTGGCTCGACTCGTATTTTTGCGTTGGGTTGCAATAACTCTGCCTGACTCGTATTTTCGTGTGGGGTAGCAATTCAGCCTATCTCATGGTTTTCATCCTGTTATAGAGCAGACAGCATGCATGCAACTACGCTCCACTTACGCACTTTGGTATTTGTTTTGCGGTCGACTATTCGACAGCAAACGGCGACTGCAATTTCCTTCAGAAATGGGTGGCGCACTCAATGACGTACAGTACAAACGATAGTGGAGTATTTCTAACTAGGCCTAGCAAGTCCAACCGCTAACATTCCACTTTCGTAAAAAGAGTCACGATATACTTCATACTACATCAGACGAAAGAGATGCACGTATCAAACAAGCAAGGCGAGTACATGTTTTCTTCCACCGAATGGTGCACTGCACGCGTCTATTGTCTATACGACGCAGAATCATCCGCGCAACAAATTCCAAACTTTCCGCCCCCAACCCCTTGTTTCCTCCCCGCACACCCTAGTTCACCTGTATACACGCAAATATGTACCTGAAAACCCCTATCCATTTCCTAAAATTACCAACCCGCGCGAAAACAGCGTGAACAAAACCCTTCCAATTCTTCCCTTCCGTCAAAAAAAGCGACACTCTTCACGCAATATAACTATACCATCCCCCTTCCTCCCTCTCCAAGAACTCCTTCTCAATCAACCTATCAATATTTCTCTTGATCCCCGCCACATCCAACGTACCCCTCTTCCTCGTCACCTTAATTGTCTCCGCCACCAGCTCCTGATGCGCAATCTTCTTCCTCGCCTTCAAAATCCTCACGATAGCCGCCTGAGTTTCGTAGTTGCGGTCTGCGGCAACACGCTCGTGCGTTTCTTTATTCTCGGCAGGCGTCTCTTTGAGTTGGACTGTGTTGATCTTGATGCGGTATTTGGGGTCGGTGAAGGAGGCGTTCAGCGTGAACGTATCGGTGGGTGAGATGTCGCGGGATTTGGGGTGTTTGGTAAGTGGGCGGAGTTTGGCGCAGGCGAGGGATTGGAGGGTACGATTAAGCTCGGCAGGGGCTGGACACGGCATTAATTTACTTGGGAGGGGGGGTGAATGGGCAAGTGGGACTCACGTAGGCCAGTTGCTGTCTTGAGGTGCTCGTATGTCAAATGCTCATCGATCGCTACGTCGTTGAAAAGCAGGAGGACAATGGCTTGGAAACTGGAGACTACAAGTTCCTTCTTCGCTTTGGGGAATGCAGCTTTCATTTGGCAGTGGGCGAGGGCGTGCTTCCAGTCCAGTTTGCGGCCGGAGTGCTTGGCTTTGTAATGCACTTCGAACATGTCGATTTCAGATTTGATTTGCTGGGGGATAATTACGGGGATGGTGGGGTACGTCGGCCATGAGGATGCAGAGAGCACATTGACAGTCATGTCGATGGGGCGCTTCTCTTTGCGCTCCTCAAAGATGGTTTTGTATGTGGACATCTCGTCGCGGGAGAGCTCGATGTCCTTGAACATTTGTTCCAGGTTGGCTGTGAAACCGGCACCGCACTCTGGTTCAGGTTAGTGTGAGTTGAATAAAAACATATAGATACCACTTACCAGTCTTGAGTCGCGCCAGCATACTCCGTTCGGCATCGGCACTGGCGCTTCGTCCCATCAGCAGGCGGCGAGCGAGATCCTTCTTGTAGAAAGCCTCGAAAACAGCCTTGCCGTGGACGAACCGGAACAAGTCGAGCACCTGATCCAGCTGGTTATTGACCTCAGTGTCTTCATCGAAAACGATATCCTCGTTATCCTCTTCCGCTTCTACCTCTGCAGGCTTCTCCGTCTTCCTGCTGAGCTGAGAGGGGATGGCCTTGGCGCCGCCCCTGAGCAGCATATCCACGTATTTCGCGATCATCTCGCCGGGCTTGGAGTTGTCAGTATTCCATGTCGAGCTAGATTTCTTGGTCTTGTTCATAAAAACTTCGAAGGCTTCGCGGAGGCCATGGCCCAGATCAGCGTTGCGATGGAACGAAACCTTCCAAATTTTATCCAATTGGCGTTTTAACGTCAGCAGCTTCACAACCATGCCATCTTGCTGGTTCTCGTCGAAGACTATGGTAGTTCCGGTGTCCTCTATCCACTTCTTGAAAGCTGGGCTGAGTTTTGAACCCAAGTTGCGGCGATCAAGGAGAGTGTACAGAAGTTCTAGACTTTCGACGTCGTTGTCCTCGAGCAGATCCGCGAGGCTGTCCTGGTTTACTGTAAATTGTTAGTCTTGATTTGAATGCAATAAGAATGATAGGAACCTACTTAGTCTTGATTCCTGCCGAGAGATTAAATGATCCTCTAAAAGCGTCAGAAGATCGCGCTTCGTTGAATTGTCCAGATGGAAGATTTCGACTCTCGAAACCTCGTCCTTCATCAAATCCAATGCACTCCTGACGTACTCTGGCAGGGATTTCTCGTCACTTGCCCGTTCCGCCCAGTTGTGAATGTACGTTTGACTAAGATCCAGCATGTGCGGTTCGAAATGCTTCGTGTACACTTGAATATCATGGAACATGGCGACAGCCTTGGAGAATATCTCGCGATCGAGGTCCTCCCCGGCTCGGTCGATAGCAATGAGATCACAGGCGCCATCTACAATGCGGAGCTTGAGCTTACGGTCCTCAAAGATGATAGATCGGAAGATGTCGACGGAGATCTCGCGCAAGGATTCCTGCTTGGGGAGCAGATAGGAGCGATCGAGGTAGCAGAAGATCCAGTCGACGTATTTCTGATTCTGTAAGCCAATAGATTATAGCAAAAAGGGAACCAGCTTACCAACTGCTCATTCCACGTCGCCCACGCCTGCAGCGTTGCGCGCAAGACGTCAACATTCTGGCGGCCGAGCGTCTCGTCGACGCGCTGCTTCAAGGGTCCACCAACGTAGGCCTTGCATTTCGCGACGAGCCTGTTCTTTGCGTCTCTTGCCACACCCTGCCGACAGAGGTTCTCGACGCTGCGATACAGCTCCTCCAGGCTGAAATCGATGTTGCCCTGCTGGAAGATGGTGTCCAGGGCGGCATCGACCTTCTGCCAGGTCTGCTCGAGGAAAACCTTTGGATCAACCCTACGTGTAGGCTTGAAATTCTTAACAAGCAGCTTCTTGGGGCCAGCGTTGGCATGCATATTTGGCGCGGTCTTCTTGAGGGCGTTGAGCTGGCGCGAGGGGCTGTTGTCTGGGCCGGTCGTCAGATCCACAACGTCGGATCCACCCAAGGAGGCTCTCTTGCTCGGAAAATGGTACATGCTGGCGGTGGTCATTGTCTTTTCGGGCGTAGGCGGGTTCGCAGTCTCGGCCGGGGAGGATCCGAGTTTGGCGCGCTTCGACGAGGGCGAGAGCGGAGCGGTGGCGGCACCGGCAAGGTTGGGCTTGTGCTGGGTGGTGAAGAGGTCTTTGATGGTGCGGTCCTTGTGCTTGCGTTTTCGGTCTATCTGGGACGAGGACATTGGGCGAGCTGCGGATCGAATGGATCGTGAGTAGCTTAGGTTGGACGTCGGTCTAAGATGACGCGCCTAGTGCGAGCCGAGTTGGGCACGTCAACCGTAATCGATAAGGCCAGGCTTTGTATCGGCCATTGCTTTTCCTTCCATTCACTGCTCGCCGTTGATATAGAACAGTATAATCTCGCGTTGGGTGTTTAGTCAGCTCCATACAAGCACAAACTGAGGCACAAACTCAAGCTACTCTTACAACAAACGCGCGGAAGGGTTGTTTAGGAAGGAGCCACCTCTGGCTTTGGGAAGGAACCGCTTCTAGCTTTGGGAAGGAGCTACTTCTGGCTACGGGAAAGAGCCACCTCTGGCTGCTTCCTTCCCCGTTTCAACCACGCCAGCCCGCCTTTCTATATATTCCCTGCTCACCCCAGCCACAAGTGAATCATACCATAGAACACTATGTCCCCCGGGTTACTCTGGTATTGCTTCTACCATGAAACTTTCCAGCAGCTCCCAGCGGAAGGATGTTATCATCAGCAGGGGGGGAACGATAACTAGTTGGAAAAAGTAGCATGTGTCAGCCATGAAACGGGCCACCTGTTCGTCTGAAACAGGCGAGGGCGCCCCTCGCGCTATAACGCCCTCCGCTATGGGGGACTCGCCAGGCTGGCGCGCGTTGGGTGGTGACGGCATCGCCCAAGCCCCCCGACATTGATATCTTGGCTGCACTAGCACGGACCGCTCCGACATTCACGCGTCCCACGTCCACACGCTGACCCGCGCACAAACAACATCCCCAGCATTGGAGCCCCGCTGCGCGTCCGAGTGCGATCGCGCCTCTTTACCCCCGACAGCAATCGTGCGCCGCCAAAATGAGTGCAGAAGTCGCGTCGTCGCCTGCTCCTGACCTCCCATCCTCTGCGCCGCGGCGCCGCTCCGGACGCGTAGCCAAAAAGCCAGAACGATTTGCAGACCACGCGAGCCCAACGGGAAGCGCAAAGAGGAAGCGCGGTGAAGCCAATGACAGTGGATCTGACGACGATGCGCCTTCCAGTGACGATGAAGAGTCGGAGAGCAGTGCTGGAGAGCCTGACGAGGAAGAGCTCAGGGAACGACGGAAGCAGAAGAAGAAACGCGCCGCTACCGCCCGAAAGCCCCCGCAGAAGAAGCCTAAAACCAACGGAAACATCGTGGGCCTCGCGCTCCGCCCCGCTGCTGGCGTGCGCAAGAAAGCGGCCCCCAAAGCGCGGAGAGCACCCATTCGCAAGAGCGCCCTCGTCGACAATGACGCCGATGGCCTGTACGGTAGGCTACATCGCTATTGACAGAGCGACGCGCAAAGCGCTAACGACGCGACAGCTGAGATATTCGCGCGCGGTACCAGACTCGAGGACGTGGCCGCACAGTGGATTGCCAGATTCAACGAGCACGAAGCTCGCGCCGTAGCTGAAGTTGTCAATCTCGTGATCCGCGCAGCCGGCTGCCACGTTGGGATTGACGAGGACGATGCTGGCGACCCAGATAATTGCCCCCAGAAGCTTGGAGACATACAGGACGAGTATAATGCTGTAGGTCCACCCTATCCCATTGTGCGTCATGGCTAACCGGGAAACAGGAGCAAGTATCCGAGTATCCCCTCATCTCGAAAGCCCGCGGCGCTGCAGCCTTCCGAGGTGCCCTCTACGATTTCTTCGTCGCGCTTGTTCGCACCATAGCCCAAACGGGGCTTATGTATGAAGAAAACCTTCTCATGGCCAACATACAAGTATGGATCTGCACCATGACCTCGGCACAGAATCGTCCGTTCCGTCATACAAGCACGATAGCTTCATTAGCCGTCATATCTGGCTTGTCTCGTATTGCTAGCGACACCGCGGAGAGCACAGCCAAGATGACGCGGCAAAGAGAGACGGAATCAAAGAAGGCGCGGGCCAACAAGTCGCGTCTCGCTACGATTGACAAAGAAGTTGAGGAACTTAACGGGAAGCTAGAGCACGTCAAAGCAACGATAACAGATTGGTTCGAGATCGTCTACGTCCATCGCTATCGTGACGTGGATCCTAGAGTTCGGGTTGAGTGCTGCGAGGCACTCACCGACTGGATCATATCATACCCCGACATGTTCTTCGACGGTAACCACCTCCGATACTTGGGTTGGGTTCTTTCGGACACAAACGAAAGCGTTCGTGCTGAGGTGCTGAAGCAGCTAGCAAGGTTGTACCGCGACAAGGATAAGCTTGCTGGACTGAGGACATTCACTGAGCGCTTCCGAACTCGTATCGTCGAAATTGCTACTCGTGATGCAAACACCGGCATTCGCGCGAGTGCAGTCGAACTTCTGGATCTCCTACGAGAGGCTGGATTCTTGGAGCCTGACGACGTTGATACCGTGGGTAGACTCATCTTCGACTCGGAGCCCAAGGTGCGGAAAGCTGTGGTTGGCTTCTTTGCTGAGATTGTGAACAACGCATATGAGCTTATGATCGAGGATATGGGTGGTCAAGAAGCTTTGGACGAGGCACTGGCCCAGCCGGATGATGAGGAGTATGAAAACCCACGATTAGAGTGGCTCAAGATGAAATGCCTGGTTGAACAATTGTTGTCATATGATGAGGACACCGGATTGCCTTCCCAGATAGAGCGAATCACTCCATATGGTTCGGAGCTGGGTCTGGTGGCAGCAGGCATCGAATCTCGATTTTCTTTAGCTGCCCAGTCGTTGTATGATGCAATCCCTGAGGTGCGGTCCTGGGAAGTGCTAGCCGGGTACCTCCTGTACGACCATTCACAGACTGTAGCCGAGGCTTCTGGCGAAGAAGTGGAAGCCATGCTGCGACAGAATTGCAAGCTCGAGGAGAATGAAGAGACGGCGCTTTTGGACATTCTCAACGCGGCAGTTCGGATGCGATTGCAACGATTAGCCGAGGCACAGAAAGACAAGAGAAAAACGAAAGCGCAGCGGGATTCCGATAGGCTGGAGCAGGAAGAGATGGCGAAGAAGCTAACGACTCTCATTCCTCAACTACTAAGTAAATTTGGTGCTTTGCCGGAAGCTGCTGCCTTGTGTCTCCGGTTGGAGCGCGAACTCAATCTGGAAGTCTTCCAGGAACTGCGGCAGAATACGGCGCTCACGGCGTTGCTCGATGACATCAACAAGCAGTTCCTCACACACCACAGCGAACGTGTCCTGGGCGAGGCCGTAGGCTCCATACTTCACGCTCTCGGAAACGATGACCTAAGGGAAATGGTTGATCTCAAGACGAAAGCCCTGTGGGACGACCTGTCCGGCACTTTCGATGCGCTACGCCGCGGCAGAGACATATCAGTCCGCGGCAGTATGGAGCAGAACATCCTCTCCGGCTTTTCCAACATCGTGCTTAAGATGTCAGAACTAGCCAAAGCCTCGGAACCTACCATTCTAGACATAATTCCCGCCCCAACCAAATCGCGTAGTAAAGGAAGAAACGCTGTTCTCGACACTCCACCCATCACCTCGCTCCTCCAAATCCTCGACCGCGGCGCCAACCCCCCAGATGAAGCCGAAGATACCCTTGTCCGACACACAATGTCCCTCATGCTTCCTTACTTCCTCTGGAAATGCAAGCACCTCACTACACACATCGAGGCCGGGACCCCCATCCCCGACGACGATCTCACTGCCATTGCCGAACGTCGGGATACATGTATCCAAGCCCTCATGTCGATTTTAGATAGTCGCAGAGGTGCAGACGAGCTCCGCGTCGAGGCCGCAGATCTCTTGCTCGATCTATACAACCTCTTTTGTGCCCTGCGATCCATCCATGCCAAAGCCACTGCTGCAAAGACACCAAGGAAAACCAACGGCCGCGCAGCCGTTCTGACGGATGACTACCTTGCCCTCTGCCAAACCATCGACGCCCCCACCCTCCGCTCCCTCCTCTCCCTCCTCTCCTCCCTCGAATCCTCGCTCGCCAAACGCCTCCGCAGACGCCTCGACGAATCCACACCGCTAGACTCGGACCCTATCGACCCCGACTCCGATCCAGAGAGCTCGGACGACGAGGAAGAAGGCGACGACGAAGAAGCGGCCGCGAGGCACACGCAGAATCAAATCCGCGCGCTGCTGGCTGAGGAGAGGCTGTGTACGTACGGCAGTCGGCTCGTGCATGCGGTGCAGGTGGGGAGTTTGGGTAAGGAGGGGGAAGGGAACGTCAGGGCGAGGTTGGAGAGGAATAAAGGAAGGCTGAGCGTGAGTTGGAGGGAGGTGGTGGGGTTTTTGGATGTGGGGAAACAGGTCAAGGCTAAGGGGAAGAAGGCACCTGTGCAGAGGGGGGCGAAGAGCAAAGAGATTGTGGCGGAGGATAGCAGTGAGGAGGAGAGGGAGGAGGATCATGATGAACAGGAAGAGAACGAAGGGGAAGAGGATGAGAGGATGGGGGATG
>Ga0247757_10001795_pt1 | contig 12867 bp, 23 predicted proteins | sample UWRJL126311R4_FD_180929 | JGI IMG/M metagenome (GOLD analysis project Ga0247757, IMG submission 180929) | Plant litter microbial communities from Arlington Agricultural Research Station in Wisconsin, United States - UWRJ-L126-311R-4 | ecosystem: Environmental > Terrestrial > Plant litter >...
CTGTCCTCCACGACCGAGGCCGGCGTAATCCACGCCATGCCATCCGCGTCCTGGCGGTATTCGATGAGGGCCATGTCGCCGTTGGCGTCCTGGATCAGGCCCATTTCGGCATCCTGGATCAGGCCCATAGGGATGCTCGACGGTAGTGCGCCCTTGAGCCATTCAATGGCGGCGAGCGTCACAGTACCTTCTGCGAAGTTCTGCGCGAAATCGCGCACCATGGCACCCTTGCCCATCTTCGATATGACGACAGCCAGGCCGATGCCGGTGGCGATCTTGGCGACCATGCCAGGCGTTCCGGTCTTGTACTGCGCCGGCAGCGGCAGCATGGCGAAGGCAGCGGAGGTTGCAACCGCTCCGACAGCCTGAGACGCACCAGAAATCGCCAGCTGCACCAGGTCGATGCCGAGCATCTTCGCACCGATCGGATTACGCTTGCGCGCGATCGGGTTGCTGCGTCGGCGCTTTCGGCTGGACGGATTGTTCACATAGACGACTTTGGCCGGTGCGGCGCGGCGGCGCGGTGCGGCCAGAGGCGTGACCGGATTGCTCTTCCGCTTCTTCCTGCGGGTGGCGCTTGCACTGGAGCGCTTCACGAATTGACCCTTGGAGTTGCGACCAGCCTTTGCCATTTTAAGCGCCTTGTATTTAGGTTTAGAACCTAGTTTATGTGGATTAACAACCAATAGTCCGGGCATTTTTGCATCCTCAATACCGCGATCAGTGACACGATACTTGCCATCAGTCAAGTATAGCCGCCTGCCGTCATGGCGCACGTCCAGGTGCGGGCCGGCCTGCTTGCCGAATTCATGAATGTAATGTTCCATCTTGCCGCCGCGCCGGGTGCGGTAGGCGATGGCTTCGACCGTGCCCATACGGTAAGCATCGATATCATGATCAGGCAGGTTTACGGTGATCAGGTCTTTCGGATCATCACCGTGGAAGTCCTTAAAAGCCTTGATCGCGCGCGCCCGGCTCATTTACGGCGTCCACCCATGGCCATGAGTGCGACCAGGCCGAAAGCGCCGATACCGAGAAGCGGCACCAGCATGCTTGAAATATTGCTGCTGGCGGTGGCCACGGTCTGCGATGTGGAGCCGTATTTGGCGGCGTTCGCCGCGCCCTGGGCGGCGTTCACCGCCTCTTGCGTATTGTAGTAGTTGACCAAGGTGCCGCCGCCCTGGGCAATACCCTTGTTGATCGATTCCCAAAGGCTCGTCTTGTTGCTTGCGTTCGTCGAAACGACGATCGGCGTGGCCTTCTTCATGAAATCGTTGATCTGATCCGTGAGGGTCAGGCCCATATCGTCATATCGCATCGCCTCAGCCTCTCATTAACATCAAAAGGAGAAGTCCACCTGCACCGATGAATACCACGGGCGGAATGGACTGTAAATTGACCCCGGCGACCGTCGTGGCCGGAACCGCCGTCTTGGCTGGCGCACTGGCGACCTCGCGCCATGCCGGCAGCTGCAACCGCGCCACTTCCGTAGCATAGATTTCTACCGCATTTTTCTTGCTATCCCTAGTCTCGACCATGATTTCCGAACACCATGAAAGCCGCCGCCGCCGCGCCGAGCGCTACAACCATGATCGGAACTTCACGCCCCATGATATTGATGGAGGTCTTTGTATTTTCAGGGATCGGCGCGACCGTTGAGGCGGTCGGAACCGGCACCGTTGAAGCGGCAGGCGGTGCAGTCGAGGTGCCGCCACTGGTGGGAGCCGCCGCACCGTTGGCCGCCACGTTGATGTATTGCTTCTGCAACAGGCCGTCGAACCAGTACAGGAGCGCTGGCTTCCCGGCCATGCTGGCATATTCCGGCAGATACTCCACCGGATGGCCTGCATTCATCGGCAATTTCATAAACGCGACATACTTGCCACCCGCGAAAAGCGGCTGTTTGTTGTTGATGATGCGCCAGACGGCGATATTGGCCAGGTCAACGACGGACGCCATGATTTACCTCGTAAACTTCGACAGGATGACCAGGCCGAAAATTGCGGCCAGGGCATAGGGTATCATCTGCGTCACCTGACCGACAACGCCGGACGATGATTGCGCCAGGACTTGAGCCGGTGTGACGTTGACACCTGATAGCTTAAGGTACTCACTCACGGCCTGAGCAACCTGGGATGGATCGAGGCCGAGCACCTGACTACCCTTCACGATGTCAATCCCGTAAGTGTTTACAACCTGTATCGCCGCTGCATCGAAAGATTTGTAGTCGGCTTTCTTGTCCGTGCCCAAGCCGAGCTTTGACGCGATCGTCATGACGGTCGTGGCGACCGTCACGGGGTCGAGGCCCATGTTTCCATCGATCGGGCTCATTCGTCCGTTGACCAGGCCGTGAAACGATTGTCGATCAGCCAGCGTAATCATAGGCTTTTATCGGCCAGTAATGGCGACGATCTCCGAACCTCAGCTGCGCGTGTTGACCGCACGCGATCGGTATAGTGGTTTCAAGGTCTATCCATCTGCCACCAAAATAGACCATTGTCCACACATGACAGAACGCGCCATCACGCTCCAGCACGCAGAACTGGCACTTTCGACCGATCGACATGAGTAGGGATGCGAGCAGCAAGGCCTTGTCGTCGCAGTCGCCCTGCCCTATCTCAAGAATTGCCTCCGGTGTATGCAGGGTCTCAACGCCGTAAACGTCACCGACGTACCGAATATCATCCCGAACGAAGCCTGACAGCATAAGGATTTCACCGGCGAAATCCTGCGGTGGAAGCGGCTCAATGAGCGACAGCGCCGTTAATCGCACCCCCGGCCTGACCGACCCCGCCGCCGCCAGACGCGCCATTTCCCGCAACGCCTGTTGCGTTCCCGTCCAACCCGTCGCCTTCCGGCTCATCGTCCACGCCGCCTGAGAGTAGGGCGATAGCATCTCTGATGACGTTCGCATGTTCAGCGCCTATTCCGAATTTACCAAGGATTTCAACAAGTTTTTCGTCGTTTTCCTGATTTTCCATGAACTGCAACAGCATGTCCAGGTCAGCCGTTGATATCTCTTCCGTCGCCTCCTGTAAATTGACATACGAGGCGACGACATTAGCGTCCTTACCTTTTTCGACAATGCGCTTGATGCCGGCCATGAACGGGCCGTATTTGGCGAGCAATGCCGCCTCGATCGGATCAGCCGGCTCAGTCGGGGCCGAGTCCTGCATAGACGCGGGCGTCTGTGCTGCAGTCTGTGCAGGCTGCGCAGCTGGCGCTGCAATACGCGGCTGCTGAACCTGAGCGGTGGTAGTCGCTTGAGCCTGCGGCTGGTTCTGCATCATTGTGAGCAAAACCGGCAGAAGACCCTTTGCCATGCCGCCCAGGCCGTTATCTTCACCGCCACCGTCAGGCATTAACTCTTTGATCGCCTTCATAGTCTCGATCGTTTCCAAGAAATTATTCTTGGCCTCGACGGGTGCAGGCGTGAGGTTTTTCTGGATATCCATCAGCGCCGCGATCATTTCGACCGGGCTTTCACCACTCCGGCCTTTGAACAGGTGCGGTATCGCCGCTGTAGCTACGCCCAAAATGCCGGACAGAAGTAGTTTGTTGGTTTCCTTGGCCTGCTCGCGCTCTGCCATAAGCATCTGCATCATCGGATCAAGTTGATTTGATGGCCGAGCAGCTGAGGGCTGCGGCTCGATTACTTGCAACCTTTTAGGTAAAGGCGCTATCGACATAGGAACAGTGTCAGCAAATCTACCATCTTTATTTATAATCTGAAACAAATAGTCGCCACCTTGTGGATAATCTACTTGTACTTGAGATATGACAGCGTCAAAATCATCACTGATTACCTCAACTTTACATACAAAAGCTCGTTTTCCATTTTCATGCGAAAAAACATTGATCGATTTGATCTGACCTTGCCCCAGGGCCGCGCGAAAGCGTGACAGCGCATCACGTTCGTCTGACGTGTCCTGGTCAACTTCTCCAGCTTTTACCACCATTTTCAAGGCCTTTTCCATGGAAATTCACGACAAACGTGCCGTGTCAGCGCCGTTGTAGCACCGTTACGCTGCCCACAATATAACCGTTTTTTTATAAAAAAATAGCCCGTTACCCTTGTGTTTGTCGCCGGTTTGTTCTACAGTGTTTAGGCCTGATCATCCCTACAAGAGCTTGATCTTAAAGCAAAAAGAGCCGGTCCGCCCCCACACTGGCAAGTAAAGGGCGCCCGGCTCTTAACCTTTTGGTTACACACTTTTTCTTTGCCCCCCCCCCCGAATCCTGTTATCCACATGCCTCACTTGCCGGTGTGGATAACTAAGTTTGGACAGCGCCCCTCCCCTTTCAGATGAAGACATTGCCGCCCTGGGCCGGCGTGTGCGCCGCGCCGAGCGACGTGCCCATTTGGCGAAAAGCCGCCCGCTAGGGCGCTGCGAGAACAATTTTTGGAAGTCGCTGGATCGAAACCTGCGTGACCGCATCCTGCGCGGCGTCGAATTATACGATCGTCGCCATCTTGACCAGGCCAAGGCACAAGGCCGGCGTTGCGGGCCGATCGGCCTGATCGGCATACAGGTCTACCGCCTGATGGTGCTCAAGATCATGAATTATTCGACAGGCCGGCTTGAGCCGTCGATTTCTTACATAGCCAAGCGCCTGGGCCATTCTCGACAGTCAATCGTCAATGCGCTCAAGGCCCTGCGTGCACATGGCTTCCTGGACTGGCTGCGCCGGTACGAAATTTACGACGACGCGACCGGCGAGGGCAAGATCAGGCAGGCGACAAATGCCTACCGCGTCATGCTACCGCGCGAGGCCGAAAAGCTTATAGCGAAGGCCGCACCGCCTGTTCCTGACGACTTCGAGGCCGCAAAGGCAGAGAAAGCCAAACAATGGCGCGAAATGGATCAAGCCGCCCTGCTAGACGAGCTCAGGCAAAAAGGCATAGTCCGAACTCGACGACTATAGACGCCATCGTCTATCCTGCAGAGCATAATTGCGCCTGAAATCAGACAGTTGCGCCTAATTCTCAATTAAACACACCAAAAATCGACACGCTCTCCCCCCGGAGAGCCCTACAGGCGGCACCACGCACGCGGGGTACAGTTATTGTCCCTTCGCGCCATAGCGTTCTCTATGCGTTCTTTAGAACGCTTAGAGAACTCTTCTAACGAAACCCGTCGCCGTCTAGGCGACACTATTAATATTCTTAAACGGGGGGAGATTCAGACCCATTAGGAGACTTGAGTTATTTCCCAACGGGATGTTGCGTTGTAAATGGGTGTTTACATCACATTTACAACCGTGCTACTGTTTGCGAAGGCCAATTCCGGCCCCTCCCCCTCTCGTGCTGCCTGAAAGGAAAGAATGATGAACCCCGATCAAATGGAAAACCCAGACGAAAGCCGTGAAGACGCCTTGCGTGACATGATCATTGACCGGCTGCCCCACCTCAAGGCGGACATCTATGAAGATGCTCTATGGAACCTCGTCGCGGACCTGAACGACGTTTTCAAGAGGGAATATCAGTACGGCTACAAGATGGGCGAAGGGGAGGCCAAAATGGACCCGTCAACCGGCCTTCCGGCCCTCCCCGCCTAACCCCTAACCTGAAGGATAGAAGATGAGCGATCTCAACGAACCAATTCTGCCTGACGATTACCCGATCTATGGCGATTACCTCTACGTCGCTGACGGCAAGGCCGTTCGGTCTGACTGGCACGGCATCACAGCCCGTGAATTCAAGGCCCGCGAAGGCATAACTGAGCTGCGCCGCTGCGACATCACAGGCCGCGACCTCTAACCCCCAATAGTCCGTTAGGGCAGCACTCTTGTCAAAAATCATATGATTAGCAACGCCGCCGCACACCATGCGGCGGCGTTGCCGTAATCGTTAAAATTAACGTTGCAAACATCCGTTTTAAACGATATGCGTTTTAAACCTCAATGGAGGGTTAAATGACTAATAGCTATTCTGCGGGAAGTTTAATGCTGTACTCCGGCCCCTACCATGTTCGCGTACACACAGCGCACTTAAGTTTCATACTTCGTAAGTTGTGCAGCTTCGATCGGAATTTCATTTTGAGCGTTGTTTACGTGCATGAAAATTGCTCCATCTTCAGATATCGTCACGATCTAGTAGGCGCTATACAGTCGCTCGGATTTGATGCCGTCGCCTCAAATGCGTATTGGGACGGCCCCATTGAAGAGGGAGCCGTCCCATGCTGATCGGTTACGCCCGCGTGTCCTCGTCTGGCGATCGCCAGACGCTCGATCTCCAGCTCGACGCGCTGAAACAGGCCGGCGTCGAAGAGCGCCACATTTTCAGCGATCACGGCAGCGGCGCGAACTTCGAGCGCGCCGGCCTAATGGAGGCCCTGGCCTACGTCACGAAGGGCGACACGCTGATTGTGTGGAAGCTCGATCGCCTGGGCCGATCGCTGAAAGACCTGGTCATTATGGTGGACGATCTTAAATCCCAAGGCGTCCACCTGCGCAGCGTCACCGAAGGCCTGGATACGACCGGTCCAGCTGGTGAGCTGCTCCTGGGCTTTTTTGCGATGATGGCGCAATTCGAGTTGTCGCTTGCAAAAGACCGGATCAGGGCCGGTGTCAAGGCGGCGCGCGATCGCGGCAGGGTAGGGGGCCGGCCTCGCCGGTTCAACCCGGCAGTGCTGCGCAACGTCTATCAGCGCTTCCAGGACGGCGAGAGCGCGGAAAGCATCGCCAAAACGCAGGGCGTGAAGCGATCGACCATATCGGGCTGGATCATGCGCATTAAAAACGGCGATCCGGGCTATGAAATCGGTGAGTTGCCACCGCGCAAGAGCGACACAATTGACATTGAGGAGGTGTTAAATGACACAAAATTGGGAAGTCCGCCCGGTGCCTAAGGCGCTTTGCGATATGATCATTTCGTTATGCGATTATGATCGGCAAGCGCAATTTTTCCTGATAAACGGCCATTATTACTGCCGAAATAATGACGGCAGCTTAGTACTTGTATCAAAAATGGCGCAGGAAGCCATCAAGTCCCTTAACACTGGAAAGGCCTTTAACACTGGAAAGGCCTTTAACACTGGAAAAGGCATCCAAGTCATGAGCACCGACACACATCTGATCTATTTTGATCACCACGTCAACGGCATGCGCTGGTATGCCTACTGGACGCGGAAGGGCAAGCTGACCTATTCGCAGGACCGCGCCACGATTACAACCTCCTGCGACCTGGCTAATCTTCGCATCGCAGAAGCACGCCAAAAATTTGCTGAGTTTGACTGGAAACTTGAACACTAAAAGGGAGGGCTACCTATGAAAACGAAGCATTACAAAGGCGTCATACTTGTTTACTGCAAGACGTTTATCGGCGTCCAGGACGCGATCGGCAGCTGCGCCACCATTAAATTTCGCAAGGCACCGGGCAAGATCGTCGGTAAAATCTATGAGATTTACAAGTACGGCACGCCTTACGAAGTCGATGCCAGGCTTTTGAAGCCAGGACACCCGGCCAGTCCAGTTGTAAACAAGCCTAACCGGGCGATGACCGCTGACCTGGTCAAGGTGGGCGGCGAATATAAGACGCCTTTTGAGTGTATCGATGCCTTTGCCGAGATTATCGGCACCGCGCCAGCCGGCACCACGCCTAAGCTTAATTAGGCTCAACCATGTCAGGAGCACACTACCTAGGCCAAAAGACGAATATGGGCCTGTTTCAGACCATAATCGCCGCCATGCCGCCGCATGACACCTATATCGAGTTGTTTTTGGGCAGCGGTGCCATTATGCGGCGCAAACCACCTGCGGAAACGTCGTTCGGCGTCGATATTGACCGAAGGACCATAAACGATTTCGATATCTCGTCATGTCCGCACGCGCTTCTCATATGTAGCGACGCCGTGAACTACCTTACGCGCTTCGATTTCGCCAGCGCCGGGCGCGTTCTGATCTATGCCGATCCGCCCTACGTGCAGTCAACGCGAAACATGTCGCATAGGTATCGCCACGAAATGGATGATGCGGCCCATATCCGCCTGCTGGAGGCGCTCCGAGGCGTTCCGGCAAGCGTAATGCTGTCCGGGTACCCAAATGGCCTGTACGACGAATTTTTAGGCGACTGGCGCACCATGGCGGTCCAGGTGATGACGCGCGGCGGGCCGCGCACTGAAAAGCTCTGGATGAACTTCGAGGACAAGGCCGCGCACTGGGCAACCTACGCCGGCACGAATTTCACTGATCGCCAGCGCATCAAGCGTAAAGCGGCCCGCTGGAAGCGCATGTACGACGCACTGCCACCAGGCGAGCGCCTGGCCATCCTGGCGCAGCTGCTGGCGCCTGAAGCATAGTCAGAAATATCTATGAGAGATCCGGTGCCGCCGATCGGCCGCTATAGCTGCGGCGGCTATAGATACGCCCGACTATGGATGATTCCACCATAGCCGGGCGCGTCTATGCTCGATGTGGCGAGGCTGGCTTCAAAACACGCCCCCGCTACGAGCGGACTAAATTACCTTGCAACGCCATACCAAGTCCAGGCGGCGCTTTAATGATCGATCGTTCAAGCCGGTTGACCACGAAATCGTGCATCGGAATGACGAAGACCAGGCCGTTTTTCAGCTGGATCGGCAGCATGGCTGGGAACGCGCCGTCGTCGACATCGACGCCGGCATTCGCTTCATGCAGCTGCTCCAGGACATCGTTGTGCGCCAGCTGGAACGCCTCGGTGAATTCAACCTCGCTGTCATCGGTGCCGACGATCCTGAACGCGGCGTCCTGGGCGATCGCACGCATGGCGCTTTCACGGATATAGGCCTTGGGCATTACTGCGGTCCTCCGACGAACCAGGTGGACGTGTAATAGTTCCAAATCCAGTAAAGCAATATGCCCGGCGTGTTCAGGGCCACGCCGTAGGCCGCTATGGCGGCTGTCTCGTCCACCAGCGGCGTTTCGGTGACGGTGGCGTCGTCGTCGATCTGGATAGCTTTATACGACATCGTCGTCACCCTCCTCGATCTCGGCCTCAGCCGCGGCTTCCACCCATTGCTGGCGGATGCCCTTGTGGTGGTTGATCAGGTCATCGATCGTCTCGAACTTGACCTGCTGGACCGCGCCGCCATCGCCAATATAGGCGACCACGAATTCGCCCGGCTCCAGGTCCGAGGCCGGCGGCGGCGTGATGTCGCTTTCAGCTGCGGCGACCAGGTCAAGCACACCAACGCTCTCATTTCTCAACGCGCCCATGTCGGCATATGTCACGGTCGCCAAAGTGCCACCTTCCTGGATTTCGGCGACCAGGACCTGGCCAACCTCCAGGTCGAGAATTTTGGAGACGATATCATTACCCAACTCCGCCATGCGCGCTTGCGCCTCGATGCGCTCGCGGAATGCATCATCATGCATATCCATTTCCTTTTGCAGCGCCGCCGCCGCCTCCGGCGAGATGACCAGCGGAGCCTGGCCTTCGACCGGAACGACATCGATTTTTTGATCCGTCTGAGGCGTCCTGGCACCTCTATTTCCACGCGACATGATAAACCCTCCTATTTTGAAATGCCTTTAAATCGGCCTGAGAAGGCCGTACAGGGCCATGAATATTTTCCGCTACCTTGGGTCAAAAAAACCAATCTTGCCAGTTTCCTTACGCCACAAGGCGTTGACGCTATACCTTACCGATCAGCCCTTTGACCTTCACGACGTAGTTTTGTGTCTCGGTGAACGGCGGAATGCCGCCATATTTCGACACATTACCCGGCCCGGCATTGTACGCCGCCAGGGCCAGGTCAACAGTTTTAAACCTATCGTACTGCTTCTTCAAGTACCGTGCGCCGCCGATCAGATTTTGCTCGACCACGTAGGGATTGACGCCGACCTCCAGCGCCGTGCCCGGCATAAGCTGCGTCAGGCCGATCGCGCCGGCTGGTGATTTCGCATTCGGGTTCCATGCCGATTCGGCCTGTATCAGCGCCCGGAATAGGCTTGCGTCCACGCCGATCTGCGCGGCGACCTTATTCGCCAGCGCCTTAAGCCCGTCGATCGACGTAGGCGCGGGAGCTGAAACCGTGGTGATAACGGCAGCACCCGAAGGCGTGGCGAGGAAGTAGTAGACCAGGGCGGCGATCGCCAGCGGGAGAACCAGGTCGTTCACGATCAGCCCCTAAAAGAGATACTCGTCGCCCCACAGGAAGCCGCCATACCCCCGCGACACGGCGGAATAGCTGGTGAATTCGACGACCAGGAATTCCTGCGGCAACAAATAAATACCTTCGTCCAGCAGGTCATAAATGCCGTTGATGCTGATCGGTGCGGAGAAGGATTGATCCAGAATAGGCCGGTTAAACATGTCATAGACGGCCCAGGAATAGAATTGCATGCCAGCGCCGACAGATGCCCATGTGGCCGCCGTCCATCCTTGCGGGCAAATGCCCATGACGTTATAAACGCCGACACCTAAATATTTGACGGCCATGCGGTTGGCGCGGCCGGTCACAGCCACGCCGGTAAAGGCGGGATAGTCCTGGCCGAAACCTATGAAGCGCGGCTGCTTCCTCTTGCAGGTCTTCGCCAGCTCGTCTCGGAAATATTCACCCACCCGGCACCTCCGACGTTGTGATGACAGTGACCGTGACGGCGACCGTCGAAAAGAAGGAGACCATTTTTTTAGGCGTACTGTCAGGGTTTTGCCACATCGGCAGAGGCGCACCTAAGACCAGGTCGATGCCGTTGGATGGCGACGCTTCGGCACCGAAGGCAACCTTGACCGGGCCACCGGATTTCACGGCCAGATAAAGGCTGATGCGGCGCGGATCGTCGCCCAGCTGATAGGTCTGCTTGTCAACAGTCCCGTCAATGGTGAAGTCGAAGGCATTGGTGGTGTTATTAGCCGGCATGCGTAAAATCCCACCATCCTTCGATCACGATCGCGCAGGTGACGGTGACCAGGCCAGCTGTTGCCGGCACATAGAGTTGCGACCGGAAAGAGCCGCCCGCGCCGATGCCGTAGGGCAATGGCCAGATTGTGCGGGTGGATTTGTTGAGCAAATTGTCGGGCACCGTCGCCGTGATCTGTCTGAGCGCCTGGAGCGGCACGGCATCGAATAATCGGTAGCCGTCGCGGTTGTCGATTAGCGAAAAATAACCCGGCTTGGCCGACGACAGGACTTGCGTCGCGGTCGAGTATGACAGGCAGGTGATGTTTGAAATGAAGAACATCCGGTTCAGCTCGATCGCAAACGTTGTCTCGAAAAAGCCGCCCGCCGCTGTGACCGTATACTCAACCGGATAGAAGGCGTGCATGCGATCGCGCGCCGCCAGATAGGGATTTACGACCGCGTTGATACTGTTGACCGGGCGCTGAATTTTATCCTGGTGCCAAATCTGATCATCCGGCACGCCGTCAGGCACGGCGGCATAGGTCGGCAGGTTTAAAACCGCGCCTATAGCCTCGTGCAGGGCGCTGTCACTCTCGACGAGCGCCGGCAGCGCCGCTAGGCGCTTTACCTCTGCCGCCGCAGCTGTAGCGATCGGATCAGGCGTAGATGGCACGGAAGCCCCCGAGATTGACCTGAGCGTCGGCGGGAATGGCACCGACAGACATGTCGTTGTAGAACGTCACCTGGATAATCGTGGTGGCGCTGATCAGACGCGGGTCTTGCAGGATCATCGGGAAGCCGGCAGACCCCACGACAGAGCCGAAATAGGCCGGTATGTTCATCATCGGCAGCTGCGTAACGTTGTCGCTGATCGACAGGCGGCAGAACGGGTTCGAGATATTCGCCTGTGTCGTCGTGTTAAAAACACCGCCCGACAGATAGAGGATCAGGAAATCTGTATTGCCCTGCGTCTGGATATTGAACTGGTTACTTGTGCCCGCCGCGATGTTGGAAAACGGCGCAGTATACCAGTACGACATGATGCCGAGGAGGGTCTGACCCTCGCGGTCCTTGTTGCGCAGGATCATTTCGCGGGCGGTCGCGCGGGCGGCGGCGGCTTCGGCGTAGCGGCGCTGGGTGACGTTCATGGCGGCTTCCTAAAGAAAAAGGCGGGGCCTGGACCCCGCCCCTCTCGTGGTGACAGTTTAAAACGAAATCAGGAGGCCTTGCGGACCTGTTGACCCTTCATCATGATGCCGATGCGCGACAACGTCGATACCGTGACCAGCGCCGGGAAGACGATCTGAACGGAGAAGGACATACTCTCATCCAGCCAGAAGGGGCGCATGACCTGGTTATAGCCGCCGTTGACCGTGATCGGCGTCAGGGCCTGCAAGGCGGAGACGCCCGCACCGACACCGCCGTAGGCCTCGACCATGACAGGCGCCGCCGCGAACTTGAGCGGCGAAATGCCATAGCCCATTTGCGGCGTCTGGTTGACGAACAGTTGCACAAAGCCCTTACCCGCCATGACCTTCCAGTAATCGACGAGCTGATTGGTCGTGGCGAGCGTGGCTTCCGCTCCGGACGTGATCGGCAGCGCGCCCGGCAGGAAGTCCACCCACAAGTGTTCAACCAGGAACCGCACGCCAGCACCGGTATTGCCCGGCTGCTGCATGTTGGTATCCGTGTTGTTCAGGCCGGCAGCGTTCTGCGAGCGTCCGAAGAAGTTGAAGATATTCTGGCCGGCTGTCGGGTAGTCATAGTAGTCGTACAGGTACGCGACCTGCGACTGTTCCTGGTTCGGGCTGGTGACGCTGTGCGTGGCGCGACGGGCGACGGGCGGTAGCTCGCGCACCTGAACGACCGGAAGCTTATCCACGGTCGTTCGGCTGTAAAAAGGTTTCGCCTTGGTGCCGCCTGCGATTTGCAGCGGCATCATCGGGGCGAGTGGGCGTGGATCATCTGCGGCCATGGTTTGAGCTCCCTAGTAGTTCTGGTACTGACTGGCTTCCGGCGTTGCGCCTGGGTAGCCCATATCGCT
>Ga0247757_10001796_pt1 | contig 12861 bp, 6 predicted proteins | sample UWRJL126311R4_FD_180929 | JGI IMG/M metagenome (GOLD analysis project Ga0247757, IMG submission 180929) | Plant litter microbial communities from Arlington Agricultural Research Station in Wisconsin, United States - UWRJ-L126-311R-4 | ecosystem: Environmental > Terrestrial > Plant litter >...
CTTCCTGTGGCCGGCGTGGTAAAGAATGTGCCGAATTGCTGCCAGTTTACACCATGCGCCAATGGAATATCACCTGAGCTGAATTGTTGTAAAACAGATCCTGTAGTGGTTTCTATTAAAAAACTGAGATTGGGTTTGATCCCATTCCCGCTACAGGCCGATGTTGCCAGCATGTTCGAAACCCAGGCGGCCAGTTCATACGTTGTGTTGTTGCATAGCCCGGTGACAGTGTCCAGGTAGAAATCACTTGGCGCCAGCGATGCATTGATCAGCATCACCTTGCCGCCCGCATCACCAGTATGATCGGAACTAAACGTAAACCAGGTATTATTGAAACAGCCACTGGATTTACTGGTTATTGTATACTGTCCATCATTCGGACAGCTCGCTACGTATTGCATATTTGTAACACCCGGCTTCAGCGGGCCATCAGGGGTATTCGAATTGCCAAAACTGATATGTACTACCGGGTCACCCAGGCTGCCCGTACACAGTTGGCCCGCAATTGGATTTAGCAGGAACAACAAAAGGGCAAACGCAAGACAAATTTTTTTCATGAGTGACTACATGCACTACCGCATTGCATGCTTCCTAAAAATACGCAGAAACCGCCGGTACACGATATAACGGCATGATTGAATTTTATCATTTTCCGGTACTTTTTAAACAAGACAAAAAAATTACGAATTACGACTTACGAATTACGACACCAACCTCCGCAATTCGTAACTCGTAATTCGTAACTCGTAATTCCTAATTACCCGTGTTTTTCTTACCTGAACAAACCTACTTCGCCCTGTTTTTCAATTCCGATATTGGCATAGCGATCATTCTTCCAACGGGTGTTTTTCCTTTGTAAGTGATCACTTTCAGCATTACCGCATCTTTCGGAGGCACCAACGGTGTGGTGTATTTGGGATAGTAATTATCGGGGAATGAATTGTCGAAAGAATAATAGATGTCAAGACCTTCCACTTCTGTTGACAGATCGACACTTAATTTACCATCTCCCGTCTTGCGCACATTGAAGATGGGATCATACACACTTGGGGCATATTTGATCTCAGCTGCATCGAACCTGCCGAAATGATCCTCTACTTTGGTAAAGAAATGGTTCCAGTTCTTTTTCTCTTTCGGAGACCAGACAGATTCGGCAATGGCAAAACCACGGGGCCAGGTCATATATTGAGCATGCCGCATATTGTACACCTGTTCTGTCCAGAGGTTTGCCTGGCCACCTTTGATGTATTGCGGATCAACACCATCAGGTACCGGTTCAAATTCGTAGGTTTTGTTCAATCGCAAAGAGGCGTAAATGCGTGGCTCGATAATAGGATCACCCTGCATATAATCGATATAAGCATAAGTAGTAGGACTCATCACCACTTCATGTTTCATATTTGCCGCCTCGATACCGCCTTTCACACCGCGCCAGCTCATAACGGCTGCACTGGGTGCCAATCCGCCTTCCAGTATCTCATCCCAGCCAAGGAATTTCTTGCCTTTTGATTCCACGATCTTCTCAAGACGTTTTTCAAAATAGCTTTGTACCTCCTCCATGGATTTCAAACCTTCCCGCTGCATCAATGCTTTTACCTGGTCGTTTTTCTCCCAATAATTTTTAGGACATTCATCGCCACCTACATGGATGTATTCAAAAGGAAACAATTGCGCTACCTGCGTCATTACTTTATCAAGAAACTCATATACTTTCTCGTTGGCGGGGCAAAGCGTATTATCCACCAATGCAATCGGCGGATGACCTTTTGACCAGTCCATGATCTCTTCTCCTGCGCGTACATTGTATTTGTCTACGCCCGGTGTACAGGATAATTCGGGATATGATACCACCGCGGCAAGGCTATGGCCGGGCACATCGATCTCTGGTAAGATATTTACAAATCTTTCTTTTGCGTATTGCACCAATTCTTTGATGTCTTCCTGTGTATAGAACCCACCATAATCGCGTGGTTCATCCGGTGTTGGTTTGGAGAAAGTGCCGAAATAGCCTGTTTTGTTCACGCGCCAGGCGCCCACTTCGGTCAGTTTAGGCAGGCCTTTGATCTCGATACGCCATCCTTCATCATCGGTAAGATGCAGGTGAAGCAGGTTGTATTTGTATCGAACCATATCATCAATAAATTCTTTCACCTGTGCCTTGGTGAAAAAATGACGTGACACATCAAACATCAATCCTCTCCAGCCAAAACGGGGATAATCGGTTACTTCAACAACAGGCGCTGTCCATGCAATATTTTTTACGGTTGTTTTGCTTTCCACTTCTTTCGGGAATAATTGCATCAGGCTTTGCACGCCGTAATACAAACCTGCTGGTTGGTTGGCTTTGATAACGATCGCCTTTGCACCAACAGAAAGTTTATAGCCTTCATTACCCAATTGTTTATCAGCTGTTGCATTTAATTGCAATTTGATGGTGGGATTGGGAGCAGCATTGTTCAGGGTCACGGTACTGCCTGTAGACCTTGCGAGCCTGGTTCGTAAAACGCCCAGCACTTCTTTCATTTCAGTATGCAGCGTGGCATTTACAATGATGTTTTTGGGCAAGGTAAATGTACCGGTACCGGTACTGATGGAAACAGGTTCAGGAATGATGTTGATAGCGGGTTTGGCAGTCTGGGCAACCGAATACAGGCTTCCCAACACACCACAAAGCGCAAGCAATTTTTTCATGAGGCAGCAATTAAATATAAACGTGAATAATTCAGCTAAAGTTATTATTTAAAAGCCAAAATACCGTAGTAAGAAACCGGTTTTTCCGAGGCGATTTGAGTAATTTCCATATCTCAACAACCACACGCCAATGAAAAGGATCAGGGCGGTCATATTCGATCTTGATGGTGTGATCATCAACTCCAATCCCGCTATTGAGCGCTTCTGGAAAAGCTGGACCGACAGAGAATCCATCGACCTGACACCTGCCCATATACGTGAATGGATCCATGGAAGAAAAGTATACGACACCATTCACGGCATTTTCAATCATCTTCCGGAAGACCGGAAACAAGCCATTATAGATGATGCTTATTATTTCGACAGCAATATGCAACCCGGAGCAATACCCGGCGTGACCAATTTCCTGACAGGATTAAAAGCCGCAGGTATTCCCACAGGAGTAGTTACCAGTTCCCATCATTCGCGCATGCTGAAAATGCTGACTGATGTCGGGATACCCGATCAGTTCGCACATTTTGTTACGGCGCATGATGTACAATACGGCAAACCACACCCTGAACCGTACCAAAAAATGAGTGATAAAATGCAATTGATGAGCGGGGAATGCCTTGTGTTCGAAGATGCGATCAGCGGCATACAATCAGCAACTGCTGCCGGAATGCATGCCATTGGCATCGGTGATCAAAATGCAATAGAAGCCCTGCGCTTACAGGGAGCGTGTGAGGTAATTGCAGATTTTACTTCTATACAAATAACTGATGGACATCTTTATGTTAATGGCAATGCCTGTTTTCAGATGGTGAATAGTGAATGAACTGACTATTCGCCATTGACCATTCACATTACCCATTCACAAAATCATTTCATCACTTTCTCAATAATCAACCGTCCCACTTTTTTTCCCTGTTCGGCTCCCTGGTTTACGCTGTTGCGATAGTGAATACCGCCATAGACGCGGCTGATAGACGCTTCGGCAGCTGCTTCGTTGAACGAATTGAAATGGCGCTGCATACCAATATAACGCAGATCACTCGTATCCTGGAAGGCGCGATTATCGCCGTATAATTTTGTCAATACTGTGGCTGCCGCGGCGGTGATGGTACTATGTCCACTGGTATACTCAGGGAACGGAGGTGTTTGAAGAAACGGTAACCAATCCTTATCGATATGTTCATTGATAACGGTAACCGGCCGGATCACATGACTACGGTATTTTTCATCCCAGCACACAATAAATGCATCGTACAATGCAACGGCAGTGAGTAAATAGGTTTCTGCCACTTTTACGGGATCTGCTTTGCTGTCCTTTGCGGCAATAGCGGCGATCCCCATCCAGTGACCACCAGGTGTGATTTTTTTATTACCAAACATCATGTGACCGGCATGTTCCATCACAAAAGGATTATCATCCCAGTATTTCGCGATGAGTTTTTGTTCATCTGTCAGGTTCTTACCAATTGTATGTACTTCTTTCGCCTCACGCATAAACTGGCTATTGGTATCGGTGCTGAACTTCGGCGGAGGCGGCGGCATAAACTGTGAACAGGTATCCAGTGTCATCGATTTCATGGTGTTCCAGCACCACTCAATCCCATCGAGGTAATCGGGTGGTGTTGGGCGCCATTGACCGGGTTCGTTACTTCCGAGGAATTTGGGCTTTCCTCTCGATAAAGCATAGCCATCTCTGGCAGCTCTTTCCAATACGGCTTTGCCAATGGCTTCACCAAAAGCAACAGAACGGTTGAAGGTTTCTTCGTCCATGTTGTTCTTGAAATTATCGAAAGTGGCTTGTTCATATTTTTTTAAGGAGTCAAGCGAAAAAATCACTTTGTGTACTACTGTAAAAAAAGCTTTGGTAGCCGATAACGCAAAATTGTATTGCTTATCCTTCTCAGGTTCGGGCATGGGTTTAAACCCATTCAGCCTCGCCGCAATAGAAACCGTGCCCTTTTTTGAATGACGGATCGCTTCATAAGAAGCAAGCGAGGAATAAACATATATACGACTACTCACAGGTGGAGAAAACACATCGTAGATGATCATCTGTGTTAACATATCCTGGTTTTCATGCAGGATATCGGCATCGGCTAATTTGGCTGCGCTTTGTTGTTTACAGGAAACAACAACAATCGTCATACATACGATCAAACTGATGCTGAGCAATTTCTTCATAGCAGACTATTTTGGGGGATCAGGACTTTGTTTGTTTGATTTTTGGTAAACTTCTCCGGTAAATATCAACTTATGAGTTGTTTGCGGTTTTGTATTCGCTCTCACGATGATCAGTTTGCGGTGCTTGCCAGGGTGCCATTCCGTAGCAAATTCCGCCTTGATGATACCTGAACTGCCTACGCTAACCGGCTCTTTCGGATAATCAGCGATCGTACAGCCACAACCCGGCTTTACTTCCGTAATGAACAGCAATTGACGGCCGGCATTATGAAAACGAAACTGCATCCGCACCGTGTCACCTTCACTTACAGTTCCAAAATCGACGATACTGTCAGTCCACGCAATAGTCGTATGACGTGAAGTATCAAGCATGGCCACAGTTGCCGCGGTAACACTTTCCAGTTTGGGCTGCTTTCTTCCACAGGCTGCGACCAGGATGATCATCAGCAAACCATATAAACACCCGTTCAGTTTCATTACTGCTGTTAATGCTTCTTTCAATTACTGATCTTACGGGTATTGTTCCTGCCATCCATAATATCGGCTCCGGTAATGGTAGGATTCAACACCAACGATCTTCCCGATTGTGATAGAAAGGAAGCGCCATGGTATAATTCCTGTTTCCTTGTAGCGCCATTTTTTAACCTGATCAATGCAACTTCTTCCTGCTGTGATACCGGTACTGTCTGATGCGCCGTTTTACCTGCATAAATTTTCAATGGACCGCGGTTCTCACTGGCCGCCACCATCAGCGCACCCGCGGCATTGGTAAAGCGTACCATTGCTTTGCCATTACCAGGAATAAATATACCACTCTCCAATATCGACAAAGGTTTAAAGCCGCCTTTACCATCACCTTTCAGCAACAATCCATTCAATGCGTCATACCTTCCAACGGTAACATCGGTTCCATAATCGTTGCCATTGATCAGCACATCCAGGTTGCCGTCTCCATCAAAATCATCCACTACCATTCCATTCAATACAGATACCTGCGCCTGCATAGGCAATGCACTCATTGTAAATTTACCATTGCCATCGTTACGAACGTAAACCGACCGGAGATCGTTGGCATGTACCACCAGCGCATCTTTCATCTGCTCCTTGGAAAACAGCTGATCCGGACCAGCCGTTGCGAATGTTTTATAGTTCTGGAATTTGATCCGCATACTGATCATCTGTTTCACAATATCATCCCTTGTTTGGGCAGGAAATAATTTACGGGTAGTATCCTGCTGGCTAACTGGCAGGTAAAGGAATGGAAAGGCATCATAGCTACCGTTATTATCAAAATCCTTCGCATACATGGCGATAGGATATTGCTCACTGGCTTTAAAAAAAGAATTCAGTCCCTGGTTACCTACAATATAATCCACGTCGCCATCATTATCGAAATCGCCGCCGGCAATCGTGTTCCAGAGACCTGTTTTTCCATTGATACCCGTTGCCGCCGTTATATTTTTGAAAATGCCTTTTTCATTTTTTAGAAATGTGGCCGGCATCCATTCTCCGGCCAAAACCAGGTCGGTCCATCCATCATTGTCAAAGTCGGTGAACAACGCATCGCATACAAGCCCGATACCTTTAAGATCCTTTGCAACCTGTTCTGTTACATCTGTGAACCGTGGTTTGCCTTTTTCTGAATCGTTCCGGAAAATATAACTGGATACCGGTTTAGGATACCCCCATGGCTCTACCCTGCCGGAAACAAACACATCAAGATCGCCATCTTTATCAAAGTCTACCGCACGCACACAAAGTTTACTGGTTGAATTTTTTGGTAACGCAAGGGAATCATACCGATAATTTCCTTTACCATCATTCACATACAAACGGTCCTGGTAGCTGGCAGCCCCTGCCTGGTTTTCAAAACCACCGCTGGATACATAAAGGTCGAGATCGTTGTCGCCGTCTGCATCAAACAACAACAGTCCCATATCTTCCGATAACTTGTTTTGCATATTACCTGCCAGCAGGCTTTTCTGTACAAATTTTCCATCTTTCTGCTGAAAGAAAAGCTGTGCGCTGTTAAACGTGGCTCCCGCACTTGCCATGTCATCAAGCCCATTGCCGTCAATATCGCCTACAGATAATGCAGGGCCATACTCGGATAATTTATGCGGCAATAGTTTCTGTATATTAAAATCAATAAAGTCTCTTTCTGTATGCACGAACCGCATATTCACTGCACCTGATACGTCTGCAAACAATGCATTGGTCGCGATACCGGGCTGAGGCAGGTCGTATGCTTTATCAGCATCCTTCAAAGCAATCTGCAACAACTGATCGGCTTTGACATTATACAATACCTGCATTTTCCAACCCGGCCATTTGATCACCAGCGAGTCAATAGTTGCAATACCGCCTAATCCAAAATGGGCGTGTGTAGACAAAGTAGATAAATAGCCGCGGTAAGGCGTATTCTCCCAAACCTGCTTTTTTCCTTTGTCGTAGTACAATTCTATCCATGCGCCGTTCCCATTCCTGTTTAAACTGTCGCCATTTAACTGCAGTTGCAGGTAATGGTTAGCGTCTTTGTTCTGATCGCGCTGTTTATTTTTATATACGGAAGCTTCATCGTTGATATTGTTGATCACCACATCAAGGTCTCCATCATTATCCAGGTCAGCATACACAGCTCCGTTTGAAAAACTGGGAATGGTCATACCCCATTGCGAAGAAACATCGGAGAATGTAAGGTCTCCATTGTTGCGATAAGCGTAGTTGTGCAGCTTTACTTCCGGTATCTGTTTAAGGATATGTTCTTTTGAGGCGATCTGGTAAGCCTGGTTACGGAACGTGGTAAAATCGTGATCCGTTACATCTTTGGGGAAGCCGTTTGTAATGATCATATCACGATTCCCATCATTATCAAAATCTGCGATTACCGGCGCCCAGCTCCAGTCTGTTTCGGCCACTCCCGCATAAAAAGAAATATCACTGAATACCGGCACCCCTATTGAATCGTTATTTCCCACCCTGGGTCCCTGGTTCCATTGTAATGTATTACGTACGTATTGGTAATTGTAATGATAGTAATCACTGTTCTGGTAACGCTGGTATGAATTCGGATTCATCATCATCTTCTTGCGATAATTATCCTGGGGATTCATATCCAATGTTACTTCATCTACCCAGCCATCATTGTTCAGGTCAACAAAATCGCTGCCCATGGCATTGGCTGATGTATGTTTAAAATATTTTGATAATTGCTCAGAGAATGTACCGTCGTGGTTATTGATCCATAACAGGTCATTTGTTACAAAATCATTGGCTACATAAATATCTTTCCAGCCATCGTTATTGATGTCTACGATATTCGCGGAATGACCGTAGCCTTCGGTCTGTATCCCGGCTTCTTTAGAAACATTCACAAATACAGGATGTTTCAATTGGTCGTTGCGGTCGTTGCGGTATAACCTGCCGGTGCTGGGGTTTGAACCGTCTTTTAATACGGGATGGAAATTATCCGGAAATTCATGTTGATTGATCTCGTTGGTCACCAGGTAGAGATCAAGATCACTGTCGTTATCATAATCAAAAAAATAAGCCTGTGTGGAATGACCGGAATCATCCAGCCCATACTCGGCCGCCATCTCTGTGAAATGCGGGATATGATCTTCGCCTGCACCCTGGTTTACATACAAAAGATTCTTTCTTCTGGCAGGATCATTCTTCATTGCGGTGGACACATAAATATCCATCCATCCATCGTTGTTAATGTCTATCACCGACACACCACGCGACCACCTGCCTTCGCCGGTAACTTTGGCGGCATCGGTCACATCATCAAATTTCAGATCGCCTTTGTTGAGATAGAGTTTGTTGGAAACGAGGTTACCGGTAAAGTAAAGATCAGGCAATCCATCATTATTAAAATCGCCGACACCTACACCACCGCCGTTGTATACATTGGTCAGATCAATTGGGTTGATCGAATCATTTTCGGTGACCTGGTTATTGAAATGAATGCCTGAATGCGAGGAACCCACCTGCTCAAATAAGCTTTTATTATTCTTACAGGAACTCACCAGGAACAGTGCCGTAAAATACAGGGCATAGGAACGCCAGCGCGTAAGCATTTTCATATTAGCATTTTTCTGGAGCTGCTGGCAGACAGCTGTTGAAGTACTATAAAGATAAAGAGGTAGAATTGAACATTCTACCTCTTTATTATATTAAAATCGAAGACTTAGAAACCAGGATTCTGCTTCAGGTGTACTTTACCATCTGCATTCTTGATATCGATCTGTTGTTGTGGAATAGGGAACCACATGTATTTAGCAGAGAATACAACACCAGGATTCGCTACGTAAAAAGAAGGTCTTGTTTTTTCTACTGTGATATAGTTATTGATGATGGTAGCCATGGAAATACCGTTCTGACCATCTAAACGACGCAGTGTGAAGAAACGGTTTCCTTCCATAGCCAGTTCCAGCCTGTACTCATGCAACAGCGCTTTGGTAGCAAAAGTCTTATCGGGGAATGAAGTATACAATCCCACTTTATAAGTATCAGAAGGCGTGGTCTGTGTTTTATACTTTCCGGTAGCGGCATCGTAGTCGCCGGCAGTATAGTTCCAACCGGTAGGATCAGCTGCACGTGTACGAACCTGGTTTACAAAACCCATGGCCGCAGGCAGCGTTCCTACATTGATCTCGCATTCAGCAGCCCAAAGCAGTACTTCTGCATAACGGATAAAGTTTACGTTGATGGCAGACATCTGCGTAGGACCCCAGAAACTTGTTTCGGTAGATGATGCAGTACCGATCTGGCTTTTTGCATACACCATTTTCTTAGGGCTGAACCAGCCATTGTCTGCAGGGCTGCGGATCCAATCGTTACGTGGCACTTTACCGTAATCGTAATAATTGATACCAGGTCTTCCCATTACCACATCGATACGTGGATCGATATTGCCTACATAAGGGCTGGTAGCGGCGCTCACCATATTGCCGTTGTTAAAATCATCCAGCAATGGCAAGCCGTTTACATCTGTTTTATAGGCGTTAGCCAGGTTGATAGATGGATTGTTGAAACCGCAGCAACCACCAGGACCAGAGCCATTGGGGAAGTTGAGGTTATCACCATAGTTACCATTGGTACCGGAGCCGTCGTTTACAGAGTTCTGGCAAGCCCAGATAGATTCAGCGCTGTTGTCCTGCGCTGCATTGAAATTGCTCTGGTAGTTCACCAGCGCGTATTTCTCACCTTTCGCTGTTTTACCATTGGCAATGATATCAGCGATCAGTGTTTTAGCTGCAGCATATTTTTTCTGCTCCATATAGCAACGGGCAAGAAAAGCTTTAGCTGCAGATTTGTTGGCACGTCCTGCCTGTGGTTGTGTTTCTGGCAAGCCATCGATAGCAGCCTGGAAATCGGCTTCTATTTTAGGCCAGTAATCAACAAAGTTGCCTGATGCATCCACGTTTGATGTTTCTGTAGTGGTTTCATCGGCATATACGATGTTATTGAAGATTCTTTTCAGTTCAAAATGGAAATGGCCGCGCAGGAACCGGGTTTCTGCCGTGATCCTTTTCACATCATCAGCGGTCATGTCTTTTGCCTGCGCCATTACACGCAGTACATCATTGGCACGCTGAACGCCATCATACATGGCTCTCCATTTTTCATTGAGGTAACCATTGTTGGTAGCATAGGTAAAGGTGGCCAGGGTACTGAAACCTTCGTTCATCTGATCGGCAGGAACCGATCCTTTATAGGAATCATCCACGATAGCACCACCGAATATCCAGTTGGAAGCAGCAGAACCCCATACGGTACCAGGAGCGCCACCTTCGCCGCTCACCATATGGTAAGCACCGATCAGCAAACCTTCCACACCGGTCTTATTTGCCAATACGCTTGGAAGCAACTGGCCGAGCGGCTGCTTGTCAAGGAAGCTCTTGCTGCAGGCCATTATCCCGATAACGGCAACACAGCAAAAAACTATGATTGATATTTTCTGTTTTAGCTTTTTCATATACTAAGGTTGGCAGTTTTTAGAATGAAAGATTTACACCAATAAGGAATCCTTTCTGATTGGCTGGATAGTTACCCAGATCGATACCAAAGCTGGTGTTAGACAGGTTGGAACCGGTGAGTTCAGGATCAAGACCAGTGTACTTGGTTGCAGTAAACAGGTTTGTTCCCTGGATATATATCCTCAGCCTTTCGATACCATATTTTTTCAGGCCACCTGAAGGCACTGTATAACCGAGTATCAGTGATTTCAGTCTCAGGTAAGATCCATCTTCCAGGTAATAAGAACTGAAGTTGTTGGTAGTGCTGAAAGTTGAAGCACGTTCCAGGATTGGCACTTTAGCACTCTTATTAGAGGTTGTCCATGAATTATACACGGCATCCTTGCTGATCGCACCATCCCATACTTGTGGGAAGTCGGTCCAGAAACGCACGTAGTTGATTACATCATTACCAACGCTGGCATAGAAGAATGCGCCCAGGTCCCATCCTTTCCAGCTGGCAGAAAGATTCATACCGGCAGTGAAATCAGGGTTTGGATTACCAAAGTAAGTTCTGTCAGCGGTAGTTATCTCACCATCACCATTCACATCCCTGAATTTCATTCTTCCGGGAGCTGCATCAGTTTGTTTAGCAGATTTGGTTACATCACCCGCATCAGCAAACAATCCGATCTGCTCGTAACCGTAGAAGGCACCGAGCGCCTGTCCTGGAGCGATCCTTGAAAAGGCACCCAAACGGGTAGAACCGGCACTGTTGATATCATAATACTGGATACCGGGAGGCAGAGAAACTACTTTGTTATTATAAGAAGTGATATTCAATGACACATCAAATTTCACCTTGTTGCGATCGGCAGTACCATGGTAAGCCAACGTTGCGTCAATACCTGTATTCTCGATATTACCCGCATTTACCGCAGGAACAGCTGCACCACCTGCTACAGTGATATCATTACCGGGAACAAACAGCAACCCGTTGATGGCTTTCTTATACCATTCAACAGATAAATCGAATTTCTTGAACAATACCGCATCAAAACCGATATTGGTTACAACGTCTTCTTCCCATGTGGTATTGGTGTTACCGTTGCGGCTTGCATAGAAACCAAGCGCAGCAGAGTTATTGGCGCCACCGATATCATAGTAAGAATTGGCTGCAGATTGTCCGAAGAGCGTATAGGCATTCTGTGTATTCACATTGCTCAAAGAACCCAGTTTACCCCAACCGCCACGCAGTTTGAGTTCGTTGATCCAGGTCACCCCTTTCATGAACGACTCGTTGCTGATCCTCCAGCCTGCTGTAACCGACGGGAAAGAACCCCATCTGTGACCATCGGCAAAGATGGAAGAACCATCCCTTCTGAATGTACCGCTTAACAGGTATTTGTCTTTATAAGAGTAGTCAACCCTCGCAAAATAAGAGTTCAAAGTACTCTGGTAAGGTGTACCGTTGATATTAGAGGTAGTTTGTCCATTGGGCGGACCAAAATTGATTGTCCAGAGATTTGGATCAACAGTCAGGTTAGCCGGATTGGTAATATAATAACCGCTTCTTACACCATTGATCGCGCGACCGTAGTTGCTGATGGCTTCTGTACCTACCAGCACTTTCAGGCTATGATCATTAAACTGGTTGCTGTAAGTCAGGTGGTTTGTCCATGTCCAGCTGCTGTTATAACCGTAGTTCTCAGAGAAACTGTTAGGGTTCCTGTTATTTTCCGCATTCTCATAAGCGGTATAAGTGAAATTGCGGTAGTTGTAGTTGTCTATCGTTCCGCCAAATTGTGTACGGAAAGTAAAGTGGCGGGCGAAATCAACCTCAGCAAATACATTACCGATCACCTGGTAATCATCTGAAGTATTGTTGTGTGAACGCTGCAGGTTGGCAACCGGGTTCTGGGCATTACCCAAACCCTGTGAGCCTGTACCGGCGTAGTTACCTGCTATATCATATACAGGGATGATAGGGCTTTCGCGGTAGCTGTGAGAGATGGGGTTACCTTCATTCTGG
>Ga0247757_10001797_pt1 | contig 12860 bp, 17 predicted proteins | sample UWRJL126311R4_FD_180929 | JGI IMG/M metagenome (GOLD analysis project Ga0247757, IMG submission 180929) | Plant litter microbial communities from Arlington Agricultural Research Station in Wisconsin, United States - UWRJ-L126-311R-4 | ecosystem: Environmental > Terrestrial > Plant litter >...
GCGAGTCGCGTGATGCCAGAGTAATGGACCTAGGTTGACCCAAAGGCCGTTCGGCTTCAGGCAATTATGGACAGCTTCAATGTAGCGTATTATGTTAGGCGCCGTGTCAATGAAGAAGACGGTCGCCACTGCGTCAAATGCCTCTTTCGAATCCGGATTACTGTACAGGACACAAAAGTCGCCAGTAGACATGCTCATGCGTTCGTGAGCTGGTCCATTCTGGCCCGGTTCCACTGCTAGAAGTTCGTTACCAGGGTGAATATCTGGTATCTCGAAAGTCCTGAACTGGTCCGCCCGGCTGAGGTGATTCGAACAGTTTAGCGCGAAGGGAGCTACTGTGTACTCTCCTACTTTGGAAGTATGGTTGAGAGCCAGCGATGAGGCCATCAGTGCATGGTAAGATATCTCGTTGCCTTCGACGGTAAACCCTGCGCGACAAACGTCAAAGACGAGTCTTCCCAACCCTGCACCAGGTACCAAAATACTCAAATCCGATCGGCTTAGCTCGCTACTTATCTCTTTCCTGGTCATGAATTCTGATACCAGAATCTCGATGACTGGAGAGTAGCACCTTGAACGCTCCAGCTCTCCTTCTGCGCTCCACTCGCGATAAAATTGATTGACGCAACTAACCGCCTTTTCTATATCGACTCGCGCAGCTTTCACTCCATAGCAGTCCATGATTGTGCTATAGACAAGGAACTCATCATGGGCAACCTTCTGAGGTATAACGCTCGCGACCCATTCGCTGTCGAGACCCGGTGCAATAAATGCTCGAAAACCTACTGTGAAGATAGCTTCAGCAAGCTCTGCATTATCGTCGATTAAGTCATCCAATTTAGAGAGCGAATTCAATATGGAAAAAGGCGGCTGTACGAGGAGACCCCAATGCTGACTAGGAAGGGCATAGAAGGCTTGGCGGCGGACGTGAGTGGTGTTGAAGTGGGCAGCACGCCGGTATGAACTGTGATAAAAGATTAAGCCCATGAGAATAGGTCGACAGAGACATGTCATGTTTGAATTACCGGAATGATTCAAGAACTGATAGGATATGCCTCCGCTCATCTGGGTCTGCCATCGGATCAAAATCCCCTTCCCATTCTTTTCCAGTCATTTTGACATGCAAATCTTAGATTTGACGATGACGGAAGAATGAACGAGGTATCTCGGTCCTGCTAACGGCTAAACGAACCTAATCTAATGTTAACATTATGATAAGAGGCCGGATTGGTCTTTGAACGCTTTTTCTGCTTGGGTCAGGTTGTTCCGTACGTGGAATGGAATTGGTCAAGGGTGAGTAATAAATAGTGACTAAGACGGTTGGCCGTGTCGAGGTGCGCCAAGCTATGTTAAATCCGCCCTTAAGCCCGACCTCATCATTGTTTCCATCCCTGCTCGCAGAACTACGAGCTTGTACATTCAACCACTGCCTCATCAAACATGTCGCTCGACATCCAAAATCTATCTGTTAATGAAGATACCTCATTAAAGCCAATTGAGGTCGCATTTCCGCTCCCAAAGGCCCCGCAAACGAATATTCACCTCCAGCTTCACGATAACGGCCCAAACGTTACGCTCTTCCTCGCTACTGCCACTTCCGACACGTTGTCAGCAACTCCTCTAGGTAGCTTCGTATACTCTATGCCGAATGTAAGTCTATAGGCGCACGGAATAAAGCAATTTCTGCGTTCGCTAATCTGATATGACAGAAAACATTGCCGCAGGAGCCACTTAGCACACCTCTGTTTACGCATTCGAGCACGTTAGATTTCACAACACGACTGGCAAAGGTACTTGCACGAAAGCTGGGGAAACCAGTGTATGTGGGTAACTCTATGAGTTTCGCCAGTACTGGTATGGGTGGCACTGTCGAAGAAGAGATGGAGGGGTTTCGGAGAGTAGTAGAGGTCGTTACTAGGCTTTTGGATAAAAAGAAGACAGAAGAAGAGGACACTCAATAAAGTGCAGGATATGTCATAAATTAATGTCGGCAGGTCACAGACAAGCAAAGGGGCGGAAGACGTTCAAAATCAGTCATTGGACTAACCGGTCCAATTTCTCAAGGCCATCTCGTTATGATCTGTCTACATTTGGTCCAAGCGTTCCTTTGCGCTCTGCTTAGCCTCCTCAGAAACATTAGGGTTATTGATGGTAGCCTTCAAGCCGCCCGCAACGTTGTTGGGGTTCTTGTTCTCATCGGAGTGGGTCTCGATATTTCCTCCGTCATATTCATTGTCAAGGATTTCGCGAGAATGCTGCTTGGATTCTTCCGAGGTGTCTGTCACAATCAGTATCAAAGACAACAATATATAGTAGCAGCTACAGCTCGTAAACTGCTCAGAAGACATACTGGGGTTGTTAATGTTAGCTTTGTGGCCGCCGATAACGTTTCCGGTAGTCATATTGTAAATGGTGAAGTGCTCGTAGAAGTGGACGAGAGCTGAAGCTGAGAAAATGTCTGTTTGATTGAAGGTTGGAAGGCGTGGATTGATGGAGCTGATGGCGATTATTGTTATGAACAGCCTGTACTTTATACCCCTCTGATCTCGACGGATTGATTCTGTCCCCTCAAAAAAAAGTAGATGGCTGGCTTTGCGCACTGTTGCTCCCTACGTCAATGATCTATCGTGTCACCTCGCTGCTGTGTGAATCGTATTGTTTTCCATGCATAGATCTCTTGATCGTCCATGAACTTGTACGTTTATAGCACAGTATCGCCATAGCTAGACCTTTTCGGCGCAATGAAGCAGTCACGACTGCAGAGAGTTTGTGACTCTTGAGTCGTGCCCTGAAGCAAATGTCGTAGCGTGTCCAATCCGACAGGCCTTGCTCCGCACATCGGGAGCTAGCCAGCGCGGGTGGCTGAAGTCATGACGAAATATGGAGAATTTCGAATCACCGATCGTGTAGACATGGCATTTCGGAGGATTTATCGTTGTTCCTGCATCCCTTCCGCGAGCTTATCCTATAGGATCGACGTAAGATCTCGCTAACGGGAGTCCGATCGATCTAAAAAATATGCTGTCTTCAAGGATGCGGTCCGCGGGTAAGATTTCGCATCGGCAGCTACCGCGGTTGGCCAGGCGATGGTCGAGGACCTGTTGGATGTCAGATGCGCCTTCCGAAGTTGCAATGTTGACTACAAAACTGAAAATGGTAAGCAAAACTCAAGGAAGTTATTGATAGTACTTTAAAGATTAAATGGCGTCAGTCTCTCCGAACTCATCATCCGGTGCGATTTTGAGGGTGCGCGCGCTGGATGACGGTGACGTTAACGCAAATGCGGGAGACAAGAGTCGGACTAAATTCCATCCGTTTCCAGTATTACCATGTCAGCTTCTAGATTCAGTTGTTAGTACAAATGCTTTCGGGTGGAATTTCGATGCGATGGTATGTTTACTATCAGCATTCCTACTTTGGAAAATGGACTGACGTGAGCATGATCACCGCCTGACGCCAGCGAAAATACATCAGTGAGTGAGGCTAGTTATTAGAATCTAGATTGAAATTAGTACCGTTCCGAAGTACTGTATTCAAGGAGATTGTTGGGATGCTGAATCAGGACTGCGTGAGCAGACGAAGAGGATCTCTTGGTGTTGGATGCGGCAAGAAAAGTGGAAATTAACAAGAAAACATCATGAAGCTGATATTATGTTGCTGCATATGAGCCTGTTATTCATATTGCATGCGCACATCAATATTTTTGGTGTGCCTTTAGCTTGTTACACCTGCGGCGGTGCCTTTGGACCTATTCCTGTGGATTCACAATGATCTTGCCACGGACCTTGCCTTCAAATACATCCTTGCTTGCTTTTTGCAAAGCTCCGAGACCGCCTGAGACCTTTGTGAAGCGAATTGGCTCGACCATATTTCCTTGGAATACCTTAGGAAGATACTCACGGTACCACCAGTTTCTCCACTCAACATTTTCATCGCGCTGGGCTGCCTGCGAGAATGGTTTATAGACGCGTTCAACATTAGAAGGCAAGTCAACCTCGCCTCCAAGTACGCTGGCAAATTTTCCACCGTCTGGCAGCAATGACGCCAGCGCTTTCTGCGATGCTGGATCTCCGGATGCTGTAAAAAGGTACTTGTAAGGCCCAAGTTTGCGAAGCTGGTCGACAGCGTCCGCAGCTTTGTAATCGACAATCATAGAAGCACCAAGCCTCTTCTGGCGGTCAATGTCCTTTGGTGAAGCCGTCACAATGACTTTATGCCCAACCTGGTAAAATCTAAGTCAGGCCCGGTCCTCCCACAGCTCAGCATGGAGGCAACACTTACGCTTTTAGCGTACTGAACAGCATAACTACCAACCGCCCCGCCAGCTCCCCAAATGAGCACCTTTTCCTCCTTCGCATCCTTGTCTTCAGGCTTTCCCATCCCCAAGAACCAATGTAGCGCCGCGACCGCTGTCTGCAACGGAAAGTCCACCAACACTGCTTGTTCGAAGGACACGTCGCCGATCTGCCAGCTTGTTAGAGGCGCTTAGGGCACCGAGTATGCTTGCCAACCTTTGCAACCGTATCTGCATCCGAAATCACATATTGCTGCCAAGTTCCTTCGCGCATGTTCGTCAGGGGTCGTACGAGAGCCCCTGTATCGAACACAACTCGATCGCCAACCGCGACTCCAGTCACCCCATCTCCAATCTCCTCAACTGTTCCCGCGCCCCCTGTTCCCAACACGAAAGGATAATTCTGAAGCGTTTCGGCGCCGCCATACCCAGCATGCAGCATCTTAGCGTCAAGAGGCTGTATTGCTATTGCTTGGTTTTTGATTAGTACCTCCCCTGAGTTCGGGCTATTGGTTTCGATATCTATCACTTCCAACCCCTTTTCTGGCCCAAGCACAATGGCGGCACGATTTGTTCCAGTCATGGCTTCTTCGACCTTGGTGCTAGCGGTGACTGAGTGAAGACAGGGCAGTGGCGATCGCTAATAAGGGCAGGACTTCGATTATTGAAAGAGACCAAGGATCAACTGCCTTTAAGCACTCTGCACTTCGGACCCATCCAAATCAACAGTGATGACTGGCTGAAGATCGTCACCAAACACCCTCTTTCATTCGCCAGACTTTCAGCGGGGGGTACGAATAAGCCCTTTGGCATCGTCTCATAAGCAGCGGTGTCGTCAACGTAACCTTATGGTTGAAGCGGAACTATATGGCGCCATGGAAGTGGGTTGCCAGTGGATTGTGTAAGCGTAGGTAATCAAGCGCAGGCGACAAAGTCCGTTAATTAACCATGATTTCGCCCACTAGGCAAGCTAACTTAGTGTCTTAGCTACCGATCGTACAACGAGTCCCTCTGCGAAAGGCGACGACGGCCTCCAATTTCAATTGTACTTCTCTCCATTTCAGGGAATGTTGTGCACGACATGTGTCCTTCGGGGCAGTAAGCTGGATGCGATTTGACTCGATATTGTTCGCTTACCGGCTGCACCGCCTCCACGTCCACGATAATAGGTCTCGACGAAGCCGCTGATTGGAGTCCGTACTACTGGGGATTGATCTGTGCGCAGTACACGAAATTACTGCAGGACCATATTGATCTGAGATGAGAAGCAGGGGTAGATCCCCTATTAGGTAGGCTTCTAGAAGAGTTGACGAATGCACCACCCCTGCCCAGGCGCAACTAGGCTACTCACTAATCAGTGAAGCGAGGAACGTGCGCTTACAAACTCCCCGATGTCGACGCTAGTCCCGTACTCGAAAGCCAAATGACACCAAATTTGGGTTTAAGAGCCCCTTCAAGCTGTTGGGTCAGGGCTATGACCTCATAGGGTATGCTGATGGGGAATTTCTTCCATGCGAACCGGGATGGGCGTGGAGAAGGGGGCGCTTGGACCAACACAAGATACTAGCTACAGCTGAGTAACCTCCAAATCGCAGATTTACCTCGGGTTCATTCTGCTAATATTAGATTACATTGCGGATCTTTTGTTGTGTGCTAACTTGTGCGCCGGTAGTCACAGCGAAGAGTTGCAAATTTTCCGATCTCCATTGCAACCGACAAGGCTGGTGCTTGCATGCAGTTGTTACGGTTCCTGGCCTAATGGTAGCTATGGCTCAGTTTGGTGAACAAATAGCAGATTGAGATGGATTAACCTTTCGGGCCGTACTGCATGCCATTACTAGATCTCTAGCTTCTAGTACCCGTCGAAGAAAGTCGGGCCTTCCGGTTCACAATTGCTGACCTGTTGCGACAAATCCAATTTTTACTCGTCACGGGAGGAAAGCGAAGCGTATGGAATCATACGATGGGGTGGTATATCACCAGCGTAAGACAATTCCATCCCATCTTGGATTGAACTCATCAAACTCCAGGGCACGCGGGATACGTGCATCAGCGTATGCCATGCTTCTATTGGTACACTGGGCCACATACGTCTGTCCTAACGCCAGCACCCGGGTCATCGTGCATGCGGCTCAGAACAAGCGTCTGACGACAGCCGCCATCCTGCATCCTACAGCTACCTGCAGCTGTTCGCACAGACCAATCTTGGTATTCAAGGCTATACGGTACTCTAAAAAAGGTTGGGTCCGCACGTTGTGCAACCAATTTCCCGGTGTCTCCGCATCCCAAGGCCACGGGAAAGATTCCGTAACTTATCTTCATTCGTTGAAGGTAGCATTGTGGGGTCTTCTTTTGGTGAACGGGCCGCCGCCGTTGATCACCAGCCCTGCACCAAGCCTCCATAGCTCACGATTACTTGCCATTCGGACTCGCTTATTCGATTGCAACCTTCTCAGATTCGACTCTTGCCTACCACCAGTCATCAGATTCGTGATTTCGCATCTGGAACATCCGCCCAAAGGCTGGGGGCCGCTTCGGTGAACCAAGGTATATAACATCTGTTAAAGGTCAGCCATAAGTCCATCACCAATCAACAAGCAACTCAATCAACAATCAACAACTCCTCTCGACTTCTTCTGCAGTATCATTGACTCACCAAGAACGAACAATATATGAGCAGTGACCCTTCTCATAACACCAGCCCATCAAACTCCCAGACTCGCCGTGCAACTTTAGGAACATCTGAACAGCCTCAACCATCTCCTACGAGCACTTCGAACTCTGAGGAAGCTCCTCAAGCTATCGCTGGAACTCGATCTCGATCTTCACCTCCACGTCTCGTCTATCTTGATAGACAGTCTATAACCTCGCACCCAAGACCTACCGTTCCTCAGGTCTTCGTCAACAACCCGCCTGTTTCATTGACGAACGCGCCGACCGATTATAATACTAGACAGGGCCGCTCCTTAGTCGCTCGACATCTCCGAAGAGGCAGTACTTCCCAGCCAGCTCGCCGAAGTATCAATCCATACACCCGACCCAGCTCTCTTGTACGAGCACAGTCGCAGCCCCGTTCAACGACCAACACTCCCGCAACCAACATCACAATGTCTTCCGCTTCTTCTTCTCCTGGAAACACTTCTACCGCCGGCGCTGGCTCTGGCAGCAACCCTTCATACCAGCTTCCCTACGCACCCTTCCCCTACCCCATGCCCGCCAATGGACGCGGGGGCCAGCAGCAGGGTGGTAATGGTGGCTCTGGCAAATAAACAGTTTTCTCCTTCCTTGGTTCCGTATTCGATGCATTTACCGGCGTGTTTCACATCAAAAAGGTTTCCTATGTCACACCGGGATAAAACATTCGACGAACGGTATGAGCTACGGCATCTCTCGCAACATTAGACACGGTTTCTTTCTCACGGATCAAGTTCATTGCATTGGGCGGCGCTAGATTACGATCAGATTTACGAGTTTCCTTAGGTTCTTTTGCATCAGTCTGGTGTTTTTTTGCAGCATTTCTGGGAGTCTTTGTTTTGTTTCACCCCACTCTGGCTGACCAGGTCCTGGATTGTTCACCTGCTCGGTCTGTGCCTTTCGATTGGCCATCGATGGGGCTTCTACATGGATCGAGTGGGATTCGAATGCTTAGGCACTTTTTCGTTCTCTTGGCTGTTACGATTTTCCTTTTTTGTTTTGCTCAGCATTTGCATGGTTTTCCTTTTCTGTACTTTTCTGATCAGCATTTCTTGGCGTTACTATTTAGACCGGTTCGTATTTAGCATTTCAGCATTAGCATTAGCCAGTCGTTACCGACTACCAACCCCAATTGATACAAAACCTTTCCGCGCGGAAAATTACCTTCTTTTGACTATTTTTAGGCAAAGTGAATTTAGTGATGTTTTATGAACGGGCTAGGATTAGGCTATCGGAGAATTTAGACGTGGGAGGCAAAGGTGCGTTGGTCAGGGCGGAGTCGAGCTCGTTCGGAGAATTACCAGTGAACATAGTGCCTGGGCACATTCCTTCTGGAGGAGAAGAGCCCGGAAGTAAGCCGACTTCCACCGCTATTATAAGATACATAAGGCTTCCCAAATTTTACAGCCTGGCATCATTAAACTGCATCGAAGGACGTTGAAATGACCTTGAACGCGGCGTGAAAGTGTTGCACGGGAGAGTGGGTGGATGGTCTGGGCGCAGGCCGGGAGACATCGAATTTCCGGATGAGGCTGGGTGCGTGCATATGTGGCATTCGCAGGCGCTGAAGATGGATATTCTTAGTTTTATTAGAGTGGAGGACGTTGGTGGACGGCGGCGGCAGGAAGGCGGCAGCAGGAAGGCGGCCCAAGACACTTGGAACTCTTGTGCGATATTGTGGGAGGCGAGAAGACAAAGGATGATGTATGGTGTTCAGCTGAGGTCGGGAGCCTGCTGATGTTCGGTGAGTTAGTACGCGAAAGCGTGGGGTCCATTTATGCGCAGGTGGTTGGTTATGTAAGTGTGGCTAGTGTGGCTCCGCGCCACGTGCGTCGCTGGACAGATAGCGGATGACGGATGACGGAGACCAGTTCGCCGTGCTTCCACTCTGTGCTCGACACGCACCCAACGCTCCATCCACGCGCCGCCGTCCCATCACGCTCGTCGCCGCGTGCTCTTCTGTCTCTCTTTGCTTCTCTTAGCCTTTACCTTTACCTTTATCCTTCTCCGGTTCCGACATCCAAGCCGCCTGCTTGTATGCCTCCTTTCCCCATTTGCGCCAAATCTTAAAACACCGTCATCTACGACTTCACCCACCATGGCCCCTCCACGATCATCACATTTCCTACTTGCGTTCCTAGCGCTTGTACCATCGTCATGGGCTAGTTTTGAGTGCCACAACATCCTCGCTCAGGGGCAGCGTTTCAACATGGAAAAGCTAGGTGGACCGCATGTCGTGCACTGGACAAACACCGATTATAGCACCGAAAGGGAAGACCGATATAATTTCACGATAGACATCTGCCAAAAGCTGAAATGGAAAAAGGGTGGCACCCAGGCAACGGAATGCCACTCGGGCACAAGGGGTGCGTAAGCACTAGGCGTGTGCATAGCGCTGGACACACCAAATAAAGATTTCATACTGACTTGAAGTCGTAGTGTGCGGCATTCGGGAGACGGTCGACCTGTCAGGCAACAGCAATCAAACTGCGATAGTGCCCATTGACATTGCCGGAACGTATGTCCTGAACAACGGTCGCAAGCTCGATGCACAATTCACGCTTCTCCGCAAATCTCAGTCGAACTTAGATGTTAGTCGGGAAGGCGTGCGCGCCGAGCTCCATGGTGGACGTTTCCCTTTCGACGACAAAAAGAAGGGCATGGATCAGCGCGCGATTGTCGAGTTTGTGTGTGATCCGGAACGTGAGGGCAACGAAGATGATGAGATGGATGATGGTGAACATGAGGAACCGCCCAAGGATGGAGAGGGTGGCGATAAAGAGGAGAAGCGTGTCGCTCGGAGAGACGAGAAGGGGCCAGAGAAATGCGAAGACACAAAAGCCAGCCTGCGATTCTGCGGATACGAGGATGAAGAGCCTGAAACGAACAAGAAGGTCAAGACGCTGCGGCTCGAGTGGCGGACCAAGTACGCGTGTAAGAATACTCTTATTGATCAAAGCAGCCGCTGGGGCTTCTTTACTTGGTTTATTATCATGTAGGCTGCCGCATTTTCCTTTCATTCACATGATTTATCTTTACTTACACCGTACTAGCTTGTTTCTGGTCACCGCTGCCTATCTCATCTTCGGCTCCTGGCTTAACTACAATAGATACGGTGCTAGGGGCTGGGATCTGCTACCCCACGGCGACACTATTAGGGATATCCCGTACATGCTCAAGGATTTTGGCAGAAAGGTCGTGAACACTGTGCAGAGCCCAAGCAGTAGAGGAGGGTACAGTGCCGTGTGAGACGGCGCATGGAGAGTTTAGGAGTCGAGTGAATGTGCATAGTCTTGGCTTTGGCTTTCAAGCTTGCTTTGTAGAATATACATTATTTTGGCGTCATTTTCTGGATTGGAAAATAGGAATGTATAAGGAGGCGTGGGGGGTAGAGAACAGGATGTAAGCTCTATGCCTATCATCTGGCCATGGTCTGTAAAGTTCCGCTTAGTTGCTGGAATTGTATAGAACATACTTGATACAAACGTGCTGTTAGAAGAGGACGTTGGGTGTGGTAAACCTCATCGTTGTTTGTGACGTTGTTGGCGGAAAGGCACGAACCAGACTTTCCTTGTAACTGTCTGAGCGATATTTGCTTCGCATGTTTGGCACTTTCCTAGACCTGTGGAAAGGCTGGTTTTTCTAATGCTTTACGACGCAGTAAGCGATGAATAAGTGATAGGAAACACTTGAAGGGAATCTGCACATTAGTAGTCAGTTTAGTGATGTGGAAAAGATGGTCCAAGAAGCGCGAGGGCGGATCGACCATTGTCATCTGGTGATTCCTGGACCGGCTACCTGATTCCTCTAGGCAGTGACTCTTACAGCTTTGTTGGCTATGGCAAGAGCAAGCCGAATACCATCCTCATCAACAAGATAGGAAGATCCGAACAATGTATGATTTACAGAGCCGCAGAGTTTCATCAGTGGCAAATATGACTTCCTCGATCAGAGCCTCTAGGTGGCACTGTCAAAGGGAACAGTCCGCACGGCAAATTTCAAAGTTCTTCTCACTCCAGAAAATTACATTGTACCCTCGCTACGAGATGACAAGCCTCAACTGTACGAAGGCTTGAAGCAAGATATCCTTCAGAAAGACATCAACCCTACAGCTCTCAAAGAAACACTCACATCATAATTGTACGGTCTAGGCTCTATTGCAAATCTCCGGGTAGAAAGCCTGTTCTAGCACGATGATGAGGGTAGCACGCTCTGCATTGTCGCCAAGGTTCGAAGCATTCCGTATCAGTTCTACTGCCGGACATGCATTTGGAGTCCATGGGAGCCTCTTTCGATTGATATCCCGAGCTACCACGTGGAAGCTACGGCCACCTCTACAGCATATGACTGATGCTACGTGAGCTCAGTAATCTGGCAGAACAGGTTCTTCATGTTTTTGGCAAAGCTGGCCAAAAAGACAATACACAAGACACTTAGAAACACCTCGATATATGGCGCCACTCCTGACTACGTCAAGTCACTGGAGACGTGAGAGGTCAAATTGGGCTGGGGAGAGCTCCGTAACGGCCAATGGACCTAGAAGAAAACCACCATCGATTGCGTGATGGAAGATACGACGGCCCCCAAAGCCCCACTTGTAGACAAGTACCGCTTCCTCCCTTGGGCTATGGGCAAATCGCTGAGCACATAGACCTCGACCGACATTACAAAGACATGGCAGCCAAGACTAGTGGGATTTTTAAGTTTCAAGGTTTGCAGGCCTGTGCAACACCTTTGGAACAGACATCGCCGACATTGGAGTGGAATGAGTCCACCAGCTTTCACTTCACCGGTAGAGGATCGCTCGCGAAGTATACGCAAGAACGAGGAAACTGCTTTTATTCGGGTACAGGACAGGAAACAGCCCAAAACGTTTTCGAACATGCGCCAAAAAAAAACTCCACAATACACACCAAGAAAAGGCTCGGTGTTGTAGAGGACGTAAGCCCCATAGAGCCTTCCAGAATAGTAGACCGAACCATGAACGTGTGAGCCAGTATCCCAACCTTTCCCAAGCTAACGTGATGACGCCGAGGCGAGAATTTTCACTTCCGGCTAGACTTGTCGTTGTGTGGATCCCACTTGTTGGCACAGGCCTCGCACATGGTCATTAACTGCTTGACCGGCTCCGTGTCGATGATTTTGGCGCAGGACTGTCGTCCACAGCGCATAATAAATGGTTTTCCGGAGATATGCGAGCAAACATATCTTGCTGTTTGGTATTGGTTGCACATTTTCGATTGGAAAGGTGGTGCTTTATTTGGCTGTATTTATGTGTGATGTGTTTGAGGCCGGTATCTGTTACTGGCTGTGGGATGGTGGTTGAGCGCTTGGATGTAGAGGCAGAGTAAGGAATACCTCAAGGGGAGGTATGGGTGGATTGTTTATACTTTTGATCATTACTTCTTCTGGTTATGTTTGGGTTGTTGGGATCAATAACCATCAAATAAGCTTGACATTTGAGTAAGGAAAACTCCCTTATAGTCTATTGGCTGGGTTTGAGACAGTTGCGATTCAACGTTTTATCTATTGGTCGATCAGCTTACCACGTTTTAGTGTAAGTGCAAGCCTATTAAGTTATCGCGATATTGTCCTACCCGTGAGGTAGCCGGCTCCTCCCCAATATTCAGATTCTGTCTAGATTGGGACGAATACTTGTCCATTTTTTTGCTCGGGCTCTCCTAAACTTTCAAACATAAGTTTGATACAAGCAAAGCTCATGGTTTTGCTCAAGCGGGAGAAGGGGCTGCAAGTGAAGAACTGAGATATATAATGCGATTGTGATGATTCTGACAAACACATCTCCGTGTTATCATAAGAGATAGCTGAGCTAGATCCTATTATAGACCCGGATCGTCGGTGTCACACGTAC
>Ga0247757_10001798_pt1 | contig 12814 bp, 9 predicted proteins | sample UWRJL126311R4_FD_180929 | JGI IMG/M metagenome (GOLD analysis project Ga0247757, IMG submission 180929) | Plant litter microbial communities from Arlington Agricultural Research Station in Wisconsin, United States - UWRJ-L126-311R-4 | ecosystem: Environmental > Terrestrial > Plant litter >...
AACGAACCGCTTTGACGCCTACTACGGCCTCGAGCGTCCCTTCGCCCCGACTCCCTGGCTGACCATTAATCCCGTGGCCGGCGGGCGCGTCACCTACTATTCTGACGCCCGCGGGGGCAAGGACGACTACACGCGCACCATCGGTGAGATCGGCTTCGACGCCCGGTTGCTGGCCGCCGGCGTGTTCGACTACAAGAACGAGATCTGGGAGGTCGACGGCCTCCGTCACCTCGTTGAGCCGAAGCTCTCGTACCGCTACGCCCCCGAGGCCGGCCGCGGCCGGGCCTACATCCCGCCGATCGACACGCGCGCCTTCTCCACCTACCTGCAGCCGCTCTCCATCGCCGACTCACGCAACGTTGACACGCTCACCGACCTCAACACCGCGCGCATCGGGTTCAACAACACCCTGCAGACCCGTGACAAGAACTACGGCTCGCGCGACCTCGCCACGCTGAACTTCGCCGCCGACTACCGCTTCGACCCGGCGCCGGGCCAGCATTCCCTCTCTGACCTGTACACGGAGTTCACCCTGACGCCCGCGCCCTGGCTGCGCTGGGAAACCTTCCACCGCGTCGACCTGAACCACGGCATGCAGCAGGAACTCAACACCGGCCTCACGCTCGTGGACCAAAACTGGTGGTCCGTCCGGCTCTCGACCCACTTCCTGAAGTCCCAGTACGAGGAATACCTCCTCGAGTACCGCCAGCGGATCAACGAGACCTACGACGTGACCGCCCTATGGCGCTACGACGCGGCCAACCACCGCATGAACGAGCAGAGCTACGGCGTCTGGCAGCGCCTCGGGCAGACCTGGGCCATCAATTACGAGGTGTCCTTCTTCGACGGCCCCCGCCGCGAGAGCAACTTCTCCTTCACCGTCGAGGTGCAGCTGCTGAAATTCTGACCTTACAGGAGCGAACGGAGAAAACAGAGATGCTTTGACTCTGCTATCGGTTGCCTCCGTTACCTCCCGTGAAATGAATCCGGCCATCGCGCAGAATCAGCAGCGCCTCTTCCTCGCGTTCGTCGCGGAGATCCGGCCGCATCTGCGGCGCGACAGCGCCCTGCCGCGGCGCATCAAGGAACTCCTCGCCCGGCACCGCGCCATCGGTTCGCGCGACCGCAAGCTCTACCGCGAACTCCTCTACACCTACCTGCGCTTCCTGCCGTGGATCGACCCGCTGCTGGATGCCCAGCCGGAGCTGGCCGTGAAGGTCAGCGCGTGGCTCGCCCCCGAACTGAAGCCCACCTCGGCCTACCGCGCCGCGCACTGCGGCGACTGGCCCGCCGTGCCCGCGACCCTCGCGGAAAAAGCCAGCGCGCTCGATCGCCTCGTCGGTCCCCTCGAACCCACCGAGGCTTCCGGCTCCGCGCCCTGCTCCCTGCTCCCCGCCCCTTGCTTCCAGCCGGCCGCCCTGTTGCCGGCGTGGTTCGCCGAACACTGCCCCGCGGCATTCGCCCCGCCCCATCTCGATGCAATCAACAGCCGCGCCAGCGTGTGGGTGCGCATCCAGAGCCGCGACCGCAACCTCGTGCTCGACGAGTTCAAATCGCTCCAGTGGACCTGGGAGCAGCCGGCCGACTTTCCCGATGCCCTCGGCCTGCCGCCCAACGCGGAGGTGGCCAACACCGACGCCTACCGCCGCGGCTTTGTCGAGATCCAGGACCTCGGCTCGCAGCTCGTGCTCGCCACCGCGCCTGTCACGGCCGGCACCCGCTGGCTCGACGCCTGCGCCGGCGCCGGCGGCAAGTCGCTGCAGCTCGCCCGCCTGGTCGGTGACACCGGCCACGTCGACGCCACCGACATTCGTCCCGAGATCCTCGAGGAGCTGCGCGACCGGGCGAAACGCGCGCGGCTCGACAATGTGCGGATTGTTTCCTCTCCCGTCATTGCGAGGAGTCCGCAGGACGACGCGGCAACCCATCTGGATCGCCACGGCGCGCTTCAGCCGTCGCCGAGCCTATGGCCGACAAGTCGCGCCCCTCGCGATGACATGCCTTTGTATGACGGCGTGCTCGTCGACGCCCCTTGCTCGGGCTCCGGCACGTGGCGCCGTCAGCCGCACCTGAAGTGGTATGCCAAACCGGAGAGCATCGCCACCTTCGCGAAGACCCAGCGCGAGATCCTCGAGCTCAATGCCCCGCGGGTGAAACCCGGCGGCCTGCTCATTTACGCCACCTGCTCGCTCAGCCACCACGAGAACCATGACGTCGCCGCGGCCTTCCTCGCCGCGCACCCGGAGTTCAAGGCCGAGCCCCCCGCCGACAACCACGGCGGCACCTTCGACGGCACCGGCACGACGCTCCTCCCCGGTACACGGAATACAGATGGCTTCTACGCCGCGATCCTGCGGAAGAAGAATTAACCACCACGAAATACACCAAACACACGAAACCGTCCGGCTTGGCTATTTCGTGTGGTTCGTATTTTTCGCGGTCGATCCTGCCGGGCTTGCCTCGCCGAAGCTCGCAGAGCGAAGGCGGGTTGCATTTGTGCTTTCTGTGCCTTTCGTGGCTCCATCTTTCCCATGAAACACTACGATTTCGCCGACAAGTTCCGCACCCTCTACGACAAGGCCGCCAAGCTCTACGCCGCCGGCAAGACCGACCAGGCCGCGTACTTCACCGCCGACGAGCAGGCCTTCCTCGCCGCCAACGGCATCAGCGTCCAGGCGATGTACGACTACGCCGAGGACCAGAACAACTACGGCGAGCCCGGCTATGACCGCGCCCTCGAGATCGAGACCATCCGCCGCGACTACTTCCTCAACGTCCAGCAGGGCAAGGCGTCGACCGCGGTCCTGGACGCCGCGAAAATGCCCGCCAAGGACGCTGCCGTGAAGGGCATCTCCTGGCTCCCGCGGATCATTCCGAAGACCAAGGCCAAGCTCCGCGGCGAACTCCCGTCGAGCCTCATGTACTCCTGCGGCGGCGACCGGGCCTTCTTCCAGAAGCACGATATCCTCCCGGCGGAATTCCTGAACCTCGTCTGGCGCAACGGCGACAACGACGCCGCCACCATCGACTGGGTGGTCGCGCGGTCGGCGGCGGCGAAGTAACCGTTCGCATCGCTGGAGGGTCGGGCTCCCGCCCGACCGGTTGGGCGGGAGCCCCACCCTCCAATATCGGCTGCCTCACCCACGAACACCGATCTCATTTTTCCTCACAAAATGAGCCGTTGCGCGCCCGCCAATCCGGGGTAAATTCCGGGGCACCCCCACCCGTCATGGCCTGCCATCGTCCCCCGCGCTGGTTGTTTGCCGCGGCCCTGCTTGCCGCCGGGCCCGTGGTTGCGGCGGCGAAAGTCGTCCCGCCCGTCATCATCCAGACGTCCGAGGCGCAGTTCCCGCACTCCCTCAGCCTCACGCCGGTCTACCACGGCACCGCGGAGGTCATCGTCAACATTGACGCCGACGGGAAGCTCGCGGACCTGCTGGTCAGCCGCTACTCGCGCATCGAGTTCGCCCACGAGGCGGAGCTGACGTTGCGCGAATGGCGCTACGAGCCCGCGCGACGCGACGGCGAGGCAACGGGCGCGCGCTTTCGCGTGAAGTTCGACTTCACCGCCCGCGGCAAGGTTTCCACCCTCACCATCCTCGACACCTTGGAAAGCCGGGTCAGCCTTGCCTCCCCCGGGATCGTGACCGATGTCCTCTGTCCCGTCCGCGAACTCGACCGTCCGCCCACGCCGGTCAGCACCGTCACCCCGCACCACCCGGGCCAGCTCCCCAATGCCGACCGCGACGCCACCGTGATACTCGACTACCTCATCGACGAGACCGGCCGGCCGCGCATGCCGGTCGTCCTCGAAGCCACCCGTGATGGCTTCGCCGTGGAGGCCGTCGACGCGCTCAGCCAGTGGCGCTTCGCCCCGCCGACCCGCGACGGCCGCCCGGTCGCGGTGCAGGTGCGCCAGCAGTTCATTTTCAAACAAGATATCTGACGCCTATGCTCCTGCCCAAACGGGTCCTCCTCGCCCTGCTGCCCCTGTTCCTCTGGAATCCCAGCCCCGCCGCCGAAACCCGCCCGCCCGTCCAACTCGCAATCATCGGCCTCGTCCATGACCACGTCTGGGGCCTGCTGCCGGCACTCGAGGGCCGCACGGATATCCAGCTCGCCGGCATCGTCGAGCCCGACCAAGAGCTCTGCCGCCAGATCGCCCAGCGCTTCCACCTCGACGCCGGCTTGTTCTATCCGACGCTCGAGGCGTTGCGGGCAAAGAAGAAGGTCGAGGCGGTAGCCCTGTTCACCTCGACCTTCGACCACCGCCGCTGGGTCGAGACCTGCGCGCCGCTCGGCCTGCCGGTAATGATGGAGAAACCGATGGCCGTGAACCTCGCCGACGCCCGCGCCATGGCCGCTGCGGCCCGGCAGGGCGGTATCCCGCTGGTCGTGAACTTCGAGACCACCTGGTATGCGAGCAATCACGCCGCCTACGACCTCGTCCGCCGGCAACAGGCCCTCGGCGATCTGCGCAAACTCGTGATCCGCGACGGCCATTCCGGCCCGGCGCCCATCTGTTCGCCGTTTTTTCTCCGCTGGCTGACCGATCCCGTGCTCAACGGCGGCGGCGCCCTCATGGATTTCGGCTGCTACGGCGCCAATCTTTCCACCTGGCTCATGGCCGGCGCGCGCCCGACCTCGGTGCTCGCCGTCACCCAGCACTTCCAGCCTGACGTTTACCCCAAGGTCGACGACGAGGCCACGATCATCCTGACCTACCCGCAGGCCCAAACCGTCATTCAGGCGTCCTGGAACTGGCCGCAGGGCCGCAAGGACATGGACTTGTACGGCACCCGCGGCGCGCTGCGGGTCCCGGACAAAAATTCGCTCTTCCTGCGCCAAGGCAACACGCCCGAGGCCGCCGCACCCGTGCTCCCGTTGGCCGCGCCCGCGGGTGACATGCTCTCGTACTTCGTCGCTGTCGCCCGCGGTGACGTGAAATCCACCGGCCTTTCTTCCCCCGAACTCAACGTGATCGTCGCCGAGATCCTCGACGCCGCCCGCGAATCCGCCCGCACCAGCCGGCGGATCGACCTCCCGGCGGCGCCACCAAACTGACTTCGCAATCCCTAGCCATGGCTCGGGCTTTCGTGTATTCCGTGTATTTCGTGGTTAACACGGATGGGGTTTGAAAAGCCCGGCGCTTCGCCCAACCTAGCCGCAGCTTTCCCATGCCCTCCTACACCCTGAAAGTAAACGGGCAGGCGCGCACGCTCAACGTGGCCGCCGACACCCCGCTCCTCTGGGCGCTTCGCGACAACCTCGACCTCGTCGGCACCAAGTATGGCTGCGGCATGGGCCTCTGTGGCGCGTGCACGGTGCACCTCAACGGCGCGGCGGTCCGCTCCTGTCAGGTGCCGGTATCGGCCGTCGGCAATCAACCTGTCACGACCATCGAGGGCCTCGACCCCGCGGGCAACCACCCGCTGCAAAAGGCCTGGTGCGACCACGACGTCCCGCAATGCGGCTACTGCCAGGCCGGACAGATCATGTCGGCCGCCGCCTTCCTCAAGAGCACCCCGCATCCCTCGGACGCCGAGATCGACGCCAACATGGCCGGCAACCTCTGCCGCTGCGGCACCTATCTGCGCATCCGCGCCGCCATCAAGGATGCGGCTGCCGGCAAGACCGCTGCCCTCGACAGCGCCCTCGCCCCGGGCATGCGCGTGGCCGGGCAATGCTGTGCGCATGACCATACGGAGGGCCACGCATGAAATCCGCCTCCGATCTCTCCCGCCGCGAATTCATCCGCGTCTCCTCCCTCGCCGGTGGTGGCTTCGTGCTGAGTCTCGGCCTGCCCGGCACCGCCTGGGCGCAGGCGGCCAACGCGCTCGACGACACCACAAAGCAATTCACGCCGAATGCCTTCATCAAGATCACGCCGGAGAACATCATCACAATCCTCGCCAAGAATCCCGAGACCGGCCAGGGCGTGAAAACCTCCCTCCCTATGATCGTCGCCGAGGAACTCGACGCCGACATGTCCACCATCGTCATCGAGCAGGCCGGCCTGCGCGGCGACGTGGGACCGCAATTCGCCGGCGGCAGCCGCTCGACGCCCGACAACTACATGCGCCTGCGCCAGGCCGGCGCCGTCGCCCGCGCCATGCTCGTCGAGGCGGCGGCCCAGACCTGGGGCGTTCCGGCGGTCGAACTCACCACTGAAAAGGGCAAGGTCATCCACGCCGCCACCGGCCGCAGCCTGACCTACGGCCAGCTCGCCTCGAAGGCGGCCACGCTGCCGGTGCCCGACGAAAAAACCGTCCGCCTCAAGAAGGAAGGCGAGTTCCGCGTGATGGGCTCGCGCGTCGGCGGCGTCGACAATCCCGCCATCGTCACGGGCAAGCGCCTCTTCGGCATCGACCAGGTCTTCCCCGGCATGGTCTATGCCGCGCTGGAAAAATGCCCGGTCTACGGCGGGAAGTTTGTCAGCGCCAATCTCGACCGCGTCAAAAAACTGCCCGGCGTGATCGACGTCTTCGTGCTCGAGGGCTCCGACAACATCGCCGGCCTGCGACCCGGCGTCGCCATCGTGGCCCAGTCCACCTGGGCCGCCTTCTCCGCCAAGCGCCAGCTGCAGGTCGAGTGGGACGAAGGCAACGGCGCCGGCCACTCCAGCGAGAAATACGTCGCCCAGGCCGCCGCCTTCGCCCAGGCGGGCGGCACCAACGTCCGCAACGACGGCGACGTCGCCGCGGTTTTCGCGTCGGGCGCCAAGGTCATCGAGGGCGCCTACCACTATCCCTTCCTCAACCATGCCACGCTCGAGCCGCAGGGCTGCACGGCCTGGGCGCGCGATGGCGGGATCGAATTCTGGACGACCTCGCAGACGCCCGGCTCGGCCCAGGATCTCGTGGCCAAGACGCTCAACATCCCCAAGGACAAATTGAAGATCAACTTCGTCCGCGGCGGCGGCGGCTTCGGCCGGCGCCTGGCCAACGACTACGTGGTCGAGTCGGCGGCGATTGCGATGAAGCTGAGCGTGCCCGTGAAACTCACCTGGACGCGCGAGGACGACATGCGCCAGGACTGTTTCGCCCGCCCGGGTGGCTTCCACTACCTGAAGGGCGCCGTGGACGCCGCGGGCAGGATCAGCGCGTGGCACGACCACTTCGTGACCTTCGGTTACCTCGCCACCGACAAGCCTGCGAACGCCGCCGGCATGAGCCCCGACGAACTACCGTCGCGCTTCATTCCGAACTTCCGCTTGGATCAGTCCATCATCGCCACCAACGTGCCGACCGGGCCCATGCGGGCGCCCGGCAGCAACGGCCTGGCGTTCGTCATGCAGGGTTTCATCGACGAACTCGCCCACGCGGCCGGCCGTGATCCGGTGCAGTTCCGGCTCGATTTGCTCGGCGAGGACCGGGTCGTACCACCCACCCAAGGCCAGCGCGGCGTACCCTACGACACCAAGCGCATGAAGGGCGTCATCCGACTCGCGGCCGAAAAATCCGGCTGGGGCCAGCCGCTCGCGAAGGGCGAGGGCCGCGGCGTCGCGTTCCATTTCAGCCACTCTGGCTACATCGCCATGGTCGCCCATGTCGCCGTGACGAAGGATGGCATGTTGCAGGTGAAGGAAGTGACCACCGCCTGCGACGTCGGCCCCATCATCAACTTCAGCGGCGCGGAAAACCAGGTGGAAGGCTCGGTCGTCGACGGCCTTGGCGCCGTGTGGCTGCAGGAAATGACCCACGACGAGGGCAAGGCCGTGCAGAGCAACTTCCACGACTTCCCCCTGCTGCGCATCAATGCCGCGCCACCCAAGGTGACCGTGCACTTCATCCAAAGCGAGAATCCGCCCACCGGTTTGGGCGAGCCGCCCTACCCGGTCGTGCCGCCGGTCATCTGCAACGCGATCTTCGCCGCCACCGGCAAGCGCATCCGCCAGTGGCCGATCGCCAAGTCTGACCTGCAGTGGAGTTGAGGAGAGGCCCCAATCACATCGTGGAGGGTTGGGCCCCCGCCCAACCGGTCGGGCGGGAGCCCGACCCTCCAGCGTACAATCGCTTCAGCGCCCTCAGGGCCCCGCCGGCTTGATCTTCCGCATGTCGATCAGGAGATCGTAACTCGCCGGATCGGTTCGGTCGCACTTGTGGCCAGGGTATAGCTGCCACCCTTCGGCAGCTTGCCTTGGAAGCGTTCGCGGATCGCCGCCAGGAACATGTCCTTGGCCATCTCCTCCGAATCGCTCGACACCGTGCCGAACTCGTCGCCGTAGATGCGCGCGGTGGTCCGGTCGGCCGCGGAGGCGGTGATGATGTGCACGCGCACCGGCTTGGTGAAGCCGGCGCGCAGGACGGATCCGCGCATCAACTCCCACTCCACGCCCTGGGGCTCGGCCAGCAGCTGGAAGGAATTGCGGAAGGCCAGGAAGCCGATGAAGCCGGCGAGCAACGCCATGCCGGCGTAGTGCTTCTTGCGAATTTTCTTCCTCACCATCAGGACCCGCAGCGAATAAATCATCAGCACGAGCAGGATGCCCGCGAGGGAGAACAGCACGCGATAGGTTCCGATGCGCTCCGCGGCGATCAGGCAGACCGTGAGGGTGATGATCACCAGCGCGGAAACGGCATAGACGCCGCGGCGGCGGATCATCTGGTCCTCGCTGGCCGTGATCCGGCGGTAGGCCAGCACGATCGCCGTCCCCACCGCCAGCGCCGTCAGCCAGTAGATGATGGCGCCCGTGAAATGATCGTCATTCAGCGCATAGAGGGCGAAGGAGTTCGGCAGCGGATACCGCAGGAAGCCGAGCACGTTCAGGCCCCCCGTGTTGACCGCCGGCTGGAACACCCCGTTGCTAAACAGCAGGCCCATGATCAGGCGGCCCACCAGCAGCCCCACCGCCACCGCGGCGACGTGGAAGGAGCACCACCAGGTATCGCTCAAGGGCTCGCGTCCCGTCCGCACCAGCAGCACCGCGGTCACAATGACCAGGGCGAAGAGCACGTTGGCCTGGTAGATCAGGCTCGCCGCGGAGTAGATCATGCAACCGCCCAGCAGGGCGACGACCCGCTTCATGCCGCCGCGCTCGATTTCGGTTTCGATGGCGGAGAAGCCCGCGGCCGCCAGCAGCAGCGTCAGGGCCTGCGGCCACGCGGACGCCCAGCCCACCAGGATCTGTGAGGACGGCAGCAGTACGACGCCAAGGCCGATGGCCGCCGCCTCGATCTCACTCCAGCCGGAATTGTAGAGCTGACGCCAGACCACCAGGCTGAGCAGCGTCAGCAGGATCACCGTGACGAGACGCAGCCAGTGCAACTGCTCGACCTGGCCGGCCGCCGAAAAAGAGGTTTCGAGCATGGCGCCGTACAGCGGACGCCCGTGTGAGGCGCTCTCCTTCACCAGCACGCCGGAATTCTCGTGGCTCTGGCGCAGGTTGGTGTAGTCGGAAGTCATTCCGTACTCATAAAACGCCGTCTGCCAATAGACCGCTAGGGGTACCAAAAGGAGAATATACAGGCAGATCCGGGTGCGCATGTCAGAGGTCCATTTCCTGCTGGTCGGTTTGTGGCCGAATCCCGAGGAAACGTCCATATCGTTCCGCCCAGTCGTCGATTTTTTCCAAATAGTATACCGGGTCGTACGGCGCGGACGTCGCGTCATACTTTCCGAGGGGCCGCGCCCGCTGCCAGTCGCTGGTCTGGCCCTTGGCCCGCGGCACGACGTAATAACTCACGCGCTCGCCCATGCGCGGCCGCGGGTTCATTTGCAACGCCACCTCGGCTGCGGCGCGGCGCGGCTTGCCGCCGCCTGCCACCCATTGCTCGTAGGCCTCGGGATTCTGGCTGAGCGTCTCCGATTTCGCCAGATCGGCCACGGGTTGCGCGCGGGCCGCGATGGCCTCGCGCAGGCGCTTCACCTCGGCCGCCGGCGAATCCGGCGACACCTCGAGCAGGTAGGCAATCAATTGGTCGCCGAGGCGTTTGAGGAAGGGCTCGATGCCGCGGGAACGCAGCGCCGAGCCGCGCAAGGTCACCTCGCCCTTGGCCGCGAGCGCATAGTTCTTGGCCTTGTAGCAAAACATCGCGTCATAGCTGCCATCGAATTCCAGCTCGATTCCCGGGGGCATGATCTTCGCCACCAGCGCGAGCAGTTCCTCCGGCTTGGCGTGGTATTGCTCCGTCGAAAGGTAGATGCCGTCCGTGTCCGCCTCGAGGATGATGCAGCCGAGACGCTCAAATTCCGCGATGAGCGCCTGCAGGAGTTCGCGCCCGCGCCGCGTCACTTCGGCCGCCAGCTCGCCGTCACCGAAGCGCGCCGCCGAAAAGCCGAGGTAGCCATAGAAGGAGTTGATCAGGATCTTGAAGGTGGCCTGCCGCGCCTGCGCCTCGTCGCGCTCGGCCGCCGTCGGGGCGCTTTTCGCCAGTTGCTTGTATTTCAAGCGGTACTCGCGCAACCGGCGGAGCATCGGGATGAACACCCCGAGCGTGTCGCTGCGCGGATTGCGCCCGATTTGCAGAAGCAGGCTCGGGTAGAGCGACGCCACGTCGAAGTGCAGGACGTGCTTGAACACGCCCTCGTGGAAGCTGCGGGTGAACCCGCCCTCGAAGGAACCGATCTCGGTGGGCGCCGGGCACGCGGCCCGGGCGTGGTAGTATTCCTCCAGGAAGAGCAGGTCGATTTTGCCCGCCGTGCCGCGGAGTGCCGCTTCCTGCAGCAGCAGCGGAAACGCCCGCGACTGCTCAAAATAAGTCGGCAGCAGCACGTCCGCCAGGCCGCGCGTCTCCCGCAGATCGTCGGCGAGGTAGGCGAGAAATTGCTCCCGGTTCCCGCGGAAGGCGTCCTGGATGCGCGCCCCCTCGATGTAGGTGCGGCCCTCGCCCGATTCGGGCGTGATGCCGAAGTAGACCGCGGAATCCTTCAGGCCGTAACCGGTCATTTCCCGCGCCGTCAGGTCATATTGCTGCACGAGCAGGTAGGTGTCAGCCACGGCCCGGCCGGGCATGTCGCAGCGCGGAAAATCGATCCAGCGCTCGGCGATCCGCAGCTTGCTGTTGCGAAACTCGGCGTTGAGGCCGAAGCGGCCCCACGCGCAAGGCACCTTGAGCCGCTTCGCGCGCAAGCGCAGGAAATCGAGGTCGAACTTGAATAGGTTGTGCCCCTCGACGATGTCGGGATCGAGTTCGCGCAGCAGGTCGTTGAAGGCCAGCAGCAGGCGTTTTTCGCCGGCGTCGGTCTCCTCGGCGAGCGCCAGCAGTTCGCGCCGCCCGCCGCACTGCAGGCCGATGGCCAGCACGCGGTCGCCGGGATTGCGCGCGTCGCTGAACGCGCCGGCCTCGGTCGCGCCCGTCTCGATGTCGAGCTGGCAGCGCCGCATCGCCGCGAACGGCAGGTCGCCGTAGAGCCGCTGGCGGCGCTGCAGCAGCCACTGGCTCTCGAGCGGGCGCAGGATGTCCGCGCGGACGCCGTCGACCAGGGTCTTCGAGAATTCCTGAAACAGGCCGAGGGATTCGGCGTGGGCCAGCCACGGGTAGGTACCCTCGCCTTTCAACGCCTCGAGGGTGACGCCCGGGTGCTCTACTTTCGCGGTCAGCCACGCGAAGGGCTGGAACTCCTCCTTCTGCTCGCGGCGCCCGCCGTCCGGGGTCGCGTAGCAGGTGTGGGCGACGCCATCGTCATCGATCCACAGGCCGCAAAGGGGTTCGGATTCATTCGTCATTCCGCACGCAGCGAAGGTGGCGGAGCGACAAAGGTCAATCAGTAGGGCCAGTCTTCGGCTGGCCAGGCCGGTCACAGACCGGCCCTACCCGGCCTCAGAACGGCCGCAGGTAAACCATGAAGAGCGCGATCGTGACCAAGGCGAGGGCCACCACGCTCAGCACGCCGCGCAGGTCGGTCTTGCGGTAGGCAACGCCGGCGAGGCCGGAAAGGCCGAGCCAGCAGACCATCTTCACGATCAGCCAGCCGCTGCTGTAAGGAATGTGCGTGATCGCCGCCATGGCGAACCCGCTGCCCAGCATGAGCAGCGACGCGATGCCGGTGATCATCATTGTGCGCTTGCGATTCTCGGGCGCCGGGTTGGCGAACGCCATGAAGGTCTGCGCGGTCAGGACGACCAGCGAGAGCAGGTGCAGGATGTGGTAGTATGGCAGTCGGTCCATGGGGTAGGAAAAAGAGGTGACACCCCGCCTGTGCCGTGCGCCCAAAGGCTCATGTCCTTTTTAAGTTAAAGGTGGGCGCCACCCGCCGCACTTCAGCCTTCCGGTTTACGGCCTGGCCTCCATACGACTGTCAGCAGCTCCCAAATGTTTACAAAGGCAAAGAGCGTATAAAAGAGCACCTCGAACACTACAGGGTGTCGGCGGAGACCGTACGGGCCAGCCCCCGGGCGTCAAATGGGAATCGGGTATTTGTTTGGCCGGGAAACCGCCGCCTGATTAATGATTTACGATTGATGATTAACGATTGTCCGAGCCACTTGGCCCGGTCAGCCCAATCATAAATCATCAATCGTAAATCATTAATCCCGCCTACTCCGTCCCCGCCGGGTCCAGGTGCTCCAGGATGATCTTCTGGATCTGGTCGAGGAAGGTGTAGGCCGCGAAGGGCAGCCGGATCTCGAGCGGGATCGCCGAGACCGGCGCATCCTCATCCTCGATGATGTCCGCCGGCACGTTTTGCAGCCATCGCATCAGGATGCGAATGCGGAGCGCCGAGCAGCCCCGCAGCAGCGAGTCGCAGTTGTTCGAGTCGATCGCGATCGCCCCGTCGGAAAAGAACTCCGAGTCGAACAGGCCCAGCAGTTCGCGCACGTCGCTGTTCTGCGCGGCCATCAGGTCCTGCGTCCACGTCTCGTTGAACTCGG
>Ga0247757_10001799_pt1 | contig 12806 bp, 8 predicted proteins | sample UWRJL126311R4_FD_180929 | JGI IMG/M metagenome (GOLD analysis project Ga0247757, IMG submission 180929) | Plant litter microbial communities from Arlington Agricultural Research Station in Wisconsin, United States - UWRJ-L126-311R-4 | ecosystem: Environmental > Terrestrial > Plant litter >...
TCTTATCTCGTCAGAAATATATCTAGATAAAGCAGGTATTCTTCCATTATTGTCTAATGGAAAAGAAGGAAAGGAGGGTAAAAAACTTGAGGGTTTTAATGAATGATTTAGAGGATTTGTAGACGCAGAGGGGTACTTTACTATTACATCAAATCGAAACGCTTACACATTTGCATTTGGAATAGGGTTGCATATTGATGATCTGGAAGTTTTAAAACACATTCAAAAAACCTTGAAAATCGGTACAGTATTTATTAAACCTAAAATAGCTGAATTTGTAGTTAGACGTTTTGAAGAAGTTAAAATAATAATTGAAATTTTTTCTAAAACTCCTCTTAACTCTTGTAAACATTTAAACTTTTTAAATTTTAAACAAGCTTTTGAATTATACACGTCAGAAGGTATAAAAGATAAAAACCAGTTAAGGGTGCAGATAGAAGATATAAAAAATTCAATGAATACTAATAGGACAGATTATTATTGACCGAATCGTCATTTTCGTATGACACCAAACTGATTGCTAGGTTTTATAGAAGGGGATGGGAGTTTTAATATTGATTTCTCTAGAACCCGAAATCCATACACAAATCTTAATTTTAGGTTACTAATAATTCAATCGGCTGTCGATTTAGATTTGTTACTAGCAATTAAAAATTATATTAATAGTTTACCTGTTTCATTGTTGAATACGTTTGACCAAACCATGACTATAGATCTTAAAAATAAAGAAAGCCTCGCTCCAACACTACGTTCGTTTGAGCAGGGTAGCTTCGCTACAGAAGAAGGGTTACCACGTAATTACGTAGGTTTGTATTCGTCAATCAATAAAAAAATCGCTAAACTAAATGAAAAATATAACTTAAGTGTGCATAAATTGGATTTCATTAAATATACATTACTTCCTTTTTTTGATAATCTTACATTCTATACTAAGAAGGAATTAGATTATCAAGATTGAAAAAATCTCATTCTTTTGAAGGAGAAAGGTTTTCACTACATGACTGAAGGTTTAGAATTAATAGAATTAACTTTAAACCAGATGAATAGTAGAAGATTATCAACTAACGTAAATAGTACCTTATCTGATAGAGACCTTTTATTATCGAAAATAAAGGAATTGCTTAGTAGATCATCAAACTTTGAATCAATAGATGGAAAAATCTACATTAAATCTTCAGGTAAATATTATTATAATAACACTAATCCTGTAAGTATTGTAATGTTAGATGGAAATAATTCAGTTATTAAGAGTTGGCTTTCTTTAACCTCATGCGCAGAAGGGTTAGGGTTATCCAAAAGCGGTATTCAGAAAAGGCTAAAAAATCAAACTCGTTTTGATTTTAATGGTAAAATAGTATATTTAAAGAGAAGCGAATAGTTATCTTCTAAATCCTCTAACCTCTCTCGGCGGCTGCCTTCCCTTGAACATTACATTTAACCCCTGTATTTTATTTTACCTTTCAGCTTTCCTTAAGGAACCCTTCAGGGTAGATAAATTTCAAATATAAAGACGGGTAAAACTCCTTTTGTAGATCCTTATGTTATTGTTATACTCAGTTATAAACGAGTGCTCTTTCTCCAGCTATCGAATTAGGGGCAATGTGACCTCCTTTAGGGATAGAAGCTATTGATCCTTTGTCAAAGGGCCACCGGTGCTAGGTCGGTGAGAAAAGAGCTATATGCGGGAAACTTTAATAAATTCTACACTAGGTTGCAATTAGTTAGGATTGCCTAATACATAATTGACCAGTAACAGCTAGAATTTAGATTTAAACAATCCGCAGGTAATATATGTAGAACTTATAATTTATTAATAAAATATTTGGTGACCAGATGGACAATGGTTATGGTGGATTCTATATAGTATTAAGATACTATAAATTTAGCCAAAATATTTCTATTGTTATTATCTCAGTTCTCTAAGTAGAACCTCAACGATCATACGCTCTTATATAAATTATATGGAGTGACCTTTAGCTTAGTCTATTTTTTATTAACGGTTATAACTATCTTACCTATATTAAGGGACCGTTCTAGATAATAATTAATAGGTCATTTACCACTTTTTTTTAATTAAAAATTTATAGTCCAAGCGGTACTACCTCCATATGTGTTTATATGTGATTTGATCTAATCTATAATTCTTATAGAAAGTTTGATGAACTAGCCTCCTTTTCATGTATCCGGTCAATGTCAAGTATAAATGATCGGACTGTTAAACAAGGAGGATATAGAAAGAGTGGATTGCCATTAATAAAAAGGGAAGATTATGAAGTCTTGTATGGCTTCGGGGTCAATCCTTGCCTAGTTCTAAAAGCTTTTTACCGTCCATACTCTACTGGATCATCTAAAGGAGATAATCTTTCTCCTGAGTGAGTTTCTGGATTTATCGATGGGGAGGGTTCTTTTTCTTTAAAAATTATTAAGCGTCCTGGTTATACTTTAGGATGAGGGGTAGAGCCGAGCATCATAGTAGGTTTACATGCTAAGGATTTACCTTTATTAGAAAAGATACAAGCTTTTTTCGGCGTAGGTAATATTTCTATAGGTAATAACAACGCAGTATTCTATTATGTATCCTCCATCCAAGAATTAACCAATGTAATAATACCTCACTTTGAAAGGTTTCCTTTAATAACAAATAAAAAAGCAGATTATTTATTATTCAAGTCCGCTTTAGAAATAATTTATAGCAAGGGGTCAAAAAAACCTTTGACTTTAGAATATATTTCTAAATTAATTAGTATTAAAGGTGCATTAAATTGAGGATTATCCGATGTATTAAAAGAAGCATTCCCTGATATTGCTCCTGCTTTAAGACCTGAAATTAAAGTACCTACAAAAATATCCTCTCAATGACTATCTGGTTTTATAGATGGGGAGGGCTGTTTTTATATTTTAATTTCCGAGTCAAAATTACGTAAAACAGGTGCATCTGTTCAATTACAATTTTCAATCACTCAACATAGCCGGGATACAGAACTTATTTATATGTTAAAACAAGTTCTTAAATGTGGGTTTATTAAAACTGGGAAAAAACAACCAATTGTTGTTTTAACCGTTACAAAAATTTCCGATATTCAAAATATTATTATACCTTTTTTTCAAAAAAATCCTTTACAAGGGGCTAAATTGCAAGATTTCTTAGATTTTGCTAAGGCTGCAAAAATTATAGAGGACAAAACCCATTTAACTAGTACAGGTTTAGAAATAATTAAAAAAATTAAAGAAGGTATGAATAGTAAGAGGAAATTTTAGCTTTATTCCGTGCTGAGGGGGTGTAGAAGGGCGAGTGCGTAACTTCGTTAGGGGAAGTTCACACACTTCGTTAGTAAAAGAATCCGTTTCTTTCGCTGCGCTTATTTTTTTTAGTTATTTATCTATTATAAATAAAACAAATAATTTTTTTATTAGGGAAAATCACTCAATCCTTAGTAAAGTTTTGGGCGGGTTTGTATAGCATAGAGTTAATTTTAGGTGACGCTTACATTTCGAGAAAAAATTCTGAAAATGCTTATTTAAGATTTGAACAATCAATAATCCATAGAGAATATCTCCTTCATATATTCGATAAATTTAAATATCTCTCCCTTATTTTTTTTCGACGCCCTGCCAATAGGAAAGGGGCTAGAAAAAAAATTAGGGAGCTCCTTAGAGCTCCTGCGGAGCTCCGCAGGAGAGGGACTAACAATGTTTCAGTTAAAGTAGCAGATAAAAAAATTTAATACAACTTCTGTCTATTTTACTACTCGCCAGCTAACTGCTATAACAGAACTTCATATTTTATTTTACCGCGAAGGTAGTAAAAGAGTACCCTTAAACACATATTAAGTATTTTTATTTATACTCTTATATCAACGGTTAACCCCACCTTCTATTATATAAAATTTTGTTATACAAATTAATAATATAGATTGTTTGAATTCGAAACACATCCGCTAGAATTTTTTCAATTGCATGAACATCAAACTTTTCGGTTGGTGCATCCCTTATTTGTTACAGGCTTTGTTGATGGTGAGGGCTCGTTCGGTATTTATCTTAAAAATAGATCTAAATATCACTTAGGCTGATCTGTCGAACCAGTTTTTCAACTAGGATTACATGAAAAGGATGAACAGATCTTAAGAGAAATTAGAGAATTTGTCGATAAAGCAGGGTCAATATATAAAAAAGGAAGTTCTGTTTTTTGAAGGGTAGAATCTCTGGAACAGATTTCTAATATAATAATACCACACTTCGATAAATACTCCTTGATCACTCAGAAGCATGCCGATTATTTGCTTTTTAAGCAAGTAATTTTAATAATTAAACGAAAAGAACATTTAACCAAGGATGGTCTTCAAGCAATTGTAAATATTCGGGCTACTCTGAATAAAGGACTCCGTCACTGAAAGAAGCTTTTCCCGAGTGTGTTCCTGTTCCAAGATATTTAGTTACAGAAGCTTCTTCTATAAATCCAAATTGATTAGCTGGATTTACAAGTGCTGAAGGAAACTTTTTAGTAAATTTAAGGAAATCTTCTACCCATAAACACGGAGAACGAGTAATGCTCAGATTCAAGTTAACTCAACATTCTCGTGATGAACAATTAATGAAAAATATCCAAGCTTATTTAGACGCTACGCGTGGAAAATATTCTCCTAGCTCGATAAGTGAGCATGGAGATATTTTAGTTTGGAGATTTATGGATATAGTAGAAAAAATCATTCCATTATTTTCAAAATATCCAATCATGGGTGTAAAATTAAAGGATTTCCAGGATTTCTGTTTAGTAGCTGAATTGATAAAAGAAAATAAACATCTTAGTTTAGAAGGGTTAGAACAAATTCGTAATATAAAAGCAGGAATGAACAAAGGAAGAGACACAGGGTTAAACTCATCAAACAGCCCAGGTGAAGTAGCTTAATAACGGAAAAAAGCTTGTAGCTTACTGAGCACCTTTATTTTTATTAGTTAAGGTTTATCTGTCTTTAGTATATCCGTAATGTTTATTTGTTTTTAAGGCTAGTAACAGAGAATAAATTGCGGTAAGTTGTTTATTCTCTGTTTTTTTGTCTAGGGGGGAAGCTACTCGCGAGGTTACCCTAGCGGATATTTGAGTACCCTAGACTACATCAAATTTTCTATCTCTTTATCTCCTTTTCAACTTCTAGTGTTAAGTAACCTTTTAGCCTATAGGATAAGTGAGTAAAGGGATTATATAGCGGGAAAATATGTTTGACTCTTTTTCCGTGTATATAGATTTGCCCTATGAATTTAAGGTAAAATGATTATCTGGGTCCAATTCAGGCTTTCATTATAATTATTGTTATTTATCAGGTATACCTTTTGTAGTTAATGGTATAAGCATTACTCCCGAAAAATCCTATTTAAATGTTGATATATGTAAAAAAAATATATATGACGAAAATAGAAGGAAAAGTGGGGTATACATCTGAGTTAATTTAAAAAATAATGAATTCTACGTAGGTAGTAGTTCTAATTTATCTAAAAGGTTTTCTTGGTATTTTAGTTTTAGTAATTTAAACAAGTTACTCGAAAATAGTACTAGTGTTATTGCTAGAGCTTTAATAAAATATGGTTATAGTGGATTCAGATTAGATATTTTAGAGTATTGTGAAGCTGAACAGTTGATAGCGCGAGAGCAGTATTATATCGACCTTTTGAGTCCCAAGTATAACATTTTACAGGTTGCCGGTTCTTCCTTGGGTTATAAATTATCTGAATCAACTTTAGCTAAACTTAAAGGCCGTAAACTTTCTTCCGAACACCTAAGCAAATTAAGAGAGCATTTAATTAAACATAATTCAAGCGAGGAGCAACGAGTGAAAGCCAGAGCTCGTATGTTGAAAATAAATGAGAGTAAAGGTATGGAGGTAGAAGTGTTAGATACGGTAACTAAAGAGACAGCTAAGTATAGCTCACTTCGTCAAGCAGCATTAGCAATTGGTTGTGCTCACAAAAGTGTAGCACAAGCTAGAAAGAAATTTTTAGAGGAAGGAATTGTAATACTGGTAAAAAAAAGATTCATAATCAAATAAAGATGATTATTAAGTGAGATAAAGATGATTATTAAGTGAGTTTATTGGCTTAAGTTATTCAGTGAGTTTATCGGCTTAAGTTTAAAAATCTTAATTTCCCTTCATGCAAACAAACGTCTTACAATGAAGAGAAGGTCCCACCGCCCTCCAATGGAAGACGGAAGTACAGGGGGAGGGAGACATGGATGATGGGGATAACCATAAATCAGGCTATATTCTTAATACCAGTGGGTTTGTTTTGGAAGATGTTAAACTGTTACAGGGTGTGCTTAAAGACAATTGAGATTTAGAAACCTCAATTCATAGCAGGAATAGACTTTATATAAAATCTAGTTACAGACAAAAATTTATCGAGTTAGTTAAACCCCATTTCCACTCTACAATGCTATACAAATTAATAAACAGATAGGTTGTTTGAACTACCATTAGTTAATACAATTATTTTACTAGCTTCAGGATTTACTGTTACATATGGACATCATTTTTTAATAAATGGAAAAAGAGGAAAAACTTTATATGGTTTACTTTATACTATTATATTGGCAGTTATATTTACAGGCTTAACGAACATCTTTATATTTTTTTTCATGGTTGGTTTTATTAGGTTCTTTTTAAATTATTATTATTTGACCGTAGTACCTAAAAAAATTTTACCCAAAATATATTCTATAAGAACTTTTCCTGCTTCACAACCCTTAGCATTATTAACAAAACATGGGGTTGTAAGAAAGCATAAACTTCCACTTCATATGAAAAGATTTTACACTACCGGACTAGTTGAACCAAAGGTTTCTCCACACTGAGTTACAGGATTTTGTGATGCTTCAACCCATAACTTAAGTTTAGTGGTTTTTGGAACTAATTTACAATCTACAGTTGGAAAAAAATACACTAATAAACAACTAGCTATGGTAAGACTTACTCCTTTCACTAGAAGTGTGATAATTGGATTAATACTTTCTGACGGATGACTTATTCGAGCGAGCCGACCTAATGCTAGGTTAGGTTTTAAACAGTCTTTATCTCATGCAAGTTACGTGTGGTTTGTGTTTAATTTATTATCTCATTATTGTTTTAGTTATCCTAGTTTAGTTATTGGGATAAGAGCAGGTAATCGCAATTATGCTTTACAGTTCTTTACTAGATCAATGCCATGTTTAACTGAATTACATTCTTTATTTTATCCAGCAGGTAAAAAAGTAATTCCGTCTAATATCTATGATCTTTTAACACCAGTTGCTTTAGCGCATTTAATCCAGGGAGATGGTCAAACGGCACGCCATGGTCTTGTTTTATGTACGAATTCCATTTTTTTTTTAAAAAAAAAAAAAATGGATGTAGTCAGATTGATGAATGTTTTAATTATCAGATATAGATTAGAATGCAATATTAGAGAATACCGCCGATCAAATGGAAAACTTGAATTCATGATTTATATAAGACAAGGTTCTATGCCTTTATTACGAACTATAGTAAAACCAAATATGCATCCTTCAATGCTATATAAAATAGATAATTGTAAGGCTTACTGTCCAACGAAGCGCTTCGCAACTAAAGAATTAAGTTTACCTGATCCCCATAAAAGATTATACTCTACTATCAATCTACAACGTAGGGAGGTTGATCCTTATTGAGTTACAGGATTTTCAGATGCGGAGGCAACTTTTAGCCTAAAAGTTTCTAAAAGTAGTACAACTCGTAGTGGGTTACATTTACTATCAAAATCCTGACAACGGCAAAAAGTGTTTTATTCTACTGTTAACATCCAACCTGTGATTGATCCTTATTGAATATCAGGGTTTTGTGACGGAGAGTCATGTTTTAGTTTGAGAGTTGCTAAAAAAAGTGGATCTAAATCAGGATGAGGTTTTACGCCTGATTTTAGAATTCATTTGCATATAAAAGATATAATAATGTTGAGAAGAATACAGTGTTTTTTTGGTATAGGAACAATATACCAAAGTAATAATACCATATCTTATGTGGTTCAATCTTTACGTGAAATAAATAATGTAATTATACCACACTTTGACAAATATTCTTTGATAACTCAAAAAAAAGCAGACTATCTTCTATTAAAAAAAAGTATAGATTTATTAAATTCAAAAGCTCACTTGGAACTAGAAGGAATACGAAAAGTTTTAAGTTTTAAAGCATCAATGAATAACGGGTTGTCCGAAACGTTAAAATCTTATTTTCCTGATATTATACCTGCTACACGTCCACTAATTAGTTTTCAAAAGATTGATAATCCTAATTGGTTAGCTGGTTTTGTAGACGGTGAAGGTTGTTTTTCAGTGGAAACAAGCACAACTAGAGCTAATCAGGCTTTTTACACTATAATAAGATTTTCTGTATCTCAACATGTAAGAGATGAGGCTTTATTAACTCAATTTATAAATTACCTAGGGTGTGGTAAAATAGTAAAAATGTCAAAAAGGCCGGATTCAGTTATATTTGTTGTAAGTAAGTTTAGAGATGTTAAAGAAAAGATAATCCCTTTCTTCAATAAATATTCTTTAGTTGGGGTAAAGGCTATGGATTTTCGAGACTTTTGTGAAGTTGCTAACATTATAGAAAACAAATCTCATTTAACTGCTGAAGGATTTAAGAAAATAAAATCTCTAAAATCTGGTATGAATTCCAATAGAATTTTAAGCTAAATCAGCTGTATACTTGATAGTATCTTTTTTTTTCTAACATCTGTGTATTTAAGTGTTTTAGTGTGTTATACCAGAGTTTCAAATAACATTACATAGCAGAGACTTACTTTTATTAAGGAAAATACATAGCTTTTTCGGACTAGGTGCAGTTAAGGAACGTTCAGACAGGATTCAGGCATATTATAGCGTTCAGTCTGCACGTGCAATAGCTAATGTAATTATACCTCATTTTGATAGATATCCTTTACTAACTCAGAAAAAAGCAGATTATCTTTTATTTAAACAAGCTGTAAACATCTTATTAGAAGGTGAAGCACGTTCTAGTATTGAAGGAATGCACAAAATTATAAGTATTAAGGCTTCATCTAATTTAGGATTATCTGACAAATTAAAGATTCTATTTCCAACTGTTATACCTGCACCTCGTCCAGTAATAAGTGATCAAGATATCCCACATCCTTCCTGATTTACAGGTTTTGTAGATGGAGAGGGGTTTTTTTATGTTAAATCGTTAAAAAATAAAAATTATTCAACAGGTTTTAATGTTTCAATGGTTTTCTCTGTTTTTCAACATGTAAGAGATGAAGCTTTATTAATGAAATTCATAGATTACTTAGGATGTGGTAGGATTGAAAAAACTTCCACCAGACCTGATGGAGTTAATTTTACTGTAAATAAATTTAGGGATATTGAAGATAAGATTATTCCTTTTTTTCATAATTATCCATTACAAGGTATAAAAAATATGGACTACTTAGATTTTGCTAAGGTAGCAAAAATTATAGAAATTAAAGGTCATTTAACTAAGGATGGTATTAGAAAGATAAATTATTTAAAATCTGGTATGAATAGAGGTAGAATAAATAACTAATAAAAGGTATTTTTATGAATCAACTAATGAAAAAGTATACTTAGTAGGCCTTTGCTTAAGGTTCAGCATAAACATATTAATGATCTATTAATTTTTTGCTCGAAATTAAGCAAATAAACAAAGTTAAATGCATGAAAATCTTGAAACTCTTTTCATTAAACGCTTAAACGCACCAAATACGCTCTTAGTATAAAGTGTTAATTAAAATAGCTACAAGACAATATGCAGCCGATCCTTTTTAAATATTACATATGATATTTAATAGGCTGGCTCAACGACTAATATTTGTGATAAGATAATACTATTTAGCATTCGGTACAACTGTTTATTAGTTGCAGTTTTCTACCCAAAACATTTGACACATGCTTTTATCTTATCATGATATGTAAAAACTTTGGTATACACATAGCGATAATATTGTATACATGACATAGTCTGAACAATAATGTGAATTATTGAAATAAGGTTATAGTATGCCTTATGATAACATATTTGTACAGGGGGTAGAATATTCAGTTTCATCATTTACTATATCAGATGGGGCTTTCGGGAGCTGTTTTTATTTTGCAACTGGGTTAAGTGTAGCCCCTATTATTTTTAAAGAGAATATACATAAATTACCCCCCTATTGAATTACAGGGTTTTGCGAAGCAGAATCTTATTTTACTGTAAAAGTAGGTATAGATAAAAAAAGAAAATGAGGTATAAGTATTAACCCTACATTTGGTATAGAATTGCATACTAAAGATAAAGCTATATTGGAAATGATAATGAGGTATTTCGGTGTAGGAACTATTATAGATAGAATACGTGACGGAAAACCTACAAGCATTTATTCTGTGCAAAATACTAATGGATTAGTTGACGTTATTGTACCTCATTTTGAGAAATACTCTCTAATAGGACAAAAACATATAGATTTTTTACTATTTAGTGATGCTGTAGCTATAATTAAGAATGTGAAAACAAAAAATTTAGAAGTGGAAGATATAAGAAAAATATTATCCCTTAAAGGTTCAATGGGTAAAAACAAAGGTTTATCTCAAAAAATAAATGAACTTTACCCTAATATTGTTTTAGCAGATAGAATACCTATAGTAACTAAAGAGATACCTTCTCCTTTTTGACTTGCCGGCTTTGCTAGTGGAGAGGGTATGTTTTATATAAAACCTATAAGTAAATTGGGGGATATATTTACATTTAAATTATTATTTACTATTAGTCAACATATAAGAGATAAAACTCTATTGGAATGTATAGTATCCTATTTAAATTGTGGTTATGTAGAAACTAAACCCTCTAGACCCAATGAGGGTACTTATGTTGCAAGTGGGCAGGTAAGTATACGTGACATTATCATACCTTTTTTTGAAAAACACTATATAATAGGTGTAAAATCTTTAGACTTTAATGATTTTTGTAAAGCTAGTTTATTGATAGATAATAAATCACATCTTACTAAAGAGGGTAAACAAAAAATTATTAGCATTAAAGCTAATATGAATAGAAAAAGAAAATAATATTCTAATTTAATATTTAAAGTAATTTATGTCTAATTTAACAAGGTTTATTTGTTTAAACCTAAAAAAAAAACTGGTTTTTTTAATAGAAAACGGGGTAAATAGCATGAAACTCCATCATTATTATAAGGCGCTGCCAATAAGATAATATGGACAATATGCGGCGAAGCATGTATTAAATAAATATTCAAAATAAAGAGTGACACAAGTAATAAGCTCTACTTTGAGGGATACATGAGGCCTCAACGACTAGTAGATGAGTACTTTATTTACAATAATTCTACCACGAACACCCCGCATTTATAATATAAATAATAAATAGTTTATGTTATAAATGAAGACATAGTCTGAACCATTCCGATAAAGAATGGATATAAGAGACAAAAAGCTCTAATGTTAACACAATTGTTCATGGATTACACGTCCTAATAGGGACTGCCTTCTTAGCTGTAGGTTTATGAAGAGCTTATAGCTACCATTTAACTAATAACCATCACCTGGGAATGGAGGCTGGAATTCTATACTGACACTTCGTCGATGTAGTTTGACTATTTTTGTTTGTCTCTGTATACTATTGAGGGTCATAGTATTTGTTGTTTTCTATATTAGTTTCGGGGTTTTCAACTGGATGACAGGCAACTTGCTATTTAAGTATAAAACTTCACTCCAAAGATAAATTCCTTCTAGAAGCTATTCAATTATATTTTGGGGGAATAGGATCTATAAAAAAAGGAACAAATGATTCAGTTATTTACAATATTGTCTCTATAAAAGAAATAGATGTTATTATCGCTCATTTTGATAAATATCCTTTATTGACAAAAAAGAAGGTAGATTACTACTTATTTAAACGTGGAGTTAAGATAATCCAAAGTGGTCGTCACCGTTCTTTGGAAGGAATAGAGGAAATTGTTAAAATTCGAGCGAAATTAAATTGAGGTTTAACTGAAAAATTAATCGCATCATTTCCTAAGATTGCAGCTTTGGAGTCTGTAAAAGTGAGACCCTTAATAGAAGAAACCTATGACTTTAACCCTTATTGAGTAGCAGGGTTTGTGTCCGCTGAGGGGAATTTTTTTGTGGACATAATAACATCCTCAACTATGAAAAGTGGATATCAAGTAATACTAGTTACTAAAATAACTCAGCACGTAAAAGATGAGCAACTTTTAAAAAATTTAGTTACTTATTTGAAATGTGGTATTTACTATAAAAGACCAAAAGAAAATGCAGGAGATTTTTTATGCAAAAGCTTATCTGAAAATCTGAATATAGTATTACCTTTCTTTCAAAAATATCCAATATTAGGAACAAAATCGTTAGACTTTCAAGATTGATCTCTGATAGCTCACTTAATCAAAGATAGAGCTCATTTAACTACTGAAGGTTTAAATGAAATTAGAGAGATTAAATCCAGAATGAATACTAAGAGAATCTTGTAAATAGTTTAGTATTATATCTTAATTTCTCCTTTATTATTTAGCCTTTATTTGCTTGCGCTTCTCACATTTTTGTTTTTTGAAAAGGTTTATAAACATAACCTTTGTAAAGGTTATTTTATTTCAAGTGTGGCATAAACGCCGGGTAAGAGGTGGGTAAATTATTTATAAAGACTTTTTTTTACGCAATGTAAGGTGCTTATTCGTCACGTTTGGATCATGTTTATTTTTTGGGTTAAAAAAAAAAAAAAAATCCTAAAAATTAAAAACTT
>Ga0247757_10001800_pt1 | contig 12794 bp, 9 predicted proteins | sample UWRJL126311R4_FD_180929 | JGI IMG/M metagenome (GOLD analysis project Ga0247757, IMG submission 180929) | Plant litter microbial communities from Arlington Agricultural Research Station in Wisconsin, United States - UWRJ-L126-311R-4 | ecosystem: Environmental > Terrestrial > Plant litter >...
CCGCAATTATTTATCTGTGGTCATTCGCATATTCTCAAGATCATGTACGACGACAAACAGCAATGCCTGCACATGAACCCCGGCGCGGCAGGCCGCCAGGGATGGCATACCGTACGGACATTGGTGCGTTTTACGATCGACGGCAACAATATCAAAGACTGCGAAATAATAGAACTCGGGAAAAAATAAGTTTTAAAAACGCAACCTTCCAACCGCGCCCTTGCGCCTTTGCAGGAAATATATGCACGCAAAGACGCAGTTTGTCCTTATTTCTTTTTGTAACTTATACCCAAAATCAACACTATGTCTGCTGTGAATCGCCGCGATTGGCTGAAGCGAAGTTCTTTGGCCGCGCTTGCCCTGGGTTTTAAGCTGCCATCGATGGCGAATGAAGAAGGCATCACGCGTAATTTTGGCGCAGCAGAAGGTTTGATCAACCTCGGTTCCAATGAAAACCCCTATGGCATATCTCCCCTGGCCAAACAAGCCATCATTGATGCGCTGGGTGAAGCGAATCGATACCAGTTCAATATTCCAGTTTACCGGAATATCGCCAAAGAGATTGCCGCGCACCACAAACTCTCCGAAAACAATATATTGATCACAGCAGGATCGGGTGATGCACTTGGCCTGCTGGCACGTCATTTCAATAAAGGCAATATCGTAAGCGCCTATCCCACATTTGCTACATTGCCAAGAACAGCCAAAAGACTCGGCACAAAAGTTACCGAAGTACCATTAACCGCCGATAAAAAACATGATCTGCCGGCCATGCTCAGGGCAATGGACAGCAATACGCAACTGGTATACATCTGCAATCCTGCCAATCCATCCAGCACCATCATTTCGCCGGACGCGTTGAAAAGTTTCTGCGCGGAGGCATCAAAGAAAGCGACTGTAGTGATAGATGAAGCCTATATCGACTTCCTGAATCCTCCGGATAATATTTCGATGATTGACCTGGTGGACAAGAACCCCAACATCATCGTGGTACGCACTTTTTCCAAGATTCATGCAATGGCGGGAATGCGCATAGGGTTTGTTGCAGCCCATCCATCCACCATCGATGTTTTGGACAATAGCTATTTTGGCAGCACACAAATGACGGTGAGCAATCTTACCATGTCTGCCGCGCTGGCCAGTTTAAAGGATGAAAAACACCGCGCATCCTGCAAAGAAAAAAATGCGGCCGCGAGAACTTATACATTTGATGCGTTGAATGGCCTGGGGTACAAAGCCATTCCATCCTATACCAATTTCATCTTCTTCCCGCTCGGAAACTATCCCGGTGATTTTGCGCAGGATATGCTGAAGAAAAATTTGATACTACGATCAGACAATTATCCTGATGGCAAATGGGGAAGGGTGAGTATCGGAATGATGGATGAAATGAAAACTTTTATCGATATCATGAAAAGAGTTTCAGGTTAAACTCTCAAAAATCTTCCTTATAAACCGCGCCTTTGCGTGAATAAAAATTTCACGCAAAGGCGCAAAGGCGCGGTTTGTGTTTAGCTAATAGCTGAGAACTCAATCTTTAAAACTCCCGGCTTTCCTAAAATAATTTCTGGCAAACAACGTCAACGGCAACCCGATCATAAAGATCAATATCAGCGCTGCAATCAACATATTCTTTGGATTAGAAGGAAACTTATTGAGATAACTCAGGGGAACGATCACAAGATTGGTAACGCACCACGCAAACAAGCCGTAAGCAATAGAAGTAAGCGCCACACTTCTGGATAATGCATGCCAGCGCGGATATAACCAGAAGAAAAATACGGTTAGTCCATAAGTGATCACATAATGAAAGGCCAGTCCCACAAGCTGCATACCCACACCGGGCGCATACGCGGTTTCTTTGCCCAATGCCGCACTGGCAATGTAATTGAGAACGATCAGCGGATTTTTACCCGTATTGATGTAATACTGTGAAAGTGCCGCAATGATATCCAGTGTGCCTGCAACAAAACCTGCAAGCAATACAGTCGCTAATAACGACCGTTTCGACGAACCAGTTGTATGCATAAAGATGGGTTTTCAAGATCGAGGCGCCTGTCAAATGCTCAATATTCAATGCTCAATGCTCAATTTTCAGTGCGTATTGAACACTGAGCATTGAAAATTGAGCATTTCCTTCCACTCCTCACTTAGTGCGCCGCCATTCCCGGAAACAAAGGTCTTGCGATAGGCTCTCCCCAGATTGGCCATGGAACGGCCGCCAATATCAGCAACAGCGCCACCAGGAAAAACCAGAATGCTTTCCTGTATTTTGTTTCATCACTCACCGCTTTCTTTGCCATACCACGGCCCAGCGTGATGAATACGATCGCCACAATCATGGTTACCGGATGTTCTATCCAGAAGAAATGATAAAAACGCTGGTGAATCGCCACAGTTCCCTCTGGCAATTCCGTCTTAAAATAACCATAACGGCCAAAAGCCACCTGGTACAAACCCAGCAACAAAGTAATATGCGCACTGATCATCGTGAACAGCCACAACTTACCGTCGCCGGCAGAAAATGTTTTCTTATTCTTCCATCCCGAATACGCTTTGAAGATCGAGATCAACAATAATATCAATATTACCCAGCGCAGAAAATTATGAAGATGAAGCAGACCTGTTTGCATGTGTAAAGGTTTATTTAAACAAATTACTACTTATGAATTAATAATTAGTAATTAATAATTAATAATTTGAATTGATAATGGGATAATTACATAATCTGCTCAATTATCTAATTATCCCATTACAATTATTAATTACTAATTATTAATTATTAATTGCTACTCCACCCAGTCTGCCACAAACAAATTCGTATCCCTTGTTCCACCATTGTTCCTGTTCGATGCGAAGATGATCTTTTTTCCATCGGGACTGAACATCGGAAATGCATCAAAGCCTTTATCGCGGCTGATCTTTTCAAGTCCTTTGCCGTTGATATCGGTTAAATACATATTGAAAGGGAAACCGCGTTTGTATTCGTGGTTGCTGCAGAAAATAATGTGTTTGTCATCGGGCGTAAAATTAGGCGCCCAGTTGGCCTGTTCGAGGGTGGTGATCTGTCTGGCATTTTTTCCATCGGCATCCGCTACATATACTTCCATATGTGTAGGTGCAACCATGCCTTCTGCCAATAGTGCTTTGTATTCTTTGATCTCTGCATCGGTAGAAGGCCGGCTGGCACGCCATACGATCTTCTTGCCATCATGACTGAACCATGCACCACCATCATAACCCAGCGTATTGGTTACTTTCTTTTCTTTCCCGGTTGCCAGGTCCATTACATACAGGTCAAGATCGCCGTCTTTATCGCTGCAATAGATCATCTTTTTTCCATCGTAAGACAAAGTAGCTTCTGCATCATACCCTTTGGCAGTAGTGAGGCGCTTCACGATCTTGCCATCAAGGGTAGCCATGAATATATCGTAGCTGTCGTATAAAGGCCAGATGTATTTGTTGCCATATTTGGCCCTGTCGGGTGTAGGCGGACAGCTATCAGCGCCCAAATGCGTAGAGGCATAGATAATGTGTTTTCCATCGGGAAGGAAATAGGCGCAGGTTGTTCTGCCTTTTCCGCTGCTCACCATTTTATACTCGAATTTTTCACCAGGTTTAGTGGGCAGCTTGCCGATAAAGATCTGGTCGCATTTCAACCCTTCTTTGGTATTGGTGCGCTGAAAGATGATCGACTTGCCGTCATAGCTCCAATAAGCTTCGGCATTATCGCCACCGAATGTCAGCTGCCGGATATTCTTAAAATGTTTTTCTCCTGCAAAATGGATAGAATCAGGTGTAGCGGGTTGCTGCGCGAACAAACTGCCGGCAATCAAAAAGGCCGTAATAGACGATAGCAATAATTTTCTCATAACTGTTAATATGCCGCAAAAATAAGCGGCCTTGCACAGTGTTTTGTCAAAAAACTGTCAACTGCCGCGCCTCCCGCCTATTTTTGCTGCATGAACAAATGGAATTGCCTGATAGCATTGCTGTTATTAACCGCCTGCAGTAATAATAATGATAAAAAAGCTCCCGGCGAACTGGCCAAAAATGAGCTGCCTGATAATGTTCGCACGCTGTATAAACAGGCGGAACAGCATCCGGATAGTGTTGGCCTGCGGTTAAGATTGGTTGATGCGCTTGACAGCCTGGGCGCTTTCAGACAGGCCAATGGAGAAATGGATTCCCTGCTTAAAAAAGACAGCTTAAACTATGGGCTGTGGTACCGCAAAGCTTTGCTTCAGCAAAACAGCCGGGATACGATGGGTGCGCTGCGTTCTTATCGTTATGCCATCCGCATATACCCTTCACCCGATGCGATACTGGCGGCAGCCAATCTCCTGGCAGAGAAAAAAGATTCTACCGCGCTGATGCTCACCCGCCAGATCAGGGAACAGCGTTTAGGCGGTGAGTATGAAGCCCATACTTACTTTATCGCCGGCATTTATTTTGCACGTACCGGCAACCCACAAAAAGCGACAGAGTTATTCAACGCCTGTATTAATATCGATTACCATTACATGGAAGCCTACATGGAAAAGGGGTTCCTGTTATTCGAAGCAAAAAAAACAGCCGAAGCTGCCCAGGTATTCCAAACAGTAGTGACCATCAAAAATACCTATGCAGACGGCTACTACTGGCTGGCCAAATGCGAAGAAGCCCTGAACCGCCCAACAGAAGCCATTGCCAACTACCAGCGCGCACTTGTTTTAGATCCCGGCATCAAGGAGGCGGCGGAGGGGTTGAAGAGATTGGGGAGGTAGGTTTGTTGGTTTACTGGTTTATTGGTTTATTGGTTTATTGGTTTATTAGTTTATGGGTTTATTGGTTTATGGGTTTATTAGTTTATGGGTTTATTGGTTTATTAGTTTATGGGGATCACTAATCGACCAATAAACTAATCGACCAATAAACTAATCGACCAATAAACTAATAAACTAATAAACTAATAAACCAATAAACAAATAAACTAATCCCCGTAATTTGCGCCCCAAAACCCTTCACATGCCCATCATCGCCCCATCTCTCTTAAGTGCTGATTTCCTGAATTTGCAGAAAGACTGTGATATGCTGAACGCTAGCAAGGCCGATTGGTTTCACCTGGATGTGATGGATGGGCAGTTTGTTCCTAATATCAGCTTTGGCTTACCCATCATTGAAAAAGTACGCAAAGCCACTACTAAGATCTGTGATGTACACCTGATGATACTCGAGCCGGGTAATTATGCCGAGGCATTCAAGAAAGCCGGGGCTGATGTGTTAACGGTGCATTATGAGGCTTGTCCGCACCTGCACCGCAACCTGCAACAGATCAAAAGCCTGGGAATGAAAGCGGGTGTGGCGCTGAATCCGCATACACCGGTTCATTTACTGAGTGATATCCTGCACGATATTGATATGGTCCTCATCATGAGTGTTAACCCGGGTTTTGGCGGCCAGCAATTCATCCCGCATAGCCTCGAAAAGATCCGCACACTCAAAAAAATGATCACCGAAAGAAACCTTCCCACGATCATCGAAATTGATGGTGGCGTAACCCTGGATAATGCCGCATCCATCGTAAAAGCCGGCACCGATGTACTCGTGGCAGGCAATACTGTCTTCAAGTCAGCAGACCCCACTGCCACTATTGCAGCGCTGAAGGGGATTTGAAAATTTGGGGATGTGGTAATTTGAAAATGCAGGTATTGCCAAATTGTTAAATGGTTAAATTGCCAGGCGTCGCAACAATTTAACTATTTAACGATTGGACCATTTTATTGCCCATTTTAGTCCTCCTTCCCCCAACCCTTGCCTCAAGATCCAACATTAGCACATTATTAAATTTTCAAATTAGCATATTCTTCTTACCCCTGGTCCGCCTTTTGCATTACTATTTCTATCCACACCCTGTGTATAATATGTGTTAGGATTGGAGAGATATCTCAGGTTAAATTTGGAAAGGATGGGTTGGATATACGTTTGGTACCTAATTCTGTGAACCCTAAAACGAAACAAGTTTGACAGACACCATCATTAGTCTCGACTCCGTTAATCCCATTGAGTTTTTTGGTGTTAATAACGGAAAATTAGATTTGCTGAAGAAGAAATTCCCATTGTTAAAGATCCTCTCCCGCGGGACGCAATTAAAACTGAGCGGGGCTCCGGAACAGATCGAAACAGCAAAAGAAAAAATTGATCTTATCATCCAGTACCTCGAACGTAATGGACATTTAAGCGAAAACTATTTTGAACAGATCCTGGGCGGCGATGATGCCGAAACGGTTGACAATTTTGTAGACCGTAATCCCAATGATATTCTTGTATTTGGCCCCAATGGCAAAACCGTACGGGCCCGCACCCAGAACCAGAAAAGAATGGTTCAGGCTGTTGACCGTAATGATATCGTATTTGCCATCGGGCCGGCCGGTACCGGTAAAACTTATACGGCTGTAGCACTGGCGGTACGCGCTTTAAAGAACAAAGTGGTGAAGAAGATCATCCTTACCCGTCCTGCGGTAGAAGCCGGCGAAAGCCTTGGTTTCCTGCCCGGTGATCTGAAGGAAAAGATCGATCCCTATCTGCGTCCTTTATACGATGCGCTGGACGATATGATCCCTGCGGATAAACTGGGTTATTATATGAGCACGCGCACCATCGAGATAGCGCCGCTGGCCTATATGCGTGGACGTACGCTTGACAATGCCTTTATCATCCTGGATGAAGCGCAGAATACCAACGACCTGCAATTAAAGATGTTCCTTACACGTATCGGCGCCAATGCCAAAGCCATCATCACTGGTGATCCTACACAAGTGGATTTGCCACGCAATATGCGCAGCGGCCTGGAAAAATCAACAAGGATCCTTAAAAACATCGAGGGCATCGCACACATTGAACTGAACGAAGAAGATGTGGTGCGTCACCGCCTGGTAAAAGCGATCATTAAGGCCTACGACAAGGAGAAAGAGAAAGAAGATGCGGAGTATGAGCAGCATCACAGGAGATAACTGACTGTTACATTGTTTAATTGCTGCATTGTTAAACTGTTATATTGTTCATGGAAAAAACAATGTAACAATTTAACAATGCAGCAATTTTTTATCCCTGCTCCCCAAGAATCTCATGCCCAAGTTTATCCCGTTTTGTCTCGAGGTATTTGATGTTATGCGAGTTGGGATGCACTTCGATGGGAACGATGTCTACCATCTCCAGTCCGTACCCTTTTAACCCGGCGCGTTTTCGTGGATTGTTACTCATCAGTTTGAGTTTGGTAGCGCCGAGATACCGGAGGATCTGCGCGCCAACACCATAATCACGCTCATCCATCCCAAAACCCAGGTGCAGGTTGGCTTCAACGGTATCCATTCCCTCTTCCTGTAATTTGTACGCTTTGAGTTTATTGATCAGGCCGATGCCTCTCCCCTCCTGGTTCATATAAAGAATGATCCCTTTTCCTTCGCGCTCTACCATTTCCATGGCTTTATGCAGTTGTTCACCGCAGTCGCAGCGGAAACTGCCAAGGATATCGCCGGTAAAGCAACTGCTGTGTACGCGTGTGAGTACCGCTTCGTCTTTTTTCCATTCGCCTTTTACCAGCGCAAGATGTTCTGCACCGGTGGTTTTCTCTTTAAAAGCTACCAGTTTGAAATGGCCATATTTGGTAGGCATATCCACCCGAACCAGTTCCTCAATTAAGGAATCGGCTTTGAGGCGATAATCGATCAGGTCTTTGATCGAGATAACTTTTACCTCAAACTTTCTGGCGATCTCGAGCAATTGCGGAAGGCGTGCCATGGTGCCGTCTTCATTCATCACTTCTACCAATACACCTCCTGGCTCTAATCCTGCCAGGCGGGCCAGGTCAACCGCAGCTTCTGTATGACCCGTACGACGCAATACACCGCCATTCTTGGCGATCAGCGGGAAGATATGCCCCGGTCTGCCAAGTTCAGCAGGTTTGGTTTCGGGATTGATCAGCGCCTGGACTGTTTTGGCACGATCCTGCGCAGATATACCCGTAGTAGTTCCCTGGCCGATCAGATCCACAGAAACCGTAAATGCGGTCTCATGCAGGGAGGTATTGGAACTTACCATCGGTTCCAGCAGTAAGTGCTTGCAACGTTCTTCGGTAAGGGCGATGCAGATCAGCCCACGGGCTTCCTTGCTCATAAAATTGATCACTTCCGGCGTAACATGCTGCGCCGCAATGATAAAATCACCCTCGTTTTCACGGTCCTCATCATCCACCACGATCACCATCTTCCCATTACGGATATCCTCGATCGCGCTTTCAATACTAGCTAACATAGACTTGATTATTGTGCAAAATTAACCAATAGGGAGGAAAATCAATTACGAATTACGAAGTACGAATTGAATACTTTCCGGCCCTCGTAATTCGTACTTCGTAATTCGTAACTGAACTTTCCCGTGTAAAAACATCCCTCCCCTTCGGCAAATACCTAACCGCGGTGTATGGCTTTATTGTTCCTTGCTGTATAAACAGGTACGATGTATAGGAGGAAAAGGTTTGCTGGTTTATTGGTTTGCCTGGCGTTGTGGCCGTTGTTGGCTCAGGGGCAAATGACTACGGGGAGCATCGGTGGCAGTGTGAGGGCTGTTAGCGGTGAAAAACTGGCGGGGGCGAACATAAAGTTGCAGCATCCCTCTACAGGTACAGCTTTCTATACACAGAGTAATAGTCAGGGAATTTTCCATATTGATAACCTGCAGCCCGGCGGACCTTATACATTGGAAATAGGTTTTCTTGGGTTCAGGACGATGGAGAGAAAAGAATTGACCATTACATTGGGCGAGCAGTTACAGGCAGATGCATGGCTCGAACCAATGGTAGCGGAATTGAAGAAAATACTGGTCACGGCATCACGCAAATATGCCAATACAAATGGCGCGCATACTATTATCGATAAACAAAAGATGGAAGAACTGCCTGCCGGCCGAAACCTGTACAACTATCTCGCATCGCTGCCAATGGCAAAGCCGGTTGCAGGAAATGAGGGGGCTGTCGCTTATGCCGGACAGAATAACCGTTACAATGCATTTTATATCGATGGCGCAGAAAACAATGATGTGTTTGGACTATCCGCATCCGGAACCAATGGCGGGCAAACAGGAATTTCACCCGTACCGATAGATGCGATCGAACAACTGCATGTAAGTGTTATGCCGTATGATGCATCGCTGGGAAATTTTACGGGGGCTGCTATCAATGCAGTTACACGGTCGGGCGGTAACAGACCGGAAATTTCTCTGTATCATTTCAGTGGTAATGGAAAGCTTGGCGATGATGATCCCGTTGCACAGGCAAAATCGAACAGGACTTATGGCTTTCGATGGCAGGGGCCTGTTGCAAAGAATAAACTCTTCTATTTTATCAATACAGAATTATACCGGGAAAAACGCGCGCATGTTTTTGATTTGAATAATTACAAGGGAAATACACGCGATCTGCGTTTACTGTCCATACTCAGCAATAGCCTGCTTTCCAATTTCCGGTACGATGCCGGTAGTTTTCTGGAAAGTCAAAATGATATTCACGCAACAAGGATTGCGGCGCGTTTCGATTGGAACACGGGTTCAAAAAGCCGGTTTGCTTTCAGTATGCGATACATGGATGCAGCAAGAACGATCAGCAATCCCAGTACGCAGGATATCTTGCATGCCGGTCGCGATGGATTTCAACTGTTCCATACCAGTTGGTCGGGTACGATAGAATGGAAAATGCGCAGTGGGAAAAACAGCAGCAATCACCTGTCGGTTGCATACACCCGGGCGAAAGACGATCGCGAACCTAATGGCAATCCTTTTCCAAGAGTGCGGTTATATGATGGCGACGGCTCCATCATTTTTGGAACAGATATCAGTTCCACCATCAATCTCCTGCAACAGCAAAACTGGGTATTGAATGAGAAGTTCTCTTTCAGCACAGGCAAACATTTTACCAGTATAGGATTGGATGCAGCCTGCAATCATATCTACAACGCATTTATCCAGCATAGTTTTGGCAATTACAGTTACCGGTCGCTGGCTGATTTTGTTGGCAATACTTCCCCAGTTGCTTATCAATTGGGATTTTCATTGATGGATAGTGTGCAGGACGACCATATTGCTGCAGCCGCCACATTTTCGCTTTTGCGTTATGGATTTTTTCTTACCCACGAAATACGTCTTTCAAAAAAGCTAACCGTACAACTCGGTATACGGAGCGATTTTCACCATTTTCTGACCCAACCGATCGCCAGTGATTTTGTGAACGATACTGCGATCCCCGCTTTCGAGCGATATTATGATTTGCAGGGCGCCCAATCAGGAAATGCAGGCATAGCCACTGCATTTTCCCCGAGACTTGGGTTGCAGTACCAGAACAGCAATGGCAGTTTTGTTTTGCGGATCGGCGCCGGCATATTCAATGGCCGCGCACCACTGGCATGGCCCGCGGGCGTATACCAATACAATGGCGTGAATACCGGCGGGTACGTAGCCAGTACGGCACAATTATCCCGCATCCGTTTCCGGTCCGATCCTTACCAGCAATGGCCCGCATCATCGATTGGTGCCACAGTAAATAAAGAACCTTTGAATTTGATCAGGAAAGATTTCAGGATGCCCTCTTTGTTCCGGACATCCCTGTCACTCCAAAGAAATTTCCGCAATGGCTGGAGATTGTCCTCCGAATTGATGTTCAGTAAAAATTTGTCTGAGATCGTTTATACCAATGTTAATCTGTTGCCTCCTGTTGATACCATGACCGGACCGGATAAGCGGTTAGTATATCCGCTACTCAACGCAAAAATTCCTTTGCGTGCGGATGGTAGCAATCCGTATGGTTATGTGATCCTTCTTGGTAACAGCAACAGCCATACCGGTTATGCCTGGCAATTCAATCTTAGTCTGCGCAAATTAATCGCGGCCAGGTTTGTGATGGAGTTAGGATACGCGTATGGTAGTTCCAGGGTTTTACACGATGGCACCAGCTCCGTCAACCTCAGTCAATGGCGTTCGACGGAAACAGTGAATGGCAGAAATAACCTGGAGCGAACTGTTTCTGATTTTAATCCAGGGCATCAATTGAGTGTATGGCTGAATAAAAAATTGGTGTATGGGAAAGGAAAAATGACTACAACATTCTCTCTGCAATATATGGGCGGCTCTGCGAGTCCTTTTAGTTATGTGTATGGTGGTGAAAGCATGGTAAAAGATGAAGGTAGTTCCGGCGGTTATGAACTTATTTACATCCCCCGAACCGCTGAACTGGCTGCAATGCATTTCCTGCCCCTGATCTCGAAAGGGAAATTCTATACCCCGGAACAACAGAAAACAGCACTGGAAAACTATATCAGTGAGAACAGCTACCTGAGTACCCGTCGTGGTAAATATGCCGAAAGGAATGGCAGCCGTGGTCCTTTCACCCATTTAGTAAACATCAAAATTGCGCAGGATATCAGCTTAAGAACAGGCCAACATGTTTACCGTGTCCAGTTGACCGGCACTGTTTTCAATATAGCCAATCTGATCCATCCCGCCTGGGGGATACCTTCCGCCATGCCCAATGATCAGTTGGTGTTGATCGAATTTGCAGGGTATGAGCCAAATAGCCGCCTGGTTCCGCAATATCGTTTTGATCCCTTTACAGCGCAGCCGGGGTATCCTATTCCTGGCCGGTATGGCGGGTTTGAGTTGGGGTTTCGGGTAACATTATAAAAATATCAACTATTTTATACCTTCACCCGACAAGCTTTCTCCCTGAAATTCACCGATTATTGGTTTCTTTTATCCACCAAAAGCGGGGCTTTTTTCCCCATTCCCTAACATTCGTTAACAAAATTTTAGAAACTGGAAATTAGTACGCGCCAGAAGTATCATATTTGCAGCATAATTACGGTTTTGTGAAACGAACCGGGTGATGCTTCGGCGGTATCACCATTAAATCCAATCCCTCGGCAGCTTTTTGAAGGAAATGTTAAATAGTTTTTTCTGGTTTGGTGGTCGTGCATTTACTTTGCTGCTTCTTCGACTGTTGCAGCGCCCGACTGCGAGCCACTAAACATAAGATAATAATAACTTAAAGCTAAGATGCAGCCCCCAACTCAGTGGCTTTGTCATATTTGCAAACTAAAAACTACATGTGTATGAGAATTCTTATGCGTTTTCTTTTTGTCTCTGCTGCATGGTTGCTGGCAACAGCATCTATGGGGCAGGTAACCACCAGCGCCCTTTCCGGACGGGTTACTACCGCTTCGGGTCAGGGTTTGGCAGGCGCCTCCATCAAAGTGGTGCACCAGCCTTCTGGAACGTCTTATACTACCGTATCAAAAAACGACGGTGTATTTGCGTTATCCAACCTGCGCGTGGGTGGACCTTATCATATTGATGTTACCTATGTGGGCTACAAAGCACAGGCTTTTGATGATATTACCCTGAGCCTTGGTGAACCTTATGTACTGACAGTGAAAATGGCCGAAGGGTCGCAGTCACTGCAGGAAGTAGTGGTATCTGCCGGTGCGGGCCGTAACGCTTTGCTGAGTTCCAGCAGAACCGGTACGACTACCAATATCAGCACACGTGCGATCAATAACCTGCCCACCATCCAGCGTAGCCTGAATGATTTCACCAGGCTGACACCGCAGGCAACTTCTACCGCACAGGGTGCGATCGGTGGTGGTAACTACCGCCAGAACTACATCACTGTTGATGGTTCTGATTTTAATAACACATTCGGTATCGGTGGTAACCTGCCTGCCAACGGCTCTCCTATTTCCCTGGATGCCGTTCAGGAAATGTCTATCAAC
>Ga0247757_10001801_pt1 | contig 12782 bp, 9 predicted proteins | sample UWRJL126311R4_FD_180929 | JGI IMG/M metagenome (GOLD analysis project Ga0247757, IMG submission 180929) | Plant litter microbial communities from Arlington Agricultural Research Station in Wisconsin, United States - UWRJ-L126-311R-4 | ecosystem: Environmental > Terrestrial > Plant litter >...
TGATTTCATTTCTAACGGATTACATCCTGCTGCATCACCGTTGAAAGTAATTATTGTTCTGCAATTATATCCTGAGCACGCTGTGTAATTCATACCAAGCTCAGAAGCAATTTTATTGTAGCCGTCTTTTAATTTCTGTCCCTGTGACGATAAATATTCAGGAACATTTTTTTCAACAATTTCATTAATGCATGCTTTAGCTGCAGCAAGTGAAAGTGCTTCGCCGCCGAATGTTGTAAAAAAGAAAACTTCTTTATCTAATAAAGCCATTACATCTCTTCTGCCTGTAAGCATTGAAATAGGCATACCGTTAGCGACTGCTTTTGAAAAGCATGCTAAGTCAGCGCGGACATTAAAATATTCCTGCGCGCCGCCTTTGGCGATTCTGAACCCCGTCCACATTTCATCGAAAATTAAAAGCGTTCCGTTTTCATCACAGACTTTTCTTAACTCGGCTAAAAAATTATTTTTCTCTTCTTCAAAAACAAACGGCTCAAGTATTACGCATGCCGTATCTTCATCGATAGAATCCTTAACTGACTGAATATCGTTGTAGCTGAAAGTAAATGTTAAATCTTTCACTGCTTCAGGAATTCCTTTATCTCTATCTGTAACACCTATGTACCAGTCATGCCAGCCGTGATACCCGCAGCATAAAACTTTTTCTCTTCCTGTAAACGCGCGCGCTAAACGTACCGCCGCTGTTGTAACATCACATCCTGTTTTCGAAAAGCGGACAGATTCCGTGTTGGGAACAACTGATTTTATAAGCTCAGCAACTTCAACTTCCAAAGGATGCACCAATGAAAATGTAATGCCATCTGCTAATTGCTCTTTTATTGCATTATCAATTTTATCATAGCAGTAACCGAGTGATATCGGTCCGATAGCCATGTTGTAATCTAAGTATTCATTACCGTCAACATCCCATACATGTGAACCTTTTCCTTTGGCAAGATATTTTGGCGCAACACCTTTTACCCATTGTGTCGGGCCTTTTGCAAGAGTCTGTGTATGCGCGGGAATTAATCCTTCGCTTCTGGAGAAAATTTCGTTTGATTTAGTTATATCCGGATAGTTCTTATTGAATTCAACTTTATTAGGCATGGTGTAATCTAATTATCTTATGTTTATAAATTGTTAAATATGTATTAAGAAAAGTTTTTAGTTATTTTTTCTGCAATAGCTTTTCCTGTGAATCCTTCATACTCAAGCAAGTCATTCATAAGGACAGGTTTGAACCATTTATTATCCATCGCGAACGGAAGTACTTTTGCTGTGATTTGATTTTTCAAAAATATTTCCGCAATGATTGAATACAATCCGCCTGTTAAAAAATGGTCTTCAATTGTTACAATCATTTTGCACTCTTTAGCAGCTTTTAAAATCTGTTCTTCATCAATCGGTTTTACAGTTCTTAAATTAATTAATCGAACAGATTTCCCCTGTGCTTCAAGAATTTTCTTTGCTTCAACTGCCTGCACAAGTAAAAATCCATAGACTAAAATGGCAACATCATTTCCTTCTGAAAGAACTTCTGCTTTTCCTATTTCAAAATCTTTGCTATGAGAAACAGAAGACTTTGTGTTATTGTATCTGATATAAAACGGTGATTCACTTTTCAAAACTGTTTCCAAGCCAATCAGCATATCTTCTTCATCGGAGGGACACCATACGTTTACGTTTGGTATGCCTCTCATAATAGAAATATCTTCAAGCGACTGGTGTGTTGCTCCGTTGCCATCTGACATGAATCCCGAAAACCCGCCGACAATTTTCACGGGAAGATTTCCTATCCCTACATCTGTTCTTATAAATTCAAATGCACGCATGGTAAGGAATGTTGCAAGCGCATGAATCACAGGAATTCTTCCTCTGAGCGCAAGCCCTGCTGCTGTGCCGACTAAAGTCTGTTCGGTAATTCCTGTATCTATAAATCTATCGCCTATTTGATTTGGAAGGTTTCTTATTGCAGCGCGGTTTTCCGCAGTCATTATAATAAATCTTTCATCTTCATCTACAAGTTTTTTAAGAATTTCTTCGTATGTCATATTATAGTAAGCAGTAATATTTTTAATTAGTTATAGCAGAAACTTTTTGCGGTATATGCAAAATAAATTTTGCGCCTTTGCCAAGCTCAGATTCACATTCTATTTTTCCGTTAATTAAACCCGTCAGTTTTTTTACGATTGAAAGCCCAAGCCCTGTTGATGATTCACCTGCCGTCGGCCTCGCAGAAAGCTTTGCAAACTTTGTAAACAATTTTGATTTGTCTTCCTGCGACATACCGGGACCTTCATCAACAATTTCTACACTGGTATAATAAGGGATTTTATTGAAAGCAATGCTAACATATACCTTTTTTCCCATAGGAGAAAATTTTATTGCATTCGATACAAGGTTACTTAGTATTTGCCTGATAACACTCAAATCACTCAAAACTTTCGCCGATGGATTATCAGTGAAAACAATTTTAATATCCTTCTGCTGAAGCTGAAATTTATTCATGGTAATAAGTGAATGAATAAGCGTATTCAAATCAACCAATTCAGGTCTTAATTCATATTTACCCGATTCAATCAGATTTGCATTCAGGATATCATTTATCAGATCAAGCATAACCATCGAGCTGATATTTATATTGGAAGAAAAATCAAGAACTTCTTCTTTAGAGAGTGTTTCAAAATCCTGAACAAGAAGAGTTGAAAACCCGTAAACAGAGTTAAGCGGATTTTTTAAATCATGCGAAACTAGATTTAAGAATTCATCTTTCTCCTGATTCATATCTTCAAGCTTTTTATTCGCGTCAACTAAATCGATATTCTTAAGTTTGTAAATCTCCGATTCACGCTGTGCATGTTCAACTTCAAATTTTGCTTGAACATTTCTGATCTTCTTTTGCGATTCTTCATTGAAAACAATGTCTCTTGTTTCGATATGTTTTTTTAAATATTCAACAGCCTTTTTATAATCACCCATTAATTCATAACAATTGGAGATGCGAAAATAGGTCGTAGAAAGATCATGCTTAAATCCCGCTTCAAGGCCTATCTTCATTCCCTCCATAAGAAACTGCAAAGCTTTTTCGTTTTCATTCATGTGCATAAGTATTTCACCAATAGTTCCGCAATTTTCCATTATACCTGCGCGATGTTCAATCTGCTTTCTTACTTCATAGCTCTTCAGTCCGTACTCCAAAGCTTTTTTATATTCTTTCTTTGTCATCATGACGTGCATCAATTCCTGATATGCAAACCCGATGACTTTTTTATCCCCTATTTCTTCTGCTACTTTATAACTTTCATTTGCCAGCTCCATAGCCGTTTCAATATCACCTATAGCTCTTTTTACTAGTGAAATATTTACGAGACACTCACCTATTCCTTTTTTATAATTAGCATTTTTATATGCTTCAAGAGCTTTGTAAAGAAAAACTTCTGCTTTCTCTGTTTCACCAAGTTTGTCGTAAATAAGACCTATGTTCATATACAGAATACCGACCCCTTTTTTTTCACCAACTTCCTCTACAATATTAAATGCTTCCTTATACGTTTCAAGCGCTTTCAGATAATCTCCGGTTGCATTATAAACAAGCCCAAGATTATTTAATGTTTTGGCTATATCAAGTTTGTCACCCTTTTTCCTTTTGTATTCTAAGCTTTCAGAAAGAAATTCAAATGACTTTTCCATATCTCCTAAATTCCAATATGTAAGACCTGTATTGCTTAGAAGAATCATGATATTCTCAACATTACCATCTTCCTGCGCAATTTTTAATCCTGCAAGATTAGCTGTCAAAGCATTTTGAAATTCACCTTTGTTCACATATGCGCTTCCTAAAGTGAGATAGCATTTGGCTATAGTTTCCCTGTCTTCCAGTTCAGTGAAAAATTTTATTGCTGCATTCAGGCAGGCAATTCCATTATCAAACTTTGCTGTTTCAATCTCACAATAGGAAAGAAGGTACAGTGATTTGGCAACAAGATTTTTATCAACAACTTTATCAAAAGATTTTTCCGAAAGGGTTTTATAAATATCTTCAAATGGCTTTAGTCCGAGCGAGAGCTTTGCCGCTCTTACAGCGTAACCTAATGCTGCAGCAGCATCCGTTCGACGTAAATCCCAGCCTGCATTAAAAAGCTCTGCAATCTTTTCTATTAATTCTTCGCGGTTCTCAATATTTGTTTGGGGGGTATTCAAATATTTATCTTGCTACAATTGTTTCTGAGGTAAGTTTTGCTTCTTCTTCTCCTTTTAATTCATTAAGGAGCATTTTTATTTCATCGCCTGTGAAATTTACAAACCACCTGTCTGCTCTTGCTTCAATGCTCGGCAATCCTTTGCCTCTTACAGTATCAGCAATAACAACATTCGGTTTTCCTTTTCCAAGCTGAATTGATTTAAATGTATCATCAAGCTTTTCAAAATCGTGACCGTCTACTCTGTGGGCATCCCATCCGAATGCTTCAAATTTCTTTTCAATCGATTCAAGCGGAATTAATTCTTCCGTTCTTATATTTGCCTGAAACTGATTTCTATCAATAACAGCAACAAGGTTATCAAGCTTTTTTGCGGCGGCTACAAGCGCGCCTTCCCATATTGTTCCTTCGTTAAGCTCACCGTCACCAAGCACAACTACAACTTTATTGTTTTGTTTTCTTAACTTGCAATCTATGGCAACACCTATGGCAACGCTTAATAAATGGCCAAGTGAGCCTGAGTGGAATTCAATTCCCGGAATGTTTCTGTTAGGATGCCAGTAAATAAAATCATTAGGCTTCAGATGATTTTTTAATCTGTCCTTTTCTATCCACCCTATTTCTGCAAACGTGCCATATAAAGCAGGTACGTCGTGTCCTTTTGAAAGAAAAAAATAATCCCTGTTCGGGTCGTTCAAAGTATCTTTTGAAATGTTAAGATACGAATCATATAAATACACAATCAAATCAGCGCAGGAAAGAGATGCGCCTATAAAGCATCCGCCATCGGTGGACATTCTCACAATGTGTTCGCGTACATTAAAAGCGCGGTCTTTAAGTTCTTTGACTTTATCGGAGTTCATTTGTTTTAAGAATTATACCTGTCTTGTATCATCAGGTGAAATTGTGTTAAGGTCTTCAAGGTGATCTCTGTACCAGTTTACACCCACATATTTTTTATTAAGATCCATTATCTCAGGTTTTTCATCAAGCAGCTTTAATATGTCATCCAGACCGAAAATCTTATTATCTTCATAAAGCTCATCGTAAACTGCTTTAATAAATTCATAATCTTCCCTATAATCGATTGTAAATCTATGCGACATTGAGTAATCTAATCCTGTTTCCCATTCAACATTCCCTATTCTGAATTCATCGGGGCGTTCCCATATATACGGAGTAGTATGTTCAAGCTCCATATTTAATAAGGCATTTTCACAGGCAACTTTTAAAACATTCATCGGCATAACTTCAACATCATTCCCGTCAGGATATGTTGCAGGGTGGAGATTGCTTACGAAATCAAATTTATCTCTGTTATCTAAAAAATGCGTGAGAATCTTATCAATGACTTTCGGGTCTATCAACGGACAATCGGAGGGAATTTTAACTACTATATGGGCATTATGGGCAAGACCTGCTTTATAGTGTCTATCGAGCAAATTTTCCGGGTCGCCGCGGAAAAAATTATATCCGTAATCTACGCATAAGTCTTCCACTTCATTATCTTCTTCATCTGTTGAAGTAGCAACAACGAAGTTAGTGGCAACTTTCGAAGCCATAACCCGTTCCATCATTCTTACAAGGAGAGGTTCGCCGGAGAGCGGAAGCATAATTTTTCCGGGCAAACGAGAAGAGCCTGTACGCGCCTGAACAACAATTACTATATTTAAACTACTGTCGGAATCCAAAAAATCCTATCTAAAATGATATATCAATTATGGTGTAAAATTACAAATTCTATTAGTGATAAGAAATTCAAAATACAGGTATTAATACAAATTATTTACACTTTCTAATACGTTTTTGCAAGCTGCTCCATAAGCCCTGAATCCGTCTTCGTAACCTCACGTGTATTATCCTGCGTAACTATTCTTTTTCTGAAGGCATCCGCAATATTTCTGTGCGAATTACCCCCGTTTTGCATTGGTGTCAGGCGTTTCAGCATATTCAAATCAAATTCCGAATAAACTTCTTTTCCAAGCGCAAGACCAACATATACTACGGTTGAATATCTTGTGATAAGAGTATCACAGTTTGCAATCATCTCATCTGTTTTTCCGGCCTGAAAAACTAAAGCACCTGGAGCATATTTATTAATTTCCTTAGTCGCGCGCTCTTCATTTTCATTGGGATGAAGCTTGAAAATAATTTTTTTTCCGTTAGCTATTTTAAGCGATTCCAAAATAAATTTTTTGCGGTTCTCATATTTAAGTGTTTCACGCGAATCAGATGTGCATACTAATACATAATTCTTATGGGGAAAATCATTATTGAGAAACTCTTTGCAGTTATCGAAATTTGGAATTCCTGTTACAACTATTTTATCAGGATTGCATCCCTTCTTTATGAAAAAATCTTTATACCCTTCTGATGCAACGCAGAATAAGCTGTAATCATCTGAAAGTCCGGTGGTAGAAGTACTTGCAAGATAACGCGGAACATGAAACCACTTCACCATGTAGTACATAAAATTTTCAGGATCAGTCATACCTTCCTGCACTAAAACTATTTTTTTCTTTTTCACATTATCAGGAACAAAAATATCACTGCACATAAATACATAATCGTAATCGTGAAGCTTGCCTTCGTAATCCATAGGGAGATTATTTTCTGTGATATATTTTTCCGTCGCAGCACGGAGCTTCCCGCCGAGAACTGAGAAATCAACTATTCCTATTTTAAGGCAAAACTTTAAAAATCCGTTTGCATAGTATGGAGAAAAATAATGGTCATATTCGGTGAGCTGACGCGAGATTTTGTGCATCATTGTGGTCTGGTTGAGAGAGCCGCAAATGTAAAGTATTTTTTTCTTCATGTAAGCCGTGAGGGTTTTATGACAATACAAAAAATTTATAAAAATTATATTAAGCGAATATAAACTTTATATTTTTCCGGGAAATAATAGTAAAATCACCTCAATTTTAACATAATAATAGTTTTCAAAACTATCAATTGTATCTAACTTCCATGACCGCTTATTAAATAAACAGATATAATTTAAAACTGTTCCTTTTAAGGAATAAAATGGAGGGGATAAAATTTTACCTTTTTAACATAAGAAAATTTTAACTAAGTTTATGCTTTACCAATCAAACTATCTTAAGCATACAAAAATTCTACTTTACCTAACATAAAGTATAGCCGAAACCTCTACCTCACAAAACAAAAAGACTAATACAACATTTTTACATTTTAATTTTTTTATCCCCTTTTTAATAAACTATTTATTAATCTAAATAAATTAAAATGAAAAGCCTTAAAGTCATTAAAATTGCTCTGGCAGTAATTCTCTTTTCTAATTTATGCTATTCTCAAACGGGATGGTATCAGGTATCTTCAGGAACCAATAAAGCTCTGCTATCACTACATTTTATTAATCTGAACACGGGTTTCAGTGTGGGAACATCAGGAGCATTGCTTGTCACAACCAATACCGGAAATACATGGCAAAGTATCAGCCTGGGTGATACAACTTATTCTCTTAAAAAGATTTATTTTAAAGACCAGCTGACAGGATTCATTTTAGGTCACAGCCCTTTAGGCGTTTTTCCTACTCCCCCATTAGATTCTCTTCATACAAGAATCTATAAAACAACTGACGGCGGAATTAACTGGTTTGTTGACCAGCCAAGGATAGTCGGTGTGTTTTTTAACAGTATACAATTTGTGAACTCTAACACAGGGTATATTTCAGGCGGATTATATTCTGTAGGCCCCAATAAAATGTATAAAACAACCAATGGCGGAAATAGCTGGTATGAAATGCCCACAGGAGTAAACGGCACTATTCTATCTATGAAATTTACTGATGAGAATTCAGGTGTCATCGGATTAATGAATAAAATATATAAAACTACTAACGGTGGGACAACTTGGAGCAAAGTATATGAAAACACAGGAAATGAATTCAATTTAGTATTTGATGTAAACTTCCTTAATGCAAATACAGGTTTTGCTGCCGGAGGATATTATCTTGATACACTCAATAAAAACAGATTTGTCCTGAAAACTACTAACGCCGGACAAAACTGGAGCTACCTCTTAAATGATAACTCGGGCACTATGATAAACTCCTTGACGGTAATAAATGAAGGACTAATTTATGCAGCAGGAAGTGTGAATGCATATAGCTATCAAAACAGCGGCTTCATAATTAAAACAATTAATGGAGGAAGTACATGGAATAATGAGTCAATTCCCACTGCATTACCATTAGCTGACTTAAAAAGCAATAATCTAAAAGGTTTTGCTGTAGGCTTCAATGGGGGAATTTATAAAAAAGATAACATTGTTTCCGTTACGCAAATAAGTACAGTTGTGCCTGAATCAATCAAGCTGCATCAGAATTATCCGAATCCATTTAACCCGGCAACATCAATAAAATTTGAAATCAATAAAGCGGGATTTACACAGCTGAAGGTATTTGATATCACAGGAAAAGAAATAAAAAACCTTGTAGAAGGATTTAAAGAAGCAGGAACATACGAAGCAAAATTCGATGGTGTTAGTCTAAACAGCGGAATTTACTTCTATAAATTAATGACAAACGGAACGACCATAACCAAATCTATGGTGCTGGTAAAATAGTAAATAAGTGTCAAAAAAGCTTAGCAAGTTTGTTTCTCTCCTTCCTCGCTTAAGCATCTGCTAAGGGCATAATTCTTTCGCCGGAATTATGCCCTTCCTTTTTACAGCTAATAAAATTTTTCAAAATTGCACTGCTTATATTAAGCATTGGAAAGTATTTTGCAGAAATTGTAAATTAAGATATATGAGAATACCGCCCGAAAAGATTGACGAAATAAATAACGCGAACGATATAGTAGATGTAATTTCAACCTACATAAACGTTAAGAGACGCGGCAAGAACTTCCTTGCTTTATGCCCTTTCCACCCTGATAAAAATCCATCAATGAATATCTCTCAGGAGAAAAAAGTTTACCACTGTTTTTCATGCGGGGCAAGCGGAAACGTTTTCCGTTTCGTTCAGGATTTTGAAAAAATTTCTTTCTTTGAAGCGGCGCAGAAACTGGCATCACGCGCCGGCATAGATATAAAAGTAAACAAGCAGCAGATTGCGAATTACGATGAATATGTAAAGCTCTATGATATTAATACTCAGGCAGCAAGATTTTATGTTACGGCCTTAAAGGAAGTAAGCGGTAATGAAGGCAAAGTTGTTAACGATTATATAAAGAAAAGAAAACTGAAACCGGGCACACTTACACGTTTTGGAATAGGATATGCCTATAACAGATGGGACGGCTTGCTGAACCATTTCAGAGAAGATGACCTTTTTACCAATGAAGAACTTGAAAGCGCAGGACTCGTAAGGAAAAGCGATAACGATGAAAGCAGGGTTTACGATAGATTCCGCGGCAGACTTATGTTCCCTATTTTTAATGAAACAGGAAAGGTTGTAGGTTTCGGCGGAAGACAGTTATTTGAAGATGATAAGACAGGAAAATATCTCAACTCACCTGAGACAAAAATTTACAGTAAGAGCAGAATTCTTTACGGATTAAATTTTGCTAAAGACAGCATTATTGCAAATAACTATGCGTTGTTTGTTGAGGGTTATATGGATATGATTTCCCTCTTCCAGGCGGGAGTAGAAAACGTAGTCGCAACAAGCGGCACTGCAATGACTGAAGAGCAGGTGAAACTGATTTCACGCTACACTAAGAATATTATTTTTCTTTTTGATTCCGATATGGCAGGAATAAAAGCTGCTAAGAGAGGCATTGAGTTAATTCTGGAAGGTGGACTTGATCTGGACATTGTTACCTTGCCCGAAGGGGATGACCCCGATAGCTTCATCACAAAAAAAGGAGTTGAAGAGTTTAAGAATTTCTTATTCGAAAAGAAATCAATTATATCTTTCATAGGTGATTTATATAAAAAGGAAAACAAATTAAATACTATTTCCGAGAAGACGGATTTTATAAAGGAAATCATTACTTATATAGGAAAAATTCCTGATGCAATAAAGCGTTCATTATACCTGAAAGAAATTGCAGGAGTGTATGAACTTCGCGAAAGTGATTTACAGATCGAGCTGAATAAATTTTTAAAGAATGATAAGAAGGTTGTATTTCCGAAATCATCTATAGTACTACCCGAAAGACAGCAGATAAAAAGTGATATTGAAAGAAGAAAAATTCCACAAGAAGAGCTTGAGCTGATTGAGATTTTTGTAATGGGAAGCGATGACGTTATTACGTTCCTCGAAACAAATCTTGAAACGGAATTTATTTCAAACCAGCCTATTATGAAGGCGATTCATTATTTTATGGATGAATTCATGATGGAAGGAAGAATTGACCCTTCAAAAGCTTTGAATGATATTGAAGATGAAGACGTGCAATATATTATTACGAATGCTGTGCTTGTGAGAGATGAAATAAGTCCGATGGTAAATGCGGATAAGAACAGCTTGATTTACAGAAACTCCAATATGAAAATAAATTATATGGAAAAAGCCATGGGCGTAATAAGAAAATTCAAAATAAAACAAGTTGAGCGCGAGCTTGAAGAAATCAAAAAAGATAAAGAAAGATTACAGGATTATATTGACCTGAAAAGAAAACTTGACCAGATGATAAAACTGGAAAGTGTTAATTAAATTCATTCAATCTTTTTACTTACTCACCTTTACCCGGCTTGCCTGTATTTCTCTTATTAAAACTTCTCGTTGAGTTGTGAATCTGCTTCCACTTCTTTTTATTTTCAAGCGCGACTTTTACATTCTGTTTTGACTCCATAAACTGGACTTCTCTTTTCAATTTCTGATAGCTTTTTAATCTTGTTTCATCTATGTCGCCCTTTGCAATCGCTGCCTGAATTGCGCATCCGGGTTCATTTTTATGTTTGCAATCTGTGAACTTACAATGCAATGCCAGCTCTTCTAAATCATCAAACGTTTCTGTAATTCCTTCGCCGCCATCCCAAAGTTGAAGCTCACGCATTCCTGGAGTATCGATTATTACTCCGCCCTGCGGAAGCACCATTAGCTCACGGTGTGTAGTAGTGTGTCTTCCTTTATTGGATGAATCACTTATCTCCTGAACAAAGGCAACTTCTTCACCGAATAAAGTATTTATCAAGGTTGACTTACCTACACCGGAAGAGCCAAGCACTGCTACTGATTTATTATTCTCAAAATATTGAGAGAGCTCTTCCAAACCTATATTATTTCTTACACTGATAGCATGAATTGCCGCTCCGCCCGCAACTTCCCGCACCTCTTCAATTTTTTCTTCAAGGTTATCGGTAAGATCCGCTTTGCTTAATATAATAACGGGATTGATTTCATTCTCCATAACCACTGTTAAGTAACGTTCAAGTCTGCGGAGATTAAAATCCTGATTCAGCGCATTCACTACGAATACAGAATCAATATTGGCAGCAACAATCTGCTCTTTGGTTTTTTCACCTGCTTCTTTACGCGAAAATTTATTTCTGCGCGGAAGGATTTTATCAATGATAGCTTTCTTTTCATTGGGATAGGGTTTAATCAAAACCCAGTCGCCGACTGCAGGGAAACCCTTTACTTCGGCAGTTTCATTTTCTACATCGAAGCGCAGCTTGCCGGATATTTCCCCTGTAAGCTCGCCTGTTTCAGTGTAGATAATGTAGTTCGATAAATTCTGTATGGCAACTCTGCCAACAATTTGCCCTTTCGAAGCATACTCATTAAAGTACGCTTCAAAGAAAGGGGTGTAACCAAGTTGTTTTAAATTCATTCAATGAATTAAGTTTTGAAAATTATTTTGTGCATTCTGTTACAAAGTCATTTGATATATTTGATAGAGGAGAGTAGTTATAATCTCCGTACATAATTTTTAATTTCAGTCCGCTGAGCTTTATTAAATGTTCAAGCTCATAGCGGAAATAGTATCTCATATTAAATCTGTTATCGAAAACATTTATCTCGTTAATATCTTCAACTTCAAATTTTGTATAGATAGTATTGATCTGATTTATGTAATCAGTTTTAATGGAAACAATTCTTCTGAGATTTTTTCCCGGCTCATACTCGCCGTCAAAATCAATATTTTCTTCCGTATCTTTATATATCATCAAAGGATTTGGAACATACAAATCAAATACAAATACTCCGTCATCCGCTAAATGATTCTTGATGCACTTCAGAGCATTAAGCTGATCCTGCACAGTGTACATATGTGAGAACACTCTGAACGGCGCGTATATCAATTTGAATTTTTTATTCAGATAAAAATCACGCATATCATCCTGTGTAACTCTGTAATGCTGCTCTTCATTTATTTTTGAGCGCAGAACATCGAGCATATTATTGCTTAGGTCTATTCCGTAAATATCCGCTCCTTTATCTAGAGCTGAAACAAGTAATCTTCCTGAGCCGCAGCCTACTTCCAATACAGGACCATCAGTCGCCAGAATTTTATCCATATAAAATTTTCTGTCAATCTTATCGCGGATTTTTTCATAAATGATATCGTAAAATCCTGCCACGATGCCCGGGTATTCATTTCTATTTAATTCAATATAGTTTTCCATTGGAGTTATATTTAATTCCCTCTGCAGTTACAGAGGGAA
>Ga0247757_10001802_pt1 | contig 12778 bp, 14 predicted proteins | sample UWRJL126311R4_FD_180929 | JGI IMG/M metagenome (GOLD analysis project Ga0247757, IMG submission 180929) | Plant litter microbial communities from Arlington Agricultural Research Station in Wisconsin, United States - UWRJ-L126-311R-4 | ecosystem: Environmental > Terrestrial > Plant litter >...
GCCTCGATGAGCTGGGCGCCGAGCGCCGCGATCATCGCCCCGTTGTCGGTGCAGAGCGAGAGCGGCGGGATGCGCAGGGTCACGCCCTGCGCCGCCGCCCGCTCGGCCGCCGCCTCGCGCACCCGCGCGTTCGCGACCACCCCGCCGCCGAGCAGCAGGCGCGGGATGCCGTAGTCGGCGCAGGCGCGGAACGCCTTGGTGAGCAGCACGTCCACCACCGCCTCGCGGAAGCTCGCGGCCACGTCGGCCACCGGGATCTCCTCGCCCGCATCCTGGGCCCGCTCCACCCAGCGAGCGACGGCGGTCTTCAGGCCCGAGAACGAGAAGTCGTAGCGGTGCTTCTCGAGGTCTTTCGGCTGGGTGAGGCCGCGCGGAAAGCGGATCGCGTCGGGGTCACCGCTCGTCGCGGCTTCGTCGATCCGGGGCCCACCCGGGTAGGGAAGTCCCAGCAGCCGCGCGACCTTGTCGAACGCCTCCCCCGCGGCGTCATCGATCGTCTCGCCGAGCAGTTCGACGTCGCTCGTGAGGTCGCGCACGAGCAGCAGAGACGTGTGCCCGCCGCTCACGAGCAGCGCGATCGTGGGCAGTTCGAGCTCGCCGCCATCGTCGCGCAGCAGGTCAGCGCCGACGTGGCCAACGAGGTGGTTGACGCCGTAGAGCGGCTTCTCGAGCGCGATCGCGAGGGCCTTCGCGGCGCCCACTCCGACCATGAGGGCCCCCGCGAGCCCCGGGCCCGAGGTCACGGCGATGGCGTCGAGGTCGTGCAGTTCGACGCCCGCTTCGGCGAGCGCGGCTTCGAGGGTCGGTCGCAGCGCCTCGAGGTGTGCCCGAGCCGCGACCTCGGGCACGACGCCTCCGTAGCGAGCGTGCTCGTCCATGCTCGACGCGATCACGTTGGCGAGCAGGTCGGTACCCCGCACGATGCCGACGCCGGTCTCGTCGCAACTGGTCTCGATGCCGAGAACGAGGGGGCCGGTCACGAGGGGCCGTCCAGGACGAGACGCAGGATGAGCGCATCCACCCCATCAGGTTGGTAGTACCTCGGGCGTACCGCGATCTGCACGAACCCGAGGTCGGCGTAGAGGGCCTGCGCGCCGGCATTGTCGGCTCGCACTTCGAGCAGCACGTCGCGGGCCCCTCGTCGGCGGGCTTCGTCGAGCAGGGCGTCCATCAGGGCTCGGCCGAGGCCGCGGCGGCGCGCGCGCGGGGTCACCGCGATCGTCTGGATGTCCGCCTGCTCGACGCCGGCCGGAGCGAACAGTCCGGCGTAGCCATCCAGCACCCCGTCATCCGCGACCGCCACGAGGTAGTGGCCGTGCGGTCCGGCGAGTTCTGCCGCCATCGTCGACGACGACCAGGCATCGCTCGGAAAGGTCGAGGTTTCGATCGCCATGATCGCCTCGAGGTCGGTCGCCTCGGCTCGGCGCAGCTGCCAGGTCATCTCTGCTCCTGGCTGACGTGCTTGAGAGGCCCGGGGATCGTGACATCCGGCGCGCGCAAATACAGCGGTTGGTCGGGTCCGAGCGGGCGGGCGGCGGCGAGCAGATGCTCGGCGACGAGACCGAGGGATGCCGCACTCACCTCGACCGGGTCGAGAATCGGGACCTCCGGGTATCGGGCCACAACCGCGGCGAACGCGTCACCTCGTTCGGCGAGCGTCGGCCCCTCCACTCTGATCAGGTTCGGGTCGTACAGCGACCACGCGACCTCGCGGCGGCGGGCATCCGTGACGACGAGCACGCGCTCTTGGTGACCCCACGCGATCGCGTCGTGCGACACGACCGGATGCACGGGAGCGCCGATGCCGAATGCGAAAGCACGGGCGGCGGCGATCCCCACCCGCAGGCCGGTGAACGGCCCCGGGCCCATCCCCGCGACCACGCCATTCAGGTCGGCCGGACGAACACCGGCCTCGTCGAGCGTGCGTCGCAGCAGGGTGCCGATCGCTTCGGCGTGATGGCGAGTGCCGGCCTCGGAGACCTCGGCCAGTACGCGCCCGTCATCGACGACGGCGACGCTGGTCCCCGCCGAGGTGTCGATCGCGAGCATCACGGGTCAACCCTACGTTCGCCGTACCGCGGGTTGAGTAGCGCACCGCGCCAGCGGTACGCGTATCGAAACCGCACCAGCGTCAGCCGCGGGTTGAGTAGCGCACCGCGCCAGCGGTACGCGTATCGAAACCCACGATCGAACTAGAGACTCAGAGTCCCGCGAGGCTGCCGCTTACGACTCAAGTCGGGCAGCGCCTCGAACTCTCCACGGATCAGTGCCTCGCGTTTTCGCCGCGACCAACCTTGGATGCGCTTCTCCAACACGTATGCGTCATCGATGCGTTCGAACTCTGCAGACCAGACCAGTTCGAACGGCAGTCGCTTCGATGTATACGACGAGACCAATCCGGCGGCGTGCTGCTCCATACGAACGCCCAGATCGCGAGTACTGCCGACGTAGTACGACCCGTCGGCGCATCGGAGGATGTAGCAGGTCGCCATCCGCCGAGTGTGCCGCAGACGGCGTGTCTGCCTGAGGCAGCCTCCACAGGGTGGTTTCGATACGCGTCCGCCGTAGGCGGGCGCTACTCAACCCGCGACTCCGCACAGCGGTTTCGATACGCGTCCGCCGTAGGCGGGCGCTACTCAACCCGCGAGGGTTGCGAGTGTCGCGTCGAGGGCGGCCCATCGGGGGCCGTGGCCGGTGACGGTGACGTCGCGCGCGTCGTCGGCCCGGTCGCGGGAGATCGCGACGTCGATCCACGACTCGGCGACGCCATCCAGTTTTCCGGCACCCCACTCGACCACGACGATCGACCCGGCGTAGTCGAGGTCGAGGTCGTCGAGCTCGCGGGCGGTCGGCAGCCGGTACGCGTCGACGTGAACGAGAGGCACCCCCGACGCGGTCGGATGCTCGCGCGCGAGCACGAAGGTCGGGCTGGTCACCGCGCCCCGGGCTCCGAGCGCCGCGCCGAGGCCACGCGTGAGAGTCGTCTTGCCCGCGCCAAGCGGGCCATCGAGCACCACGAGATCACCCGCCGCGAGCAGCCCCGCTAGCCGAGCCCCGAACGCCTCCATCGCGTCGGAGTCGGAAATGGTGAGCCGAGTGCTCACGCGTCGGTTTCCGCGAACACCCGCGGCACGCGCGCGCCGACCCTCGTCACGATCTCGTATCCGATCGTGCCGGCGGCCCGTGCCCAGTCGGCGGCACTCGGAGCACCGGTCGCCGGATCCCCCCAGAGCACGACGCGATCACCGATCGCCACCGGGTCGTCTCCGACGTCGACGAGGAACTGGTCCATCGCGATGCGCCCGACCTGCGGATAGCGCACACCGTTGATCGCGACACTCGCCTGACCCGAGGCGGTCCGTGGCACGCCGTCGGCGTAGCCCAGCGGAACGAGGGCGAGCGTCGTCTCGCGGTCGGTGCGCTGGATGTAGCCGTACGACATCCCCGTGCCCGCCGCGACCCGGCGCACCGCAGCGACGGTGCCCGCGAGCTCCATCACGGGGCGCAGGCCCAGCGCCGCGACGTCGACGTCGTCTTCGTAGCCGACCCCGTAGAGACCGATCCCGAATCGCACGAGGTCATAGCGGGCATCCGGTCGCGACAGCGCCGCCTGCGTCGAGGCGATGTGCCGCAGTTCCGGGTCGAGCCCCGTCTCGTGGGCCGCGGCGACCAACTCGTCGAACAGGGCGAGCTGCCGGTCGTCGTCGGCCGGGGAGGTGTTCGAGAGGTGCGAGAAGATGCCGCGCACGCGCAGGCGTCCCCCGCGCTCGTGGTCGGCGGCGCGAGCGAACGCCGCAACAGCGTGGGCGGGAGAAAAGCCGTTGCGGCTGAGCCCCGTGTCGACCTTGATCTGCACGGTGGCACCGACCTGGGCGGCCCGCTCGAGCTGGTCGAGAGTGCTCACCCCGAGGTCGATGTGCTGCGCGACGGCGGCTTCGACATCGACGTCCGACGGATGCAGCCAGGCGAGCACCGGTGTCATGATTCCGGCGGCTCGCAGCGCCCGTGCCTCGTCGAGGTCGGCGACCCCGAGCCAGTCGATGCCCGCGTCGGCGAGGGCCCGGGCAACCCCGACGGCACCATGGCCGTAGGCCTCGGCCTTCACGACGCCCATCACGCGGGTGAGGGCAACGCGGGTACGCAGAACCTCCAGGTTCGAGCGCAGGGCGCCGAGGTCGATGCGGGCTTCGCGCAGAGCCGGCTCGGAACTCACGGCAGCCGCTCCACGATCACTTGGGCGATCGCGACGCCGGCGTCGTGTGACATCGAGAGATGGATGTCGGTGATCCCCCGCCGCGCGGCGATCGCTTCGGCCGCACCCGACAGCACCATCGACGGATTGCCCTCCCCATCGGAGACCACTTCCATGTCGTGCCACGTCACGCCGGTGGCATCCCCCAGGGCCTTCATGAGCGCCTCTTTCGCGGCGAACCGGCCGGCCAGCGACCGCAACGGCAGATCACGTTCGCTCAGAGCGAACAGACGTTCTCGCAGCGCAGGGGTTCTCGACACGGCGCGCTCGAATCGCGCGAGGTCGACGACGTCGATCCCGATGCCCGCGATCGCCATCTGCCCTCCCGCTATTCGACCGTGACGGACTTGGCGAGGTTGCGGGGCTGGTCGACATCCAGACCCTTCGCGGTCGCGAGTTCCATCGCGAAGATGTGCAGCGGAACGACCGCCAGCAGCGGCTCGAACAGCGGGGCCGCGAACGGAATGCGGATGACCTCGTCGGTGAACGGCAGCACCTCGACGTCGCCGATCTCGGCGACCGCGATGACCCGAGCTCCGCGGGCACGGATCTCTTGGATGTTCGAGACGACCTTGGGGTGCAGCGAATTGGGATCGCGGGGCGAGGGAACGATGACGATCACGAGTTGGCCGGGCTCGATGAGCGCGATCGGGCCGTGCTTGAGCTCACCGGCCGCGAAACCCTCGGCGTGGATGTACGCCAGCTCCTTGAGCTTGAGCGCTCCCTCGAGGGCGATCGGGTATCCCGCGTGCCGTCCGAGGAACAGCACCGACTGCACGTCACCCATCCAGCGCGCGAATTCCGCGATCCGTTCGCTCGACGATTCGACGACCTGGTCGAGTTTCGCCGGGATGTTCTGCAGCTCTTCGGCGAGCGCCGCCACCGCGGGGGCGTCGAGAGTGCCGCGAATCGTTGCGAGGTGCATGCCGAGCAGGTAGAGCGCCGTCACCTGGGCCACGAACGCCTTGGTCGAGGCCACCGCGACCTCGGGTCCCGCGTGGGTGTAGAGCACGGCGTCGGACTCGCGGGGAATCGTGGCGCCCTGGGTGTTGCAGATCGCGAGCGTGCGCGCACCGTGCTTGACCGCGTACTGCACGGCCATGAGGGTGTCCATCGTTTCGCCGGACTGGCTCACCGATACGACCAGGGTGCGGCCGTCGATCACCGGGTCGCGGTAACGGAACTCGTGCGACAGCTCGACATCGACCGGGATGCGCGCCCACGCCTCGATCGCGTATTTGCCGGCCATTGCGGCGTAGGCCGCGGTGCCGCAGGCGAGCAACACGACGCGGTCGATCGTCGGCAGGATGCCGGCCAGCCCGTCGAGTTCCGGCAGTCGGACCGAGCCGTCGACGATGCGCCCGATGAGCGTCTTGGCGACAGCATCCGGCTCTTCGCTGATCTCCTTCTTCATGAAGGTCGGCCAGCCGCCCTTCTCGGATGCCGACGCGTCCCAGGCGATCTCGAACTCGCGGGTGGGAACCGGGTTGCCCGCGAAGTCGGTCACCTCGACCGAGTCGGGGCGGATCGTGACGATCTGGTCCTGTCCGATTTCCATCGCACGACGCGTGTGTTCAACGAAGGCGGCGACGTCGGATCCGAGGAAGTTCTCGCCCTCGCCGAGACCGATCACGAGCGGTGAGTTGCGACGGGCACCGACGACGACGCCCGGCGCGTCCTGGTGCACGACCAGCAGCGTGAACGCTCCCTCGAGCTGGGCGACCGTGCGGCGCAGGGCCGTCGTCAAGTCACCCGTCTCCCGATAGAGCTCGCCGACGAGCAGGGCGGCGACCTCGGTGTCGGTCTCGCTCGAGAACGTCGCTCCGCGCTCGACGAGGCCGCGCTTGAGCTCGGCGAAGTTCTCGATGATGCCGTTGTGGATGAGCGCGAGCTTGCCGTCATCTCCGAGGTGCGGGTGGGCGTTACCGTCGGTCGGGCCGCCGTGGGTCGCCCAGCGGGTGTGGCCGATGCCCGTGTGGCCGTCGGGGATCGGGTCGCCCTCGAGCTCGTCGGTGAGCATCCCGAGCTTGCCCGCCTTCTTGCGAGTGCCCAGGTGTCCGGCGTCATCGAGCACGGCAACGCCCGCCGAGTCGTAGCCCCGGTACTCGAGCCGCTTGAGGCCGCCCATCAGCACGTCGAGGCTGCTGCCGGGCCCGACGTACCCGACGATGCCACACATGATGGCGATTCTATGTTTTCCTGGGTCAGATGTCTGACCCGAGCGCTTCCCATGGCGGGTCCACCCCGTTCGTCGAGATCGATCGCGCGGAGTGGGCGGCCCTTGCTCCGTCGACCCCGCTCCCGCTCGGGGCCGGCGAAGTCGAACGGCTGCGCGGCGTCGGAGACGCGCTCGACCTCGCCGAGGTGGCTGAGGTCTACGTGCCGCTCAGTCGGCTGATCAACCTGTACGTCGCCGGCGCGATGGCGACGGGGGCGGCGACCCGGGAGTTCCTCGGGCAGAGCGGCCCCCCGACCCCGTTCGTGATCGGCATCGCGGGTTCGGTCGCAGTGGGCAAGTCGACGACGGCCCGGCTCTTGCGTGAACTGCTCTCGCGGTGGCCCGACACCCCCCAGGTCGAGCTCGTCACGACCGACGGGTTCCTGCTGCCGAACGCCGAACTCGAGCGACGCGGCTTGATGCAGCGCAAGGGTTTCCCCGAGAGTTACGACCGGCGCGCGTTGCTGAGGTTCGTCTCCGAGGTGAAGAGCGGCGTGCCCGAAGTGCGCGCGCCGATCTACTCCCACCTCGTGTACGACGTCGTCCCCGACGAGACCGTCACCGTCCGCCGGCCCGACGTGCTCATCGTCGAAGGACTCAACGTGCTGCAGCCCCCGACGAGCGGTCGTCTCGCGGTGAGCGACCTGTTCGACTTCACGATCTATGTGGATGCCCGAACGAGCGACATCGAAGACTGGTACGTCGAGCGGTTCCTGCGCCTCCAACGCGGAGCGTTCGCTGACCCCTCGTCGTATTTCCACCGGTACGCGTCACTCAGCGAGTCGGAGGCGATCGCGCGGGCTCGGGAGATCTGGGACGAGATCAACGGCCCGAACCTCGAGCAGAACATCCTGCCGACCCGGGCGCGTGCGTCGCTCGTGCTGCGGAAGGGCAGCGATCACACCGTCTCGTCGGTGCTGCTGCGCAAGGTCTAGGCACGCTCCAAAACGAAGACAGGAATCTGCCGCTCGGTCTTTCGCTGGTACGCCTCGTAGGGCGGGTAGGCGGCGACACTACGCTCCCACCAGAGTGCCTTCTCGTCGCCGTGGACCTCGCGGGCGATGTAGTCGTGCTTCTCGGCGCCGTCTTGCAGTTCGACCAGCGGGTTCGCCACGACATTGAAATACCACTTCGGATGCTGCGGAGCTCCGCCCAGCGAGGCCACCACCGCGTAGACCCCGTCGTGTTCGACGCGCATGAGTGCGGTCTTGCGCAGCTTGCCGCTCTTCGCACCGACGGTCGTGAGCACGATGATCGGCAGGCCCGTGTCGCGCAGCGTCGGAGCATCCACTCCGCCCGAGGCCTCGTAGCGTTCGGCCTGCTGGCGTGCCCAGCCGACGGTGCTCGGCGCGTACTCCCCCTGTAGCGGCATTCTCAGTCCAATCCGGATCCGTACTTCTCGATGAATTCTCCCTCGCTCGAGAACGTATAGCTGGCTGAGTAGTAGTCGTTGCCGACACTGATGGTGATCTCGACCTGCCCGTCGCCGTTCTCACGTACGGCGGGGTAGTAGTACGTGAAGTCGCTCCAGCCCGTATCGGCCTTGGCTTGGTTCACGAGGTCGCCGATGATCGAGAAGTCGATCCGGGAGGCGTCGAAGACTCCGTCGATCGCACCGCTGTACGGTCCGAGTCTCGAGGTACGGCCATACCGCCACTCGAACTGATCGGTCGTCGTCGCCCCCACCTGGGTGGGCGCTTCGATGACGACGTAGCTGTCGTAGAAGTTGACCGCGACGAAGTCGTAGCTGCCGATGAGCCCGGCGAGGTCGTCGACGGCCTCCTGCTGATGCAGCCCCGTACGCATGTCGTTGCCGTCCCACCGGCCTTGCGCGATGTTGCCGAAGCTCCAGCCGATCAGGCGATACGAGGGGATCAACGTGAGACCCACGCCGGCCAGCACGAGCGCGATCGCGAGTGCGCGATTCCACCAGCGTGGTCGTCCGGCCGCGGTGTGACCGAACGCCGCAGGGGCCGGAGTCGGCGCCGAGACCTCCACCGGCACGCCGTTGAGGGTCGCGCCGGTCGCCGGAATCGCGGTCGACGGCGGGTTGAGCACCGCTTCGGCCGGGGCGGCCTGTGGCGTGCGGGAGTTGATGATGCCGGGCACCCGGCCGGGCATCGTCAGGACGCGCTTGGTCACGCCGCGCGTCACGACGATCGGCACGACCACCAGCACGAGAGTCAGCGCGACGCACCAGACGATCGTGTAGACCCAGTCCCCGGTGAAGATCGCGCCGAGAACCCCGCCGATGATCGCGCCGACGAGCAGCAGAACGACGATCCGGGTGACCGTGCTGCGGCGGCTCGGTGGACGCACCGGGATGCCGGGACCGACCGAACTCGTCGCGCTCACCTGCACCTCAGGCCCCGGGCCAGGCCGGAGCGTCCTGCGGTACGGCGATCGTTTGCGACGTCGTGGCGGGGCCGTTCGTGACGACGACGTGAGGATCGTCGGCCGCGAGCCGCACGACCGTCACGATCTCGCCCGTGCCGGTCAACCTGCCGTCGGTGCGATGCACGCGCACGCGGTCCGACACCGAGTACGCGGGAACGTCGGTTGCGGCGACGACGAGCGTGACGTCGTAGGCCCACGCTCCGTGGAGCTGGCCGCCGGTCGGTCGTGCCGTGGTGACCCGGGCGTGGGCCTGGCGGCCGGCGGCGACCGCCGCGGCCAGTTCGGCGGGCTTGACGCCCGTGCGCCCGAACAACGGGAAGACGATCGTGAACACCGTGAAGAGCACGACGCCGATGAGCGCGAGCAGCGCCAGCGCGTAGAGCGCGAGGCGCACCCCGATGTTCTCGGGATCGACGACGAACGACGAGACCCCCGCCGAGATCAGGAAGACGAGCAGGGAGGCGAGGGCCAAGAGCCCGAGACGGAGCCGCATGGCGGCGAGAATAGCGCGATTCGACGTCACGCGGCGCGCAGGCTCGGGCCGTCGCTACAGGGCGAGGCGGTCGCGCACGATGGCCGCGAGTTGCTCGGCGAGCGACTCAGCCGCTACGGAGTCCGCCGCCTCGACCATGACGCGCACGAGAGGTTCGGTGCCCGACGCTCGCAGCAGAACGCGGCCGGTGTCGCCCAGGCGTTCCTCGACCGTGCGCACCGCATCGGCGACCTCGGTGTCGTCGGCCAGTCGGCCTCCGTCGACATCCGCCACATTGACGAGCACCTGCGGGTAGACCGTCATCACGGCGGCGAGCTCGGCGAGCGACCGGCCGGTGCGCGCGACTTCGGCCGCGAGCTGCAGCCCCGTGAGCAGCCCGTCGCCCGTCGTCGAGAACCGGCGGAACACGATGTGCCCCGACTGCTCGCCCCCGAGCGAGAGACCGTGCTCGGCGAGCGCTTCGAGCACGTAGCGGTCGCCCACGGCCGTCTCGAGCAGTCGGATGCCGTGGTCGGCCATCGCGATCCGCAGACCGAGATTGCTCATGACCGTCGCGACCAGCGTGTCGTCGGTCAGCAGGCCGCGGTTCTTCTCGGAGACCGCGAGGATCGCCATGATCTGGTCGCCGTCGATCGTCGCCCCGGTGTGGTCGATCGCGAGGCAGCGGTCGGCGTCGCCGTCGTGAGCGATCCCGAGGTCGGCCCCGAGTTCGAGAACCTTGGCCCGCAACGGCTCGAGGTGCGTCGAGCCGATGCCGTCGTTGATGTTGATGCCGTCGGGGTCGTTGCCGATGACCGTGACGCGAGCCCCCGCGTCGGTGAACACCTGGGGTGAGATGCCCGCAGCCGCGCCGTTCGCGCAGTCGATGACGATGTGCAGGCCGTCGAGGCGCACATCGAGGGTGCCGAGCAGGTGCAACACGTAGCGGTCTTCGGCGTCGGCGAACCGGCGGATGCGACCCACGTCAGCGCCCGTCGGCAACAGCTCGGGAGCAGCGAGAGCGGCCTCGATGCGGTCCTCGACATCGTCGGGCAGTTTCGTGCCGCCGTAGGCGAAGAACTTGATGCCGTTGTCGGGGGCCGGGTTGTGCGACGCCGACACGACGACACCGAAATCGGCCTTGATGTCGTCGACCAGGAACGCGGCAGCCGGCGTCGGGATCACGCCGGCGTCGAGCACGTCGATGCCCGAGCTCGCCAGGCCCGCCGCGACGGCGGCCGAGATGAATTCGCCCGAGATGCGCGGGTCTCGTGCCAGCACGGCGCGCGGACGGCGACCCTCGGCCCGACGCGCTTCCGCGTGTCGGCCCTTGGTCAGAACCGTCGCGGCAGCCTGAGCGAGCCCGAGAGCCAGATCGGCGGTGATGAGATCACCGTTCGCCAGCCCCCGGACACCGTCGGTGCCGAAGAGACGCGCCATTGCCCAGTGGGCTTCGCGTTAGCGCTTCGAGAACTGCGACGCCTTGCGGGCCTTCTTGAGACCGGCCTTCTTGCGCTCGATGACGCGGGCGTCACGAGTCAGGAAGCCGGCCTTCTTGAGGGCGGGGCGGTTGTTCTCACGGTCGATCTCGTTGAGCGAACGGGCGATCGCGAGACGCAGAGCGCCGGCCTGGCCCGAGGGGCCACCGCCGGTGATGCGCGCGATCACGTCGTAGCTGCCGACGAGGTCGAGAAGCTTGAACGGGTCGGTGATCAGCTGCTGGTGCAGCTTGTTCGGGAAGTACTCCTCGAGGGAGCGCCCGTTCACCTTGAAGCCGCCGGAGCCCGGGTTGATCCGCACGCGTGCGATCGCTTCCTTGCGACGGCCGACGGCCGCGCCCGGAACGTTCACGATGCGCGGGGTGCGCGGGGTCTCGACCTGCTCGGCCGGGGTCTCGGTGCTGAAGCTCGTGAGAGCTTCCTCGTCCGAGACGATGTCTTCAGAGACGGTGTCTTCGATCTTTGCCATGGTTCCGGAGTCCTTACTGCGCGACCTGAGTCAGGGTGTAGGTCGTGGGCTGCTGAGCAGCGTGCGGGTGCTCGGCGCCCGCGTAGACCTTGAGCTTCTTGATCTGGGCACGACCCAGCGAGTTCTTCGGCAGCATGCCGCGGATGGCCTTCTCGACCGCGCGGGTCGGGTGCTTTTCGAGCATCTCGACGTAGGTCTGCGCCGACAGCCCGCCCGGGTAACCCGAGTGGCGGTAGGCGAGCTTCTTTTCGAGCTTCTGGCCGGTGAGGGCGACCTTCTCCGCGTTGACGACGATGACGAAGTCACCCATGTCCATGTGCGGGGCGAAGGTGGGCTTGTGCTTGCCGCGCAGGAGGGCGGCGGCGTGGCTGGCGAGACGACCCAGCACGACATCGGTCGCGTCGATGACGACCCAGTCGCGCTTGATGTCCGCCGGCTTGGGGCTGAACGTACGCGTCACAGTAGAGACTGCTTTCTTCGAGGAGATCGTGAATCCCGCTCCGGTGAGCGTTCCTGCCAGATCGGAAGGAACCCTGCGGTGGAGGGCTCGGATCGTTGCTCCAGGATGGAGGCAACCTCGTAAGACTAGTCCAGCCCGCCATCCCGGTCAAACGAGCCCGGAGCATCCGCCAGCTCGCGCCGCTGCCGGGTGAGGGCCGCGCGTTCCGCGAGTTCGGATTCGGGCGGGTAGCCGACCTCGCGCAGGGTGAGACCTTTCGCCGGCATGACCACGAATTCCGAGGTGCGGCGGGCCGCATCCCGAAGCTCGGCCGTGCGCCCGGCGCCGAGTTTGCCCTCTCCGGCGGCCAGGCACGCGCCGACGAGCGAGCGCACCATGCTGTGGCAGAAGGCGTCGGCTTGCACGCGCGCGACGAGAACGCCGTCGACATCCCGAAGCCACTCGAACTGCTGGAGCGTGCGGATGGTCGTCGCACCGGCCCGCGGCCGGCAGAAGGTCGCGAAGTCGTGGAGCCCGAGCAGGGAGGTCGCCGCCTCCTGCATCGCCGTCAGATCGAGGGCCACCGGATGCCAGTGTTCGTAGCCGCGGCGGCGCGGATCCTGCTGGGCGATCGCATCGGCGATGCGGTACTCGTAGCGTCGCCACATCGCCGAGAACCGGGCGTCGAACCCGGGTGGTGCGATCGTGACCGCCCCGACCCGGATGTCTCCCGACGCCCCGGCGACCCCGTTCAGCCGGCGCAACAGTGCCTCGAGCCCCTTGGGTGCCGGGCCCCCGCGTCGCGGCCGGTCGAGGTCGGCGAGCTGGGCGTCGTCGAGTTCCACGTGGGCGACCTGACCGGTCGCGTGCACCCCGACGTCGGTGCGGCCCGCGACGGTCACGATCGGCGGGTCACCCACCCGTCGAAAGATCGTCGCGAGGGCCGATTCGAGTTCGCCCTGCACGGTGCGCAACCCGGGCTGTTTCGCCCACCCGCTGAACCCGGTGCCGTCGTAGGCGAGGTCGAGACGG
>Ga0247757_10001804_pt1 | contig 12767 bp, 18 predicted proteins | sample UWRJL126311R4_FD_180929 | JGI IMG/M metagenome (GOLD analysis project Ga0247757, IMG submission 180929) | Plant litter microbial communities from Arlington Agricultural Research Station in Wisconsin, United States - UWRJ-L126-311R-4 | ecosystem: Environmental > Terrestrial > Plant litter >...
GACGTACGTGCGCCGCCGGTGCGGATGGCCGCGCGATCAACTTCTCCAACGTCTTTCTATCTGCAGCGCTCAGCTTCAAGCACTTGCTTCGTTCCATGCGTGGTTGGACGAAGCAACCCGCGGAAATTGAACCTAAATCACATGCGGTGCACTAGTGCTCGTATGACCGCCATCACTGCAGGCGACAAGGAGAAACGCTACCAAGCAAGCCTGTATCGACCGTTCAATTGACCTAACCATTAAAGATGATTTCCGCTCAAAAAGAATAAGTAGCCCGATCATGGACACAGACCGGCTTCGATTGTGACGTTTGCTGATGGCGCGTCTGGGTCCGAAGTTGTAAACGCGATGAATTGCGTAGACGGCGTGTAGGAGGCGCACGCTTGGACGAACGGAAGTGCGCAGCTGCTGTCATAGCCCGGGATGAGAGCTGACCAGGGAGCTGCGACCGAGACACGATAACGAACAGATGGCTGATGCTCGATCTTCACCCCAACCGTGTATGCGGCGGCAGCGGTGGCTAGCTCGTTGCATTTGCATCGCATCCCGGGATGCGAGGGTAGGCGAAGCAATACTGAGCCGAGGGGAGCAGAGTCGACGACGACTGTCTTGTTGCACTCTTGACTGCACGAAGCGGGAGGGTCAGATGAGCATTGCCCCGAGCAGTCAGCGGCGATTGCGCCTGCAGGGCAAGGTTCGTCGCCTGCGGTCAGCCCGCCCTCGCCCGCACTCGCTTCGGCGCCACCGCTCGCGAGTTCACCGGCTGTGCCACCCGCTGGGCCAGAGGCACCGCCGGCGCCGGATCCAGCTGCACCGCCCGCACCTGAAGCGGAAGAGGTCGCAGAACCGGAACTGCCTGCGCTTCCGAACTCAACATTGTGTCCACAATCGCAGGGACTCCAGCGTTGGGATGATTCGCAAATTTGGCCTCCGTCGCAAGCTCCAGGGCCGATGCAAAGACGCGTCTCTCCTTGGGCGCACCCGTCGGTATTGACCGATCCAGCTGAACCTGGTGCGCCTGCTGCTGCGTCAGGCGCGCTGGTCTTCGAACCGCAGGCACTGCCGCCAACGAACAAGGCAAGAAGCACGAGGAGACCAGCGGCGGGCGCTATCGCAATTCGAGTGTGGCTGCGACCCAGTACAGGTGCGCCATCTGCGGAACGCGCCGGGTAAATAGAACGAATACGCTCCGTTGTGCCAGCCTCGCGCTTCTTACTGCGTGCGAGTGGAGTGACACTATAAGCCATTGTTGATACTACCCATCGGTTGGTGGAGAACGGTCTTGCTCACTCTGACGCAAGCAGTTGGCACAGACTTGCTGGTCGACCTGAGTCTTGGAACGTTTACAACCGCCCGTAGCTGCGCGCCCACGCAACAAGCGTGTACAGATCGGACACTAAACCGTCAAGAGAACAATCGCGATGATTGGAGGACGTTCACGGCGATGTGTTTCGGATCATCGCCACTGGATCCGATGAGCATCAATCGCGCCTGCTCTGGTGACGTCATCCTCCAGGGTTATTCGGGTAGTCTGCGTGAAGGGCGCCGTAGGGTTTGCGTGTGGACTCTGCAGCCAAGCGATCGGCGATCGCGAAGTGGCGTCTGGCAAAATACCTATCGCGCCATTCTTAGCCGCGCGGTGGCGGATTTCGCCGTGCATGGGAGGGATGGGGCTGACCCTCGCCGAGTTGTTTCGACCTGGTGTTGCGGACTGAGATGGTAAACCTTGATAGCGCAATGATCAGATCAGTCGACGCGAACGGCGTCCAGCAGGGGCGGAGCAGCAGGCTCCGCCTTGAGACACGGCGAAATGAGTCGGCACTAAGCCCGGGACTGCGGATGCCGCCGATGGAGTTGGTCGGGGCGCCGCGCGTCCCTCAGTGTGCCGAGGGCCCCAACCGTCTAGCACGCTTATCTCCACCTTCGGGAGCTTGGCCAAGAGTCGTGCATGCGAGTATTCAGCACGGGCAAGCGTGCGCTCGTGCGGTTGAACCCCCGTTCGCATAGCCACGGGTTAGGTCGACTCGCAGCCAACTCCGATCCTCTAGATAACGTGGACTCTCCCGATGAAACACGATTGAATTGCGGAGCATGACGTGCAGCCAGCCTTCTGCACGGCATTCAAAGTCATCCACGATGGTAAACGGAACGACTACGCAGGTGATGCCACCTTGGTGTGCTAAGGGGAACGTGAGTTCCGTCGCGTGGTCGTCAACTTTGCCATCCCGGCTTGGGCCCGCTAAAGCCGCCGTTGAACGCAAGGCGATACTCCTTCGTAGCGTTCCGTCCGATACGGACCTCCTTCGCTGCTCCCCGTCCGTCAGCCCCAATCGCCGCAGCCGGACCTCCTGCAGTCGATGCATAACCGTCCTCCGCGCGCTCATCTGTCGGTCCAGGCCTCCAGTGCCCACACCTTCCTCGCCCCCGTCGCCCCGCCCATCACTGGGTCCAAAACCCGATCCCGAGTGGATGCGCTTGGCCGATCGGGCCCCCCTTTTTGCCCAGTTGTTGGTGCTGAGCAGCACCGGCCTCTGAGCGTCGAGGCGGGCGGGTGACAACTCGAAGAGAAGATCGGCGTGGCAGCTGTTGTTAGAGAGTTAGCCAACCGTCGTCGTGCACAGCGGCCGCGGAGTCGTGTAGCGGCGCAAGCAGCAAGCAAGGATCGAGGACGAATCTTGTGCGGCGAGTTCAGCGAGCATTTTGGTGGCCGTCGTGGAGCTCGAAGTGAAGAGAGATCATCCCGCCCGATCTTCGCAACGAATGGACAACCGCCTTCGGCTCGCCGCCCCTGGTCCTATCGCTCTGCGAACTCGGGCTTCTCGAGGCTGCACTGCCCACCGTAGGCATCAAACGGATCTCCGCGATCAAGGTCGTTGCGGTAGAGGCATACGCGGGGCTCGGGGACTTCTGCGCGTCAGGTATCGCGGGGCCATCAGGTCGCCCTACTACGATGAGCGACTTGCCGAGATCATCCGCGCTCGCGATTAGTCGAATGAACGCTATCTCGAACACCGCGGTGGCCGGACAGGAACGACCATCAAGCTCGGAGCTTTCCAGGTATTGACACCGTCGCCGAAGCGCCCCTCCACCCAGTTGACTAATTGGAAGTTATGCGAACACGGTTAGGCTCGCAGCAGCACGTGTGCCAGCTTGCTTGTAGGCTCGTCCATTGCGGCGTCGCAGGTCGAGAACGTAAGGACCGCCAACGCCCCGCACGCATCACGGGGCGCGGCGCAGCACCACTTGGAAGCACGCGGCGCGCGCTCGACGCAGGATGAACGACGCCCACGCCAAAAACAAATTCCGAATTCGGAAGGCTCTCTCACCGTAGCGAGCGACGACGGCATCTCGGTTCCTATTCCAGGCGTCCCGCCGGTCTACCGTGAGGAAGTAGTGTTCACTCAGATTGTCGACCGACAACACGTCCAGCCCGTGCCGTTCAATCACCGTGAGCACTGCCGAGGATACCGGCCAGCGTCGGTTCGCGATGCGAAGTGAATTTCCATGAAGACCGAACGTGAAATCGCGCCAGCGCCCGCGCTGTCAAAGCTCTCGGAACACGAGCAACCAAGACTGCCGACCGGACGCCGACCTAAACGCCACCTTCGGAGTCGGCGCTCGCGGCCTTGGAATCGAAGTCAAGCCCTTTGCTCGTCTGCGAAGCGTCGCTTCTACCTCGCGACCAACACAAAGGCGGCTAGCGAGCTAGGAGCATCCCTGAGAATCGCAGCAAGCGCTCGCCGATCTGGACGCTCAGCAAGGCGTGCGTTATTCGAGAAGGATGAAGACTCAGCTCGCTGGTGGCCTTATTGCCGGCCTTGCTCTGTTCGCGAGCGCCTGCAGTTCGACGAGCACCTGTTCCCGTGGTGAAGACGATGTCACCGTAGAACCCTCTCCAACGATGGTTGTCAATGGTGTGTATTGCTCGGCGCCCTATGGCGGGCCCTATCAGTATTTCCCCGGCGGCCGGACATTGCACTTTATTCATGGATTGGGTGCCGCTCCGCTGCCTCCGACAATATGGTTAGCATTTGACGCTGAGCGGCGGGCGGAGGAACGCAATCCAGTCGCAATTGCCGCCGGCAACCTCGCCGAGGTTGTTGAACTTAATGACAGTGAAATCGCCATCAAGAATGACACATGCAGCGACTTCTATATTTGGTTGTGCATGTCTACACGCTGATCACGATGTCCATCATCGGGGTCACTGCCAAGCTGGATGCGGCGGGCAGGACAACGGTGTTCGGCGCTGCTACGAGGTGCGTAAAGCAGACCCAATGCTAGGTCTAGTACTTGAACTCCCGAGCCCCGTGTAGGGTCGAGCTGTTCTTATGTACCAATTCGTCGCGGTCACCGGATACCGGAACACTCGATCCGGTTCTTGAACGACTGAAAGGTGACCTCGTGTCTCCCGACGGATAGAACGTCGTCGGCACGTTCGCGCAGACGCTGGTTCACCGACATCGCAAGCAACTGGACCGAGTGCGCCGCGATCGCTGTGCGCGAGATACAATGGATGGCGCGGCAGCGATCGAGGTCGTTCGCGCACCCACTCTCACACCCGAGCGAGTCGCGCCTGTGGAGGTCAACTATCTACGGACATCGCGCTCCGCTCTGCCGCCGAACGCGCCGGCCGAACGCTGCTACACCAAACTAGAATTCCGTCCGCAGCTCCGCAGGACACCGGCTCGCCTAGTTGATCCGCCTTACTGTGTTGAAGCAAGGCGGATTTGGCACTGGCGACTTTAGTCCTGACCGGCGCGCGAGCCGGCTAAACCACGTAGACTAATGTTTGCTCGGTAATAAGGTCAGTCGACGCCTATCCATTGCGTCGTCAGGCGGTAGCCCTTCCCCTGGGCGTTGGAAATCGCAGCTTCGAAGTCCCAATCATCACAGTAGCACACCGGCTCAACCCCAGTGTTACCCGTACAATGGCTGATCCTGTTGGCCCAGCGCCCTGTACCCTCTGGGACATCCCACTGCCCCATTGTGCTCCATGAGTACCAGGGACGATATCGATAGCGCAGAGTGACGGTTCCCCACCATGAGTCCACGGCGACGTATCCTTGATTGACGTCGCCAGCGTAGTAAGTGTAGTCGCCGGTGCTATTGGGCCAACAATTAATGGTGGACTGATTGCACGTTCCGTCGTTGTTCGTGTGGCTGTTGCAAAATTGAGTCCGGAATGCCGGCTAGCTGAGCTTCTGCTCGAAGGCGTTAGCATGTGGCGAGATGCTTGTATTGGGCTCCTTGTTCACGGGGCGAGGCCTAGCCTGCAACGCAATCGCCGCAGCGCGGAAGGCGACTTGCCGTCGTCTACGTCATCAACTGAGTCCGGCACGGCCTCCGCGAGTGGCAACGATTCGAGAAGGGCCCGTACAGAGCTCTTGTTGAGGGACTGAATGTCAGTCCGTGGAATCCCTTGCTTGCCTGTCTCCGAATAGAGCACGTCACCCAGAACAGGCTCGTAAACCTCGAACGTGTTGCCGTTCAGCAACGCGACGGAAACAGTGGCCTTTGCCGATTCCGGCTCCGCATCAGGGCCGACATTCGGCGTGGCATTGTGCCCACTTGCTTGATCGTCCAGCGGCGCCGACGAACACCCCAACATTGCCGCTCCAAGAAACAATAACCTGTTGCCAGCAGACTCTTCGGCACAGTAATCAGTCTTTCGCGAGCTACTGGGGCTACAGCATTGCAGTAAGGCCAGCAGTATCAGGGGCCGAATCATAGCAGGTTACAGGATGCCGTTGTCGCTCACAGCGTCGCCGTTGAGCTGCGTCGCTGCTGAAGCTGCACGCGCAAAGTTGCCATAACCATCCAAAGGGCGAACCACCCGCAAGCGAAGACGGCTCCTCGTAACCAGCTGTCGTTCGTGCCGGAAAAAAGCAGCTGGTCGATCCCGCCCGGTAGAAACGAAACACCTACCGACCGCGCATAGATCCCAATGACGCCAGTCAAGCCGGTTACGAGCAGACCAACGAGCAGCGCGGCGCGACGCGACCGAAACGCCGTAGCAACCAGCACGGCAAGGCCCAGCGAGGGCAGCCCGGAAAAAAGCAGAGACTTCCAGAGGGCGAACGCCCAACCGCTCACCCCATTCTCTCGCACACTTTGCAAGCCGAGAAGCAGGGTGATTACGAGCAGCCCGAAGCCATTGAGCGCGGCCCACGCGGCCGACTGACGCACAGCATGCCGTAGGGCGTTGGCGCGGTCCGGCTGCGCGCCGAGTGCCCCGAGGAGCAAGATCACCGGCGACAACACGAGCGACGGTAAAACGTAGGCGAGTAGTGCAGAAGGGCAATAACCCAAGTAGCCGCCCATCTCATGACCGTAAAGTTGCGACAGTCTTTCGACACGCGACCGGGCGCCAGGGCTCTGATTCAGCGCTACTAGCACTCCGGGCAGAAGGCAGCAGACACTCCACAATATCAACGCGATCCCGCGCCAGCGATCGAAGTATTTATGCGTCATTCGAGCGTTCCCGGGGTTCTAGAAATTTGGAACTGTCTCCGCGTAGCAGTGCGGAATGGCGGCGCACTCGGTCTCGCTCACGCCGTAGCAATCTTTTAGCCGGCCGTTGCATGTGAGCTGCCAAATGCAGTTGTTATTTGTCTTGCAGACTTGCTCCGTAGAATCAGCGCATGGATCCTCGGTACTTGCTTGCCCGCAATGAGCGGGGTCCCCTGCCCACTTACATAGGGAGTGCGCTGAGCAATCCGACATCGTCTCGATCCCCCGGCAATAAATGGGTACGCAGGTCGGGCCGATTGTGCAGCCGTCCGCTTCAAAGCAAGCGTCCACGGTTGGGGGCCCAGAGCACGAGGGCGAGGACTGACTCGGAGCACATCTTTTCTGCCCGTTGCCGCACCCCGCCCCCACGAAAATCGCGGCGAGCGCTAGCAATGCTACAGCGCCGCGACGAAGAACCGCGGTTGCCTTGCCGGACACCTCAGACCAACGAGCAAAGCGGGAAACTTCGATTGAACTTGTGTTGCGCTTCATGGCGGCATCTCTGCGGCTACTGAAAGTCAGCGGGTGGGGTTGATCGTCCGCCGCTATTCGAGCCCCAGCATCTGATTCCTCCACTTTCAAGTACCCCACAGCTATTTGAGGCGCCCAGCGCCAAGTCAACGAACGGACCGTTCTGGCGTACTCCCTGTCCACAGGTAGCAAAGGTCTTGCATTCACCCGCCTTAGTGCCTGCTCCCCAACACTCGATGTCGCCCGACGCGAGGATGCCGCAGCTGTGGAGAAACCCCACGGCCAGCCGCTTGAACTTTTTGCCAGCTGGCGGTGCCGACTGGCCCCAAGGTTCGGGATTGTTGCCGGTTGCTCCCACGCCGCCGTCCGTTGGCATGCTCGGTCCACCTAACCCCCAGCACACCGCCGCGCCGTCGTCCCGCAAACCGCAAGAATGGTACTGTCCTGTCGCGAGTTGAATGAATTTGCCGGCAGGCGGGGTTGCTATTCCATCGACGTTAGCCCCCCAACACACGATTGCCCCTACCGCCGTGAGTGCACATGCGAAGTTGCGCCCCACTCCGACCTGTAAGAACAACTCCGTTGGAGGTTGCCCGTCGATCGCACCGCCTGTTCCCCAACAAACGATCTGACTCGCGTCGTTCACGACGCACTGTCCCCCTACACCGACGCTGATGGAGCGCCCGGTCAGCCCGGTGGGGATTTGGTCCGCGCCTGCACCAGAAGTGTTACCCCAACACGCAATTAGTGATTTCGCAGTCAGCCCGCACGTTATGGAGGGCGAAGCGGATAGTGACGTGAAGGGACCTTGCGGCGGGGTCGTTTGACCCAAGTTGCCGGTCGGCGTTCCCCAACACGCGACTGAACCGGAGCTCGAAATGGCACACCCAAAATCCGCGCCGAGCGCGATTCGCGATCGCATGAGCGTTCCTCCCCCGCCAGCCTGCGCGCCCGCACCGACTCCACCCGCGCCACTGACCTCGGGGCCGCCGCCGTTGCCGGCCGCACTAGCCGCTCCACTTGCGCCGGCGGTATCACTACCGCTGGCCATGCCGCCATCGCCGACCATGCCGCCGTGAGCACCTCCGCTGCCAGTTTGGATCGACTCGGCAGGACCGCCGCAAGCGCACAGCGTTAAGCTGAGCGCTGCTAATACGGTCGCACGACCTCGGTACCTGCGGCCGCATCGAACCAGCCGGAATTTGGGTCTCATCCAGCCTAGCCTACTACGGGACGACGGGCTGGCACGTACCAGCAAAACATACGTTGAAGCTGCAGCAGTCCGGATCGGACTGGCACGGCCCGTTTGTTTGTGCGCAGCACACCCCACTGACGCACGTCCCGGACTACACGGCGTTGCGGTGCAATTGGTGCTGCAGGTTCCAGCGATGCAAGTTCCAACCACGCAGTCGCCGGCAGCCGAACAGGACGCTCCCGTGCCAGCGTCCCCGACTGCGCCGCCGTCCACGCCACATACACCGTTGCTGGGGCAGGCACCCGCGTCGATGTTCAGTACCAGCGGCGGTGCCCCCGGTAGGCAAGCTCCGGGCTGAGCAAAGTGGGTATTCGGAGGACAACCAATGTTGGGACTGAGCCCCGCGTCGACAGCGAACTTACTAGCGTTCATAGGAACGCTAGCGCCGACGCTCTCCTCGATCAGGGCCGTCATGGCAGCTTATTGCCGATATACTCAGTGACCGACTCGTCCTTGTAGTCTCCGCCCAATGCGTAGTTCAGCGACGCGGTATCGTTCCAAGGCCAACTCTCGTTTCTAACTTTCGCGTAGGTCGCCTTGGCTACGTCCTGCACCAAGGTCTCAATCGTTCCGACGCCGGCAGGTTGACTCAACCCTCCCTGTGCTGGCTACCGCGCTGCTCCGCCAGAGGATCGTTGAAGATTTCACCCACGACAAGGGCTTGAAATTGGAGCAGATTGGACACGTGCTTGCAGGTGTCATAGCCAAGCTTCGCTCGTCCTTCAGCACCGCCGCGAAGGCTGTTCGCGAAGCGCTGCGACCGCGTCGGCACCGTGTCGTTACCGGTCTTGATGCCGACCTGCCGCGTACGCGGGCCGAATTGGCCATGGAGAATATCCTTCTGCGCCAGGCATCGAGGAAGGTGAATAGACCTGTTTGCCAGCCACGTGAGCGCGGCTTGATCGCGCTGCTCGCCGCCGTGCTGCCGAGTGGCGCGACGCGCTGCTACGCTTGAAGCCCGAAACCGTTCTTCGCTGGCATCGCGAGGGCTTTCGCGTGCTTTGGCGCTGGAAGTCCCGCTCGACGAAGACGCCACTCTCTCGCATGTCGTCCGATGTCATCGAGCTCATTGAGCGGATGGTCACTGAGAATCGGCTCTGGGGCGCCGAGCGTATTCGCGGCGAGCTGCTCAAGCTTGGGATTCACGTCGGAACGCACGATTCAGCGGCACATGCGAACGGGCCGTCGACCGTTGCCACCGCGCGGGGAGAACTGGCACACGTTCTTGCGCACTCACACGGTTTGGGCGTGTGACTTTCTGCAAGCGTATGACGTTTGGTTTCGGCCAATCTTCGCGTTCTTCATAGTGGACATCAATCGAAGCAGGTTGTGCATGTTGGAGTTACCCGACACCCGACTGCCGAGTGGACGGCGCAGCAGATGCGGGAGGCCACGCCGTTCGGCGTCGGGCCCAAGCTCACCATTCGCGACAACGACGGCAAGTTCGGCGACGACTTCGACCATGCCGCAAGCGGCGCCGGTGTCCGCGTTTTCCGCACTGCCGTGCGAGCCGCTCATGAACTCCGTCTGCGAAAGATTCCTTGGCAGCGTGCGCCGAGAATGCCTCGATCACGTGATCATCCTGAGCGTGCGCCACCTCGAGCACGTGCTGAAAGAGTACTGCATCAACTATTTCAACATCGCACGGCCTCATCAGGGGATCGGACAACGATTGCCCACTGAGCCAGCGTTCACCGCGTCGGCTGATCCCGCGATCGTAGTCGGCGTACCGGTGCTTGGAGGCCTTCACCATGACTACGGCGCGGCGGCGTGATCATGCGGGATGGGCAAAGTAGCCAGGACAGGTGCCGAGTAGCCGATGGAAAGGACGACCACTTGGGACCGTTGTTTGTGGGATAGCGCGCGAGTTCTAAAGCTGCGCGCCGCGACTCGTCTCGTCGTGGCATCCGGTCTCTAACAAAGATACATAGGATATGCGTCCTGATACATGTATTGACTCGTCGCAAGCGTCGTTGTTAAATGATGCCGCCCTTTGAGGTGCGCTGTTTGTAAGTGTGGAAAGGTGTAAGTTGTCGGATCTAGAAACACCCTGAGAACGTGGACCGCAACCTCCGGTGGGATGTGGTATACGCGAACAAGAAGTCGTTCTAAGTCGCGTTGAAACTCGATCTGATTCGCAGACCACCAGCGCAGATCTGCAAAGTCACAATAACCTCGAGGCTGCTGCGACATGAATGTGTTGACCGCGCCCAAGATCGAAGCCTTGTCGGGATGTGATTGGAAGAACATCTTTAGCATTCCCGCCGACGAGCTATTGCATATCGCCTCCTCCATGAAGATGTAGCTGGCATATCTTCTATTTGTTGGGGTATAAAAGTCGGAGCCAGTGATCGATTCCGCAAGGCTGACCAAGTCCTCCACCCAAGCGTGGGTAACTTCGTGCCAGAGCGCCATTTCGATGGCACCTATGAGCCAATCACCCGGAGCCAATCCGGCGTTGGGCGCTATATCGGCCAATTTTCTTGCGACTGCAGACAATTTGCACGAATCAAAGTGAATTCCGTAGTCGTTGGTTCCATTGTGAGCCGGGACGTACCAGGCAAAGGGATCGCGCTGTGTCCACCACTCTGTCAAAATAGGAGGTCCGTCGTGTGTCGGCTCTGCTTGGTGTGTACCTGCGGCGTCGGCGTCATCGTCGTTGCTGAGCCTCCAGCTAGGCTGGGCTTCGACTATGGGGGAAGTGGCCATCACGCCTCCGACGAGTGCCACTAGCTCGTCCGAGCAGCCTTCGGCCCTCCTCGACACCTCTGCGGCCACTATTGCAAGGTTGGTCCAATTCCATTGGAAGACGAGTCGTTGGCCTGCAATCAGCACCTGACTTGAGTCCACGGCAATGTTATGCAGTTGTGCACTGAACGGGGACGCATTCCGATTCATGTTGGAGTCCTCTTATTGGGAGAGTAGAGGGTGGAAGACCGCCTTGCCGTTGCGGGCCTCCAGCGCCGCACCTTCTTGGTCGCCAGGGCCGAAGCTGGGCTTTTACCGGGAACGGCGACATGAAGGGGTGGACCTCCTGACGCTGCAGCTCGTAGGCAGCCAGTCGGACGACGTCCAAATAGTTTAAGGAACTTCATCTCCGGATCGACCTCTCCCCAACCTGCATTCGAATGACACCTGGCAGGCTATCATGGCTCCTTTTGATCGCGGATACGCGAAGGCGCCTGAAGGAAAATGACTATGACAGACACGAGTCGAACGGCTCGCCTCCGCAGTATCGACGATCGAGCAACAGACCGAGATCGACCGGCAAACTGATCCCGGGTTACGACCAACTTGTCACGATGATAGACATCGAGCTGGGGTCGAACGCGATGGTGGCCTCGCTGCCAGACTCCGTGAGCCAAGACTTGTCGGCCTAGATGGCGGTGCCGAGCAGTCCAAGCGCGCCACAACGAGCTTGAGCTGCGGCTCGGCGCAAACGAAGAAATCGAGCGGGTTCTCTTTGCGTAACAGTCGAGGTGGGCAGATGCCCGCTTGGTGTGCTGGCTCGACGCGCACATCAGGAACCGCACCTGCGCGGTTTCGTTCACCAACGGCTCCAAGCAGACGCGGACCTCGCTGCGCTCGACCGCCGAAGCTAAAGCCTGGTACGTTGGACCGACCGTAACGCCCAACCGCCCTCGCCACGCATGTGCAGGATCCCATGAAGCGACGATCTAGTGACGTACGCAGCGAAAGAGTTGTTGCTGACTAGGCTTGCGTGGGTATTCAGCACCGCCGTGCCATTCGGAATCTGGAAAGAGCTTTCGGCAAAGGGTCGCGCGGACAGCACGAAAGTCTTTCAACATTCGGATGGGAGGGCCATCGACAGGTATGAAGCGGCAGAGCGGCTCCGTGGGTATCTGAAGCTCCGGCGTCACGCGCTCTCAATTGTTTGAGCGTTCGGAGAAGCGTCTGCCCCTACGTGCGCACGACTTGCGGGCATCTTTCGTCACCGTGGCCTTAGCAAACGGCAAGAGTGAGACGTGGGTGACAGATCGAACGGGTCACCGGTCAAGCTCGATGATCCGAACGTACGACCGTCAGGTCCGAAAGCACCGGGAAACCGAGGTGGGCTCGTTTGCCCCTCTGGCGCTGGCCATCCCTGAGCTAGCCGCCGTCAGCGGCAAGGGCGAAGGCTGAAACTGGACGGTGGGACAGGTGGGACAACGACTGGCTTCGCCGTTGTCTTACTGTCCCCGTCGTCTACTGATTCAGCTTGATTTGTGGGTCATTCAGGACTTGAACCTGAAGCCAATGGATTAAGAATCCACTGCTCTACCAATTGAGCTAATGACCCGTCTTTACGGATAAAGTGCCGAAAGGAGGGGCGTATCTCCCATAGAACACGGCGATGGTCAACCGTGAAACGCACGGGCGCTTTCGTGCCTGCCCTGGGTGGTTGCGCGCGGGTCGGGGGGCGGGTACTGGCCGCAAATGCGACTCGATTCGGTGCGCGAGCTGCTCGCGGGCTATGTGGCGGCTAACCCGACGGAGGCCGGCTTCGTCGAGCGCATGCGAGACCTCT
>Ga0247757_10001805_pt1 | contig 12764 bp, 7 predicted proteins | sample UWRJL126311R4_FD_180929 | JGI IMG/M metagenome (GOLD analysis project Ga0247757, IMG submission 180929) | Plant litter microbial communities from Arlington Agricultural Research Station in Wisconsin, United States - UWRJ-L126-311R-4 | ecosystem: Environmental > Terrestrial > Plant litter >...
GGGCGACCTGGTCGAAGACGCGCTGCTGCAAGCCAAGACGCTGGTCCAGGCAGAACTGTCGCTCGCCCGCGCCGAACTCAAGACCGAATTCAAGCAAACGCTCGGCTCGGCTTTGGCGCTGGGGGTGGGCGTCATCTTCTTTCAGGCCGCACTGGTGACGCTGGGCGTCCTGCTCGTCCTCGCACTGGGGCCGGGCATCGGCGCCGTGATCGTCGTCGTTGGCCTGCTCGCGATTGCCGTCGTGTGCGCCGTGGTGGGCGTGCGCGCGCTGCAACAAAAGAAGTTGCCGCGCACGACCGCGCGGCTCAGCAGCGATGCCAAGCAAGTATTGGAGACGGTCAAGTGAGTGATAGCACCGTCTTGGACACGCAACGTGCCGACGAGGCACGCAAAAAGCTCCTGCGAGACATCATCGAAATCAAGAAGATGGGCAACAAGATGATCGAAAATACAGAGACAGCGATACACAAGGCGCCAGTCATGCTGGGCCTGGGCGTGGTGGCGTTGATTGGTGTCGCCGTGTTGGCTAGCCGTCGCCAGAGGCCGACTTTCCCCGGTTTCCGCCGCGAACGGTCGTTCTTGGCGGAAGCGGCGCGTGGAGCGGCCTTGTCCGCGCTCGGAATCCTGAGCGGGCGAGTCACCCAGCGTCTCTTGGCCAATGCTCTAGACGAGAAGCCTCACGCGGCCTGAGCCCGCGCGCCGCGTGCACTCGCGGCTCCGAAGACAGCGATCTCGAGACACCGCGAGCTCAATCGTAGCTACGATTGAGCTCGACGACTTTTGTCGGCGCGGTGTCAAGCGCCCGCGTTAGTCTGAGCGATGCCGATCTTCAGCGCGCGGGCGATTCCGTGAGTCTCGGTCTGGGCGGGCAATACACGCGCTTGAATGAAGTCCTGGGTGTCGGCATCCAGATCGGCCAAGCGCGTCCTGTACTCGTTCAGTCCATGGTCTTCGCCCTCTTCCAGAGCGCTGATTGCCGCCTTCTCCCCGATCACCGTCGCCGCGCCTTCGACGGCCTTGGCGAACACTCCCCAGGCCCCCGACGACTCGGGGGGCGTGCCGCCCAGCAAGTGGATGCGCCAGCCCAGCAGGTGCACGCGGTTTTGATGCGAGCGTTGGCATTGAATCAGCTGTGGACGAAAAGTGCCGAGCGAGGCCGAGGAGAGCGCAGTGTTGTAGGTTTCCACTGCGGCCAGCTCGCCGCGGCAGAGCGCCTCCAGATTGCTCAGTGCCTTTTCGTTTTTCGACGCTTCGGTCATGGTTCGTTTCCCTTCGAGTGGACGCTGCTCTGCTGCGAAGCACGGCTCGTACCAATGACGGTGGGTTGGACGGCGCAGCGACCCTTGCCATTGCTGTCGAGGCGCTTTGCCTCACTGTGACAGCGCCGCTCGGGCGCTATTCTTGCCGATTGGCTAATTTGAGGCATTTTCGCTCGAAAATTTGTGGGCGCATCCTTTGCATTCTGGCGCGGCACCGGAGGCCGCCTTGTCAGAAACATTCGACGTTCCCCCCAAACGCTCTCCTGCTCGCCCCGAAAAATCCGCCCGCTCCGACAAGTCCAGCCCCACGAAGCGCGACCCCGTAGCTAAACGCGATGGCGCGACCGCCCGGAACGTGCGCCTGGTCGAGGCGCTGTCCGCGCTCATGCACGGTGACTTCAGCCGCCGTTTGAACGACCGAGAAGGCGTCCCGCGGGAAGTGGCCGATGCGTTCAACGCGCTCGCCAATCAACTCGACTCGTCTACGCGCGAGTTCTCGCGCGTGGCTCGAGTGGTCGGTCGCGACGGTGACATGACGGCACGCGTCGAGACTCACGACTGGAATGGCAGCTGGGTGGTGACGGGCGACTCCTTCAACGCGTTGATTGGAGACTTGGTGCGGCCATCGACCGAAGTCGCACGCGTGATCACGGCGGTCGCTTCCGGGGATCTGTCACAGAAGATGGCCTTGGAGATCGAAGGCAAGCCGGTGCGTGGTGAGTTCCTGCGCATCGGTACGACCGTAAATACCATGGTCGATCAGCTGAACGCGTTCGCCAACGAAGTGACCCGCGTCGCGCGCGAAGTAGGTACCGAGGGCAAGCTGGGCGGGCAAGCCCACGTCCCCGGCGTGGCTGGCACGTGGAAGGATCTGACGGACAGCGTGAACGGCATGGCCACCAACCTGACCACTCAGGTGCGCGGCATCGCCGGCGTCGTGACGGCGGTCGCCAATGGCGATCTATCCAAGAAGCTCGTGGTCGAGACCAAGGGCGAAATTCTAGAGCTGAAAAACACCGTGAACACCATGGTGGATCAGCTCAACGCCTTCGCCGGTGAAGTGACGCGCGTGGCGCGTGAAGTCGGTACGGAAGGCAAGCTCGGCGTGCAGGCCGAGGTGAAAGGTGTCAGCGGCACGTGGAAGGGGTTGACCGACAGCGTGAACGCGATGGCCGGCAACCTCACCGTCCAGCTGCGTGACGTGTCGAAGGTCGCGACCGCGATCGCCAACGGCGACCTCACCCAAAAGATCACCGTCGATACGCAGGGCGAGATCCTGCAGATCAAGAACGTGATCAATCAGATGGTCGACAGCCTGGGCACCTTCGCGGCAGAGGTGACGCGCGTCGCGCGCGAAGTCGGTACGGAAGGCAAGCTCGGCGGCCAGGCGCACGTGCCCGCGGTTGCCGGCACTTGGAAAGACCTGACTGACAACGTGAACTACATGGCCGGCAACCTGACCGACCAGGTGCGAAATATCGCGCTCGTGACCACGGCCGTCGCCAACGGCGACTTGTCGAAGAAGATCACGGTCGACGTGAAGGGCGAGTTGCTCGAGCTGAAAAACACCATCAATACGATGGTGGAGCAGCTCCGAAGCTTCGCCGCCGAAGTGACGCGCGTCGCCAAGGAAGTCGGCACGGAGGGCAACCTGGGCGGTCAGGCGAACGTGCCAGGGGTTGCCGGTACCTGGAAAGACCTGACCGACAACGTGAACTACATGGCCTCGAATCTGACGGGCCAGGTGCGCAACATCGCACTCGTGACGACGGCCGTCGCCAACGGTGATCTATCGAAGAAGATCACCGTCGATGTCGAGGGGGAGATGCTCGAGATGAAGAACACCATCAACACGATGGTGGATCAGCTGCGCAGCTTCTCGGGTGAGGTGACGCGCGTGGCGCGCGAGGTCGGTGGTGAGGGCAAGCTGGGCGTGCAGGCGGCCGTGCCCGGCGTCGCCGGCACCTGGAAGGACTTGACCGACAGCGTGAACTACATGGCGAACAACCTGACCGATCAGGTTCGTAACATCGCATTGGTCACCACCGCCGTCGCCAATGGTGACCTTTCGCAGAAGATCACGGTGGACGTGCGCGGCGAGGTCTTGCAGCTGAAAAACACGATCAACACCATGGTCGACCAGCTGCGCAGCTTCTCCGCCGAAGTGACGCGCGTGGCGCGCGAGGTAGGCACTGACGGCAAGCTCGGCGGTCAAGCTTACGTGCCCGGTGTCGCCGGCACATGGAAAGATCTCACCGACAACGTGAACAGCATGGCGTCGAATCTCACGACGCAGGTGCGCGGTATCGCGAAAGTCGTGACCGCCGTCGCCGACGGCGACTTGTCGAAGAAGTTGGTCGTGGAGGCGAAGGGCGAAATCGCCGAACTCGCGGAAACCATCAACGACATGACCGAGACGCTCGGCATCTTCGCCGAACAAGTGACGACGGTTGCCCGCGAGGTAGGCACGGAAGGCAAGCTGGGCGGTCAGGCCCGCGTGCCCGGTGTTGCCGGCACCTGGAAGGACCTGACGGACAGCGTGAACAGCATGGCGTCGAATCTGACGACGCAAGTGCGCGGTATCGTCAAGGTCGTGACCGCGGTCGCCAACGGCGACTTGACCCTGAAGTTCTTGATGGAATCCCAGGGCGAAATTGCGGCCCTCGCCGACACCATCAACACCATGACCGACACGCTGCGCGTGTTCGCCGAGCAGGTGACGACGGTCGCGCGTGAGGTAGGCACGGAAGGTAAGCTCGGCGGGCAGGCGAAGGTGCCCGGCGCTGCCGGCACCTGGCGCGACCTGACCGATAACGTGAACCAGTTGGCCAACAACCTCACCGGTCAGGTGCGCGCCATCGCCGACGTCGCGACCGCCGTGACGGAAGGTGATCTGACCCGCTCGATCACGGTCGAAGCCCAGGGCGAGCTCTTGGCGCTCAAAGAGCGCGTGAATCAAATGATCGCGAACCTCCGCGAAACCACGGAGAAGAACCGCGAGCAAGATTGGCTGAAGACGAATCTGGCCAAGTTCAGCGCCATGATGCAGGGGCAAAAGACGCTCGAGTCGGTGTCGCGCCTGATCATGAGCGAGCTCACCCCGCTGGTCGGGGCCAGCCACGGCGCATTCTTCATCTCCGCCGAGCCCGACGAAACGCTGCGCCTGACGTCGAGTTACGCGTACAAGGAGCGCAAGCACGTTTCCAGTCGCTTCACCCGCGGCGAGGGGCTCGTGGGTCAATGCGCGCTGGAAAAGAAGCCCATCTTGCTGACGCGGGTGCCGTCCGACTACATCCAGGTCAACTCCGGCCTCGGCGAGGCGACGCCACTCAATATTCTCGTGCTGCCGATTCTCTTCGAGGGCGAGGTGCGTGCCGTGACGGAGCTTGCGAGCTTCGAGCCGTTCAGCCCGATTCATCGCATCTTCCTCGATCAGCTGTCGGAGAGCATCGGCGTCGTGCTCAACATGATCGCCGCCAACATGCGCACGGAAGAGTTGCTCAATCAGTCGCAGTCTCTAGCGCAAGAGCTACAGTCGCAGTCCCTCGAGCTGCAGTCGCAACAAGACGAACTGAAGCGGTCCAACTCCGAGCTCGCGCAGCAGACGAAGACACTCAAGGCGTCTGAAGAGATGCTGAAGGAGCAGCAAGAAGAGCTGCAGCAAGTCAACGAAGAGCTAGAAGAGAAAGCCGCGCTTCTCGCCGAGCAGAACAAGGCGGTCGAGCAGAAGAACCGCGAAGTCGAGCTAACGCGGAAGGCGATCGAAGAGAAGGCCGAGCAGCTCGCGGTCTCCTCGCGCTACAAGAGCGAGTTCTTGGCCAACATGAGCCACGAGCTGCGCACTCCACTGAACAGCTTGCTCATCTTGGCGCGTCTGCTCAGCGACAACAAAGAGGGCAAACTCTCGGAAAAGCAGGTCGAGTACGCCAAGACCATTCAGGCCGCGGGCACCGATCTGTTGAATCTGATCAACGAAGTGCTCGACCTGTCCAAGGTCGAAGCCGGCAAGATCGAAATTTACGCGAGCGACGTCCGAATCGACGAGGTCACGGAGTACCTCGAACGCACGTTCCGCCCCATGGCGCAGCAAAAGAACGTGGGCTTCCAGCTCAACGCGGACCGCGCGAGTATCGACACCTTCCGCACCGACGGTCAGCGCCTGCAACAGGTGCTGCGCAACCTACTCAGCAACGCCTTCAAGTTCACCGACACGGGCACGGTTTCGATTCGCATTGGGTTGCCCGAGCCGGGCGTCGTGCTGCGGTCCGACGTGTTGCGTGCGGTGCCCGAGAACGTGATTGCCTTCAGCGTCAGCGATACCGGTATCGGCATCCCTGCCGACAAACAGCAACTGATCTTCGAGGCCTTTCAGCAAGCCGACGGCACGACCAGCCGCAAGTACGGCGGAACGGGACTCGGGCTATCCATCAGCCGCGAGCTGTCTCGGCTTTTGGGCGGCGAAATCCACGTCAAGAGTCAGCCCGGTAAGGGCAGCACGTTCACGCTCTACTTACCGCGCGAATACCAGAGCCTCGACCTGCCGGGCGTGGAAACCGACGCCAGGGAGCTGCCGGAACTCGCCGACGAGGTCGGAAGCTTTGGCGGGGTGCACGCGGCCGAAATTCCCGATGATCGGCAATCGGTCAAACCCGGCGATCGCGTCCTCTTGATCGTCGAAGACGACGTGGCGTTCGCGACGTTGCTGCTCGACGCCGCGCGAGACCGCGGCTTCAAGGGCATCGTCTCGCTGCGTGGAGACACGGGTTTCGCGCTGGCGCGCCGCGTTCGTCCGGACGCAATCTTGCTCGACATCGGCTTGCCCGCGATGGACGGGCTGAGCATCCTGGACCGCCTCAAGCAGAACCCCGATACTCGGCACATCCCGGTTCACATCGTGTCCGGGACCGACCGTCGGCGGGATGGGCTACGCTTGGGCGCGCTCGGCTACGCGCAAAAGCCGGTCAGCAAAGAAGCGCTCGACGAAGGCCTGTCGAGCTTGCTCAGCTTCCTCTCTCGCAAGTCGAAGAGCCTGCTGATCGTCGAGGACGATGACGTGCAGCGCTCCAGCATCGTAGAACTGATTGGCAACGGTGACGTCACGTCGACCGCGGTCAGCTCCGCCGAAGAGGCCTTGGAGCTCTTGGCCGCGCAGCACTTCGACTGCATGGTATTGGACTTGGGGCTCCCCGGTGCGAGTGGCTTCCAACTGCTCGAGCAAGTGAAGACGGAAGAGTCGCTGCGCAATTTGCCGGTGATCGTCTACACGGGGCGTGAGCTGTCACCGCAGGAGGAGACGCGCCTACGCAAGTACGCCGAGTCGATCATTTTGAAGGACGTGCGCTCGCCCGAGCGCTTGCTCGACGAAACCGCGCTCTTCTTGCATCGGGTGGAGGCGCACCTGCCCGAAGAAAAGCGGCGCATACTGCACACCGCCCATGGGCGGGAGGCGGCCTTCCAAGGGGCAACCGTATTGGTCGTCGACGACGACGTGCGCAACATCTACGCGGTCACGACCGTGCTCGAGGGCCAAGGCATGAAGGTGGTGTTCGCGGAAAACGGTCGCGATGGCATCGAACTCCTTCGCAAGACCCCCGAGGTGTCCTTGGTGCTGATGGACGTCATGATGCCGGAGATGGACGGTTACGAAACGATGCGCCAGATCCGCCGTTTGCCGGAGTATCGAGTGCTGCCGATCTTGGCCTTGACCGCCAAGGCCATGAAGGGCGATCGCGAGAAGTGCCTGGAGGCGGGCGCCTCCGACTACATCACGAAGCCCGTCGATCCGGACCGCCTGTTGTCGATGATGAGGGTTTGGATGTACGCGCCGAGCGTGACGGGTTGATGCAAGGCGTGCATGGTGGGTTCGATTCAGCAAGACGAGTCCCAGGATCCGAGCGAGGCTCGGCTGCTGCGGTTCACTACCGCGACCAGCGAACTCGAGCGTCTGGAGATGGAACTGTTGCTGCTCGCCATCTACCGCCATCATGGCTTCGACTTCCGCGCCTATGCTCCGGCGTCGCTTCATCGACGCATCAAGAAGCATATGGCAAGCGCGCGTGTTTCGACGATCTCTGGCTTGATCGAGCTGATCTTGCACGAGCCGAGCGCGCTGCAACGGTTGCTCCACGACCTGTCCGTGAACGTGACCGCGATGTTCCGAGATCCGAGCTTCTTCGCGGAATTTCGCAGCTCGGTCGTGCCACTTTTGCGCACCTATCCGACGGTGCGCATCTGGCACGCGGGCTGTTCGACGGGCGAAGAAGTGTACGCCATGTCGATTTTGCTCGAAGAAGAAGGACTATACGATCGCTGCCGCATCTACGCGACGGACATGGACTCGACGGTGCTCGACCACGCCCGCCAAGGGATCTTCCCCTTGTCACGGATGAAGGAGTACACCTCCAATTACTTCTTGGGCGGCGGCAAGCGTTCCCTCAGCGATTACTTCACGGCCAAATACGATGGGGCTCTGTTCGCGCCGCGCCTGGCCAAGAACGTGCTCTTCACTCAGCACAACCTGGCGATGGACCGCAGCTTCAGCGAGTTCAACGTGATCGTCTGTCGCAATGTGCTGATCTATTTCGACCGCGTCCTCAAAGATCATTCTCTGGGCTTGTTTTCGGAGAGCCTAGGCACGCTGGGCGTGCTCTGCCTGGGGCGCAAAGAGTCGCTGCGGTTCACCGCCTTCGAGCACGAATTCACCACGCTTTCGGCGCGCGAGCGGATCTATCGGAGAAACAAATGAGGGGCCGCTACGATCTCGTGGTCATGGGTACCTCGACGGGCGGCCTGCACGCGTTGACGCGCTTGCTGTCGGGCCTGCCGGCGGGCTTTCCGCTACCGATCGCGATCGTGCAGCACCGCTCACGTGACTCGGACGAGCGCCTGTCCGCGCTGCTGAGCGGAGCCTCGCTCATCCCCGTGTTCGAAGCCGAAGACAAGGAGCCTCTGCGCAGTCCGGGCGTCTACTTGGGCCCGCCCGACTACCACCTCCTGGTCGAGCCGGAATCGGTCGCGCTGTCGACCGAGGAACCGGTTGCTTACAGTCGACCGTCGATCGACGTGCTGTTCGAGTCGGCTGCGTATTCTCACGGCAGCAGCGTGATCGGTGTCCTGCTCACCGGCGCAAACCAAGACGGGACGCGCGGCTTGCAATCGATCAAAGAGCGAGGCGGTTACGTGATCGTTCAAAATCCCGACTCGGCCGAAAGCGCGTTCATGCCGAAAAATGCCGTCAAAAATCTGCTGCCCGATCGCGTGCTGAACCTCGAACAAATCGCAGATGAGCTGGTCTCCCGCGCCAATGACGCGAGGCTCACGTGACGGAGAATTTGGAGCCGCCGCGCGTCGAGCCGGTCAGCCTCGGGTTGCCGCCCGCCAAGATTCTATTGGTCGACGACCAGCCGAAAAACCTGCTCGCCCTCAGCGCAATGCTCGAGCCGCTCGGTCAAGAGGTGGTGCAGGCGAGCTCCGGCAAAGAGGCACTTCGCTACTTGCTGCGGGACGAATTTGCCTTGGTGTTGCTCGACGTGCAGATGCCCGTGCTCGACGGCTACGAAGTGGCGGAGCTGATTCGCGGTCGTGAGAAGTCGCGCGCAGTGCCGATCATCTTCCTGACCGCGATCCACCGGGATCAGCGCTTGGTCGCGCGCGCGTACACGGTGGGCGCCGTCGACTACATCTTGAAGCCGATTGACCCGGAAATATTGCGCAGCAAGGTGGCGGTGTTCATCGAGCTCTATCAAAAGAGCCAGATCATCACGCGTCAGGCCGAGGAGTTGAAGCGCGCTACGGAACGCGAGTTCGCCGATTTCAGGCGCGTGAGCGAGTACCGCTACACGATGCTCGCGGAGTCGATGCCTCAGATCGTGTGGACGACCGACCGTCAAGGTGTGCTCAGCTACGGCAACGGACGTTGGTTCGAATGCGCCGGCTTACCCGAGACCGACGAGCTCTCTTGGCAGAGTATCGTGCACCCGAGCGAATATCCGGACTTCGAGCGCGGGTTTGCCGAAGCCGTTGCCGACGAGCGCGCATGGGAGGCCGAATTCCGCCTGGGCAACGTGGGTGAGCGTCGCTTTCGCTGGCACCTCGTGCGCATGCTCCCCGAGCGCGACGCGAGCGGTACGATCAGCGGCTGGGTCGGGACGAGCACCGATATCGATGCGCGCAAGCGCGCCGAGCAAGCGTTGCAGATGCTCGCGTTGTTGACGCGTCGTTTGGGCGAGCTCACCGATCGCAGTCACGGGCTGGACGAAGTGCTCGCCGCGACGTTGCCCGTCCTCGGCGATTCGGCCGTGTTGTACTTGCGCTTGGACGAGACCGTAAGCAAGCGAGCCTCGGCGAGCCTGGCCGAGAACTTGAACTTGGACGACCCCCGGTTCGATCTCGGGCCATCGACGGTGTGCTTCGATGGAGAGCCGGAGGTTCTGGCGAACGTCTCGGAGATCTTGGCACAAACGGGTCCTTCGCGGGCCGGCGAGCACGTCTGGTTTTTGCACGAACTCGGAGTTTCCTCGTACATCTGTTGGCCGCTGTTCATCCGAGAACGAGTCTTCGGCAGCCTCGTGTTCTTGAACCGCGATCCAGAACGACACTACTCCGATGCCGACGTGCAACTCGCGAAGGACGTCGCGGGTCGCATGGCGACCGCGCTCGACAACGTCGGGCTGTACGAACTCGCCCAGAGTGAGCGCGCGAAATTACAAGAGGCGAATCGGGCCAAAGACATGTTCCTGGCTACCGTGTCGCACGAGCTGCGGACGCCTCTGAACGCGATCGTCGGCTGGGGACAGATGCTACGCACGGGCGGCCTCTCCCACGAAACCGAGCAACGTGCGGTCGATACCATCGAACGCAATGGGCGAGCCTTGGCGCAACTGGTGGCGGACTTGCTCGATGTCTCGCGCGTCGTTTCCGGCAACCTGCACGTGGACGAAGGGCAGGTGGATCTGCGCGGGATCGTCGAAGCCGCGTTGGACGCGGCGCGTCCCGTCGCCGCGTCCAGTGGCGTCGAGCTCGTCGCCGAACTCCCGGCGCAGGCCCTCAACACGTTGGGTGACGCGACCCGACTGCAGCAGGTGGTGGGGAACATTCTGGGAAATGCCCTGAAATTCACGCCCAAAGGCGGGCATGTCGCGCTTTCCTTGGTCGTCGACGATAAGGTAGCTCGGCTCGAGATCACGGACGACGGTCCTGGCATCGCGCCCGAGTTCTTGCCGGTGATGTTCGACCGCTTCAAGCAAGCCGACAGCGGTGCCCATCGCGCGCAGCGCGGCCTCGGGCTGGGGCTCGCCATCGTCAAGCACCTCGTCCAGCTACACGGTGGGACCGTGACGGCTCACAGCGAAGGCGTCGGCAAGGGCGCGCGCTTCGTGGTTACGCTACCGATTGGCGTGCCCGCACCCGGCGCGACGCCGCAGGGCGACCAACCAACGCCATCGGCGGCCGCCACCGAGGTCGCAGCGCCAGCCGCCGCAGATGAGCGGCCTGCACTCGCGGGGATCTACGCCCTCCTGGTCGAAGACGATCCGGACGGCTGCGATCTGATGCAGATGATGTTACGTCGCTTCGGGGCCGAAGTGACGGCTGTTTCGACGGCGGCGGCCGCGCTGCAATCGGTACGCGAGCGACGCCCCGACGTGCTGGTCTCCGACATCGGTTTGCCGGATGGTGACGGGTTTCAGCTTCTCAAACGGGTGCGCGAGTCCAATCGAGACTTGCCGGCGGTTGCCGTAACGGCCTACGCATCACGTCAGGATGTTGCCAAGGCCCTGGCGGCGGGGTTTCAAGCGCACGTAGCCAAACCGGTCGAGCCCGCGCAACTCAGCGCCGCGGTCGCACACGCCTCTGGCCGCTGACTCGCGGCGGTGCGCGTCGCTCGAGGTTGCGACGCGCACCCAGAGGCGCCTCACTCACGCTGGGCTACGTCGACCGAAAAGAAACGACACCAGCGCGAAGACCAGGAAGACGAAAAACAGAATTTTCGCTACGCCGGCTGCGCTCGCCGCCAGACCACCGAAGCCAAAGATGGCTGCAAGTAGCGCGATTACGAAAAATACGGCTGCCCAATACAACATGACGCAATCCTCCGGGTGGAAACGTGTACGGTGGGGGGCGTTGCAGCGTCCGTGCCATTTCCCCAGAAGCGGTTTTCTGAATGGAAAATGCGCGGGGAGTCAGCGCCGATTGGAGCTGCCGCTTGCGACAAAAAGCATCATGGCCGATTGCCTTCGACGGCCGTCGTGACGAAGCGCCACAGAAACACCTAGCTAGCCGGAAATTTTCGGGTGAAAAGGCAGTGGCGCTGCCGTCGCTAACACTCGGAACGGCCCTTGCAGAGCGGAAAGCACCATGAGTGACTTCCGCAAGATCGCCTTCGTCGGAAACTACTTGCCGCGAAAATGCGGCATCGCGACGTTCACACATGACTTGAGAAACGCAGTGCAAGGGGTGCTGCCCGACGGACAGTGCTCGGTCGTTGCCGTCAGCGATGGCAAGGAAGACTACGATTATCCGGACGAAGTTCGCTTCGAAATTGCCGAGCAGGACCCGGATGATTACCTTCGCGCGGCCGAGTATCTGAATCTGCTGAACGTCGACGTGGTGTCGTTGCAGCATGAATTCGGCATCTACGGCGGGCCGAGTGGTAGTCATGTCCTGAACATGTTGCGCCGGCTGCGCATGCCGTTCATCACCACGCTGCATACCATTCTCAAGCAGCCGAGCGTCGAGCAACGCCGGGTGATGCAAGAGCTGACGAGCTTGTCTTCGCGGCTGGTCGTGATGTCCGACTGCGGGCGCGCGATTTTGAAGGAGACTTACTCGGTCCCCGAGCGAAAGATCGACGTCATTCCGCACGGCATCCCCGACATGGCCTTTGCGGACCCGAACTTCTTCAAAGACCAGTACTCGGTCGAGGGGCGGCGGGTGCTGCTCACTTTCGGGTTGCTGTCACCCAACAAAGGCATCGAGAAGATGATCGAGGCGCTGCCGGCGATCGTCTCGGAGTTCCCCGACGTCGTTTACATCGTACTCGGCGCAACTCACCCGAATCTCGTGCGCGAGCACGGTGAAGTCTATCGCGAGAGTCTGATTGCGCTCGCCGAGCGACTCGGTGTTTCGGACAACGTTCGCTTCTTCAACCAGTTCGTCGAGCTCGAAGAGTTGAAGCGCTTTTTGGGCGCCGCCGATATTTACGTCACGCCGTACCTGAACGAAGCGCAGATCACCTCGGGCACGCTCGCTTACGCGTTCGGTTGCGGAAAAGCCGTCGTGTCCACCCCGTACTGGCACGCTCAAGAGTTGCTTGCCGACGGTCGAGGGGTGCTCGTGCCGTTTGGTGATTCGGGGGCGATGTCGCGCGAGATCTGCGGGCTGCTTCACGACGAAGGGCGTCGTCACGCGATGCGCAAGCGTGCGTACATGGCCAGCCGCGAGATGGTTTGGAGCAAGACCGCGGAGCACTACCTGTCGACGTTCTCTGCGGCGCGCAAGAATCGTAGT
>Ga0247757_10001806_pt1 | contig 12762 bp, 11 predicted proteins | sample UWRJL126311R4_FD_180929 | JGI IMG/M metagenome (GOLD analysis project Ga0247757, IMG submission 180929) | Plant litter microbial communities from Arlington Agricultural Research Station in Wisconsin, United States - UWRJ-L126-311R-4 | ecosystem: Environmental > Terrestrial > Plant litter >...
CAGTGCGACGAGCCAGACGAGGACGATCGGGATGACCGCCCATGGGTTCGCGACCGCGCCGAGCACCGGACCGAGGCACAGCGGGAGCAGAACGCCGGCGAGCATCGCCTGCGCGATCGAGCGCGGGATCGAGGCGATGAGGCGGCCGAGCGGGGCGATGAGCCCCGTGAGGACGATGAGCACCCCCGTCACGAGGAATGCCCCGACGGCCGCCGGCCAGCCGCCGTCCACGAGCCCCGTCGTGGCAAGCAGGGCGGCACCGGGCGTCGACCAGGCGATCGTGACGGGCAGGCGCGTCCACACCGCGAGGATGATGCTCGCGATCCCCATCGTGACGCTCACGGCGAGCAATCCGCTCGCGGCCTGAGCCGGAGTGGCCCCCACGCCCGCGAGACCGGAGAGTACGACTGCGAAGGCGCTCGTGAAGCCGACGAGCGCCGTGACGATCCCGGCAGTGACTGGCCGGGAGATCGCGTTCATCTGCCGATCACCCATCCATGCTGGCAGACGAAGGCCCGAGCGGACGCAGTGTCCGCTCGGGCCGGGTGCCGGTCGCCGGTGCCTAGTCGGCGAGGATCAGGTAGAGCGCCTTGCGCGTCTCCTCGAGCTTCGCCGCCGCAGCCTCGCGCTGCGCATCGGTCGCCGCGAAACGGTACTGGCCGAGCACGGCCATGAGCTTGCCCCCGGCCTCGAAGAGCGCGCGGTTCGCATCGCTCGGGCGCGGACCGTCGGCCCACGCGCCGAGGTCGGCCGCGTTCTCCTGCGCATACTCGCGTCCGGTGTCCGTGAGTCCGTACTCGGTGCCGCGACCCTCGCCGCGAGCCTCGATGAGGCCCTCGTCGACGAGTTGCTGGAGCGTCGGGTAGACCGAGCCGGGGCTCGGGTTCCAGGCGCCCTCGGTGCGCTCGTTGATCGCCTTCATGATCGCGTAGCCATTGAGGCTCGCGGTCTCTTCGGCAGCGAGGAGCGAGAGGATGGCAGCGCGCACGTCACCCTTCGGGCGACGGTGTCCGCGCGGACCCATCGGCCCGAACCCTCGCATCCCGTGCTGACCTGGAAAACCGGGAAATCCCGGGAAACCTGCTCCGAAGCCGTGCTCGGGGTGGTCATGGCGAGCGCGCATGGCCTCGCCGATCAAGCGGTTGCGGCCGAATCTGGCTCGGCCCTTGAAGTCTTCGTGAGTCATAATGATACTTTCGTTGATGCATCGCAGAACTTCCGCGATGCATCAACGATATGTCGTTATTCGTGACATGTCAACACGAAGTCGCTGGTTGAGGAGCCGACGGAGTCGGCGTCTCGAAACCAGCCGGTGACTACGCGGTGACGACGACCGGGGCGCCGACGGGCGCATCCGAAGGAGCCTCGGCCGCGATGCGACGTGCCTCGGCGATGAGCGTCGCGACGATCTCCGACTCGGGCACCGTCTTCACGACTTCGCCCTTGACGAAGATCTGGCCCTTGCCGTTGCCGGATGCGACGCCGAGATCGGCTTCACGTGCCTCGCCAGGCCCGTTGACGACGCAGCCCATGACGGCGACTCGGAGCGGGATGGTGACATCCTTCAGGCCCTCGGTCACGTCGTTCGCCAGCGCGTAGACATCGACCTGCGCACGTCCGCATGACGGGCAGGAGACGATCTCGAGCTTCCGCTCGCGGAGGCCGAGCGACTGCAGGATCTGCAGACCGACCTTCACCTCCTCGACCGGAGGCGCGGAGAGCGAGACGCGGATCGTGTCGCCGATCCCCTCCCCGAGCAGGATCCCGAACGCCGTCGCCGACTTGATGGTGCCCTGGAACGCCGGACCAGCCTCGGTGACACCGAGGTGGAGCGGCCAGTCCCCGCGCTCGGCGAGGAGGCGGTAGGCCCTGACCATGGTGACCGGATCGTTGTGCTTCACGGAGATCTTGAAGTCGTGGAAGTCGTGTTCCTCGAAGAGGCTCGCTTCCCAGACCGCCGACTCGACGAGCGCCTCTGGCGTCGCCTTCCCGTACTTCTCCAGCAGGCTCGGCTCGAGCGACCCGGCATTGACTCCGATGCGCAGCGATACTCCGGCCGCCTTGGCCGCGGCGGCGATCGCGCCGACCTGATCGTCGAACTTGCGGATGTTCCCGGGGTTCACGCGCACCGCCGCACAACCGGCGTCGATTGCCTGGAAGACGTACTTCGGCTGGAAGTGGATGTCCGCGATGACCGGGATCTGGGACTTCTTCGCGATGATGTGCAGTACATCCGCGTCATCCTGACTCGGCACCGCGACTCGGACGATGTCGCAGCCCGACGCGGTCAGCTCGGCGATCTGCTGGAGCGTCGCATTGATGTCGGTCGTCTTCGTCGTCGTCATCGACTGCACGGACACCCGGGCATCGCCGCCGACGAGCACCTTGCCGACCTTGATCTGGCGGGAGGCACGTCGAGGGGTGAGGGTCTCAGGTGCCTTAGGGAGGCCCAGGTTCACTGCAGGCACACGACCAGCCTACGCGCGCCCGCCTGGAAGCAGGGGCGGACTCGGCGCGAGCCCGCCCCTGCGATTCAGAGCTCGGGACGATTCGCGCGCAGCACCTCGAGCCGAGCGCGGTACTCCTGCTCGTCGATGTCACCCTGGGCGAAGCGCTCGGCGAGCGTGCGCTCGGCGCTCGCCGCCGGCGGCATGAAGCCCGGTCGACCGGGATGACCCGGGCCGTACCAGCCGTAGCGACGGCGACGCGAAGCCGTGAACACGATGGCGAAGACGATCAGGCCGACGAACAGCAGCGGGATGACGAGGTGCACCCAGCCGAAGCCGGCGACCCACGGGCCGGGACCCCACGGGCCGAACTGTGCGACCGTCGCGAGGGCGGTGAGCGATGCGAACATGCTGACTCCTTAGCGGATTGGACGGCCCGGCGGGCCGATGTGTCGAGTCTCGGCCGCACGACGACGACGGGCATCGGCCTGGCGGAGGCACTTCGCCTGCTCCCACGAGAGCAGGTGGTGCCGTCGGTCCGGCCTGCTACTGCCAGCCGGGCGCGACGAGGCCGGACTCGTAGGCGATGACGACGAGGCGAACGCGATCGCGTGCGTCGAGCTTCTGCATGATCCGTGAGACGTGGGTCTTCGCGGTGAGCGGGCTGAGCACGAGCTGCTCGGCGATCTCGGCGTTGCTGAGCCCGATGCCGACGAGCTGGAGGACCTCGCGTTCGCGCTCGGTGAGCACAGCGAGTCTCCCGGCGTCCGGCGCTTCGCGCAGTCCGACCGACATCCGCTCCAGCAGTCGCCGGGTGACGCCCGGCGAGAGCAGCGCGTCGCCATCCGCGACCGCGCGTACGGCACGGACGAGATCAGCCGGCTCGGTGTCTTTCACGAGAAAGCCGCTCGCCCCGGCGCGCACCGCCCGGATGACGTACTCGTCGAGTTCGAAGGTCGTCACGATGACGACGCGCACCCCGGCGAGCGCCGGATCCGCAGCGATCTCCTCGGTCGCCCACAGCCCGTCACCGTCGGGCATTCGGACGTCCATGAGCACGACGTCGACCGGTTCGCGACGCAGGAGCTCCAGCAGCGCCGTCCCGCCCGCGGCCTCGCCGACCACGACGATCCCGTCCTCAGCCTCCAGCAGCGCCCGGAATCCCGCACGCACGAGGTGCTGATCATCGGCAAGAGCGACCCGGATCATGATTCCTCCCGCCACGGCAGGCGCGCGGTGACCCGGGTGCCGCCGGCCGGCGCCACCCCGACCTCGACCGCTCCGCCGAGGAGCTCGGCCCGACTCTGCATGCTCAGCACACCGCCGCCGGGGACTGCGTCGCCGATGCCGCGCCCATGATCGTCCACCGTGATCACGAGCTCCCCCGGCTCCCGGGCGATCCTCACGATCGCGCGCTTCGCCGACGCATGCCGCAGGACGTTCGTGAGCGCCTCCTGCACGATCCGGTACGCCGCGAGCTGCACCGCCCACGGCGGCTGCGACCCGCCGATCGGAGTGCTCGCCGACGCGGTGACGAGCCCGGCGGGATCTTCGAGGATGACGTCCAGCCCGGCCGAGCGGACGCCCGCCATGAGCCGATCGAGGTCGGCGAAGCCCTGCTGCGGCACGAGCGGAGGGTCGTCCGGTGCGTCGCTTCGGAGGACCCCGAGCACTCCGCGCACCTCATCGAGCGCTGACCGGCTCGCCGCCTTGATGTGCTCGAGCGCCCCCCGGGCGTGGGACGGGTCCCGATCGAGCAGATGGAGTGCGACGCCGGCCTGCACATTGATCAGTGAGAGCGAGTGACCGAGCACGTCATGCAGCTCGTTCGCGATTCGCAGCCGTTCCGCCTCCTCGGCGGCTCGGCGCCGCCGGATGGTCTCCTCGCGATACGCGGCTGCACGGTCGCGGCGGCGGCGCGCGAACCAGCCGATGCCGAAGCACGCCGCGAGCGCGAGCGTCGTGAGGACGATCCGGAACGGCGGCCAATCGAGTCCGATGATCGGCGCGAGCAGGATTGCGGCGAGCCACGCCGTGCCGACCGAGATGAGCGCCCAGCCGAGAGCACCGCGAAGCACCGCGAGGCCGATCGCAAAGGCGATCGCGACATATGGGGGCCCGAGGTCGGGGCCGAGGAGGACGTCGGCGAGCGCGGCGGCTGACACCACCGCGACCGTGGGACCGGGAAAGCGCCGGGACGCGAGCAGGGCGAGCGGTCCGAACGCCGCGATGGCGATCTCACCGATCGCCAGGAGCGGCCCCGGGCGAGTCCAGATGGCGATCACGATCGCGACCGGGACCTGCACGAGCAGGCTCAGGATGACCGGCACGAGCAGCACGGCCAGGCGCGGTGGATGGAAGCGCTCTGCCGGCCCGTCCCACGCAGCCCCGGACATGGCTCGATCCTAACGAGCGACGCGTCCGCGGCGCCTCGGCGCAGCGGAGGCAATCCGCATACGCCCGAGGGAGTAGGCGCGTGTCAGAGAACGCTGATCGGGGCGACGATGTCCGCGTAGATGAGCACCACGCCCATGATGCCGAGCGCGATGACGACGACCATCGTGACCGGCGCCCACTTCTGGATATCGATCGGCCCGGGATCAGACCTCCCACGGATCTTCGCGAACCAGCGACGCACACCCTCCCAGAGCGCCCCGAGCACGTGCCCGCCGTCGAGCGGGAGCAGCGGGATGAGGTTGAAGACGAAGAGCGCGACGTTGAGCGAGGCGATCATGCCGATGAGCGATGCGACGCGGTCGGCGACCGGAATCGCATCGATGCTCGTGATCTCGCCGGCGAGACGCCCGACACCGACGACCGAGAGCGGGCCGTTCGGATCGCGTTCTGCCCCGCCGAACGCCGCGACGCCGGTCTCGTAGACGCGCACCGGGAGCGTCGCGATGATCTTGCCGACCTGCCAGATGTTGTCGCCGACGGCCGGGAGCACCGCGAGCGGGGACTGCCGCACGTTCTCGTACGCCGGCGAGATCCCGAGGACGCCGGCATCGACGACCACCGGTTCCCCATCGGCGTCGAGGACGACGGCACCGGAGTCGTCGAGCGCATAGCGCTGCGAGAGCAGCGGCGTCGCCGTGAGCGTGCGCTCCTCGCCATCGCGGTTGACCACGATCGAGATCGGCTCATCGGGGTGGTCGCGGATGGCCGCTGTCGCGTCCGCCCAGTCGGTGGTCGGCGTTCCATCGATCGAGACGATCCGATCCCCTGGTTCGATGCCGGCCGCGACTGCCGGCGCGATCGGGTCCCCCGGCTCGCAAGTCGTCCGATCCGAGTCGACGGGGACGATGCAGGTGGAGACGGACTGCACGGTCGTCGAGACCTGCGAGATGCCGAACCCGCAGAGCAGGATCGCGTAGAAGACGACGGCGAGGACGAGATTCATGAACGGCCCGCCGAGCATGATGACGACGCGCTTCCAGATCGGCAGGCGGTAGAACGAGCGCTTCGGATCCTCCTCGGGGCCCGCCTCCTGCACCGCGGCATTGAAGAAGCTCGTCGTCGCGTCGCGCATCGGCTCGCCGTCGTCTTTCGGCGGATACATGCCGGCCATTGCGATGTAGCCGCCGAGCGGGAGGAGCTTGACGCCGTACTGAGTCTCGCCGCGCCGGCGCGACCAGATCGTCGGACCGAATCCGATCATGTACTTCGAGACGTACACGCCGAACTTCTTCGCCGGCCACAGGTGCCCGAGCTCGTGGAGACCGATCGACAGGCCGAGCCCGACGAGCACGACCACGATGCCGAGCGCGTAGAGCAGCACCGTCTCCCAGTTCACCGCTTGAGGCTACCGGGAGAGCCTTTGCGGGAGGCGAGAGAACGCTGTGGCTCCAGTGAGCGGAGTCGGCTCGTATACCTAGTACTTCAATGTATAGTGGCGCGAGGTATCGATCGGAGACCGCATGCGAATCGACAAGGACCTCGTGGCCGCCGTCGCCACGCCGCTCGTGCTGGCGATCCTCACGGACGGGCACAGCTACGGCTACGCGATCCTCGCGCGAGTGCGCGAGCTGTCCGGCGGCGATCTCGAGTGGAGCGACGGCATGCTCTACCCGCTGCTCCACCGCCTCCAGGCGCTCGGCCTGCTCACGGCCGAGTGGGCCGAGTCACCCGAGGGACGCCGCCGCAAGTACTACGCGATCACCGAAGCCGGACGGCGCGCACTCGATGAGCAGCGGAGTCAATGGGCGACCGTCACGCGCACGCTTGGCAGGCTGTGGGAGCGCACCACGCCGCCGTCGCCGATCCTTGGGAGCGCGTCGTGACTGCACCGGGGCTCGATGCGCGGATCGCCGAGTGGCGCGGCTACGTCAGCCGCGCCCGCACCATCGACGCCTCCGAGGTCGACGAGCTCGAGTCGCACCTCCGCGATGGGATCGACGAGCTCCGCGCCGGCGGCCTCGACGACGACGAGGCCTTCCTCGTCGGCGTGAAGCGCCTCGGCGCGATCGATGCGGTCTCGCGCGAGTTCGCGCGGACGAACAGCGCACGGCTCTGGAAGCAGCTCGTCGCGGCGCCGGCTCCGGCCGGCCGCGACGATGCCGGCGGCGGCCTCCTCTCCGCGCTGCTGATCGGTCTCGCGGCCGCCGCGGTGCTCCAGGTCATCCGCCTGCTCTCGATCGGCCCGCTTCCCGGCCTCGACGGCGGCGAGCTCTTCGGACGGCGCGTGGATCCGGTCTGGCTCATTCGCAACGCCGCACTCGTGCCGGTCGCCGCCACCGCGGCCTGGCTCCTCGTGCGCCGACGGCCGGGCCTGCGCATCATCCTCGCGACGGCGATCCCGTTCGCCGTCGTGATCATCCTCATCAATCTCATGCCGTTCTCCGCCGTCACGACGGGAGGCGGCTCTCAGACCCTCATCCTCACGGCCCTGCACGCCCCGATCGCATGCTGGCTCCTCGTCGGGCTCGCCTATACGGCCGCCCGGTGGCGCGACACCGAGCGGCGCATGGACTTCGTGCGATTCACCGGGGAGGGGTTCGTCTACTACGTCCTCATGGCGCTCGGCGGGCAACTGCTCTTCGGTCTCACCGCGGCGATCCTCGTCCCGCTCGCCCCCGACGCCATCGTGCCGCTCCTGGAGTGGGGCGTGCTCTCGCTCGCGGTCATCGCGTTCCCGTTCGCCGCCTGGCTCGTGGAGCTCAAGCAGTCGGTCATCGAGAACATCGCACCCGTCCTCGCCCGCATCTTCACCCCGCTCTTCGCGATCGTCACCGTCGCCGGCGCGGTGGTGTACCTCGCGCTCGGCGCGACCCAGCCATTCAACCGCGAGCTGACGATCGTCTTCGACGCGATCCTCGTGCTTGCGCTCTGCCTCGTCCTCTACAGCCTCTCAGCGCGCACCGAGGGCCGCGCGACGCGGTTCTTCGACATCGCCGGACTCGTGGGAGTCCTCGGCGCCCTCGGTCTCGACGCCTTCGTGCTCGTCGACCTCGTCGGACGGATCGGCGAGTACGGCTGGACACCGAATCGCGTCGCGGCGGCGGGACTCAACGTCCTGCTCTTCGTGATCCTCGCGGCCGTGGCCGGCCTGTCGCTGCTGCAGATCGTGGGCCGGCGCCCGATCGCCGCGCTCGAGCGCTGGCTCATGGGCACGCTGCCGGCGTACTCGCTCTGGGCGGCGTTCGTCGCGCTCGTGCTGCCGCTCGTCTTCGGCTTCGCGTAGGCGCCGGCGGCGCTACTCGACCCGCGAAAGCATGTCCTGCGCCACCTCGCGCGCCCAGGCGTCCGCAGCGAGCACCGATTCGAGAGTTGGTTCGCCGCGCTCGGGCGCATGGGTGTCGACGACCCGCTCGATCGTGTCGACGATGCCGGTGAACGCGATGCGGCCGTCGTGGAAGGCGTCGACCGCGACCTCGTTCGCCGCGTTGAATACGGCCGGATAGGTCGCGCCGGCCATGCCGACGCGCTTGGCGAGTGCGACCGCGGGAAACACTGCGTTATCGAGCGGCTCGAACGTCCACTGCGACGCCGTCGTCCAGTCGAGCGGCACTCCGGCGCCGGGTACGCGGTCCGGCCAGCCGAGCCCGATCGAGATCGGCAGCCGCATGTCCGGCGGTGACGCCTGCGCGATCGTCGAGCCGTCCGAGAACTCGACCATCGAGTGCACGATCGACTGCGGGTGGACGACCACGTCGATCCGCTCGTACGGCACGCCGAAGAGCAGGTGCGCCTCGATGACCTCGAGCCCCTTGTTGACGAGCGTCGCTGAGTTCGTCGTCACGACGCGTCCCATGTCCCAGGTCGGGTGAGCGAGCGCCTCGGCGGGAGTGACCCGCGCGAGCGCCTCGCGCCGACGACCCCGGAACGGCCCGCCGGACGCCGTGAGCACGAGCCGGGATACCGCCGCGCGACCGCCCGCGAGGAGCGCCTGGAAGATGGCGCTGTGCTCGGAGTCGACCGGGATGAGCTGTCCAGGCCGGGCGGCCGCCGTGACGAGCGCGCCTCCGATGATGAGCGATTCCTTGTTCGCGAGCGCGAGCGTCGCACCCGTCGCGAGCGCGGCGAGCGTGGGCGCGAGTCCGACCGCACCCGTGATGCCGTTGAGCACCACGTCCGCGTCGACGTCGCCGATGAGTCGGACGGCGGCGTCGGCACCGAGTGCGGTCGCCGAGCCGGGGACCGAGAACTCGGCCGCCTGGGAGGCGAGGAGTCCGGCGTTGCGCCCCGCCGCGAGCCCGACCGCTCGGAATCGGTCAGGATTCGCAGCGATCACCTGAAGCGCCTGGGTCCCGATCGACCCGGTGCTCCCGAGGATGAGAACGCGACGCATGGAGCCAGGCTAGACGGGCAGGACCGGCTCGGTCGGCTACTGCGCGGAGATGATCTCGATCACGAAGACCAGCGTGCCGCTCGTGTCCGGGTTCCCGGAGTCGGTCCCGTAGGCGAGCTCCGGCGGGATCGTGACGAGGATCGTCGATCCGACCGTCTGGCCGGCGATCGCCTGCGCGAAGCCAGGGACGACGCCGTCGAGCGAGAACGTCGCCGGAGCCGACGAGTACGACTCGTCGAACACGACGGCCGTGTCCCAGTTGACCCCGAGATAGTTGACCGTCACGGACGCGGTGTCGGGCACCACAGAGCCGGTGCCCGCCGTGATGACCTGGACATCGATTGCGGTCGGCGGGGCCGCGGTCGGCAGCGTGATCGTCGGCGGGCTGGTCGACAGATCGACGGTCGGCTGCGTGAGGCTCGAATCCTTCTCCACGGTCTGAGCCGCGGGATCGGGCTCGGAAGTCGGGGTCTCCTCGACGGAGACGACATCGGCGACGAGGATGATCGGTTCCCCGGAGGCGAGCCCGAGTGCTTCGCCCTGGTCGCCGAAGCCGTCGACGGGCGGGATGACGCCGACGATCCGGCTGCCAGGGACCGCGCAGGTGAGGGACTTCACGACGCCCGGGATCATCACGGTGTCATCGAGGACGAACGGCGTCGGGTCGGTGGACTGATCGAGACCGGACTCGATGAGCGTGCCGTCCGAGCCCTTGAAGACCGAGTAGAAGACGTTCACCGTCTGCCCCGTCATCGCGGGCTCTCCCTCGCCGGGGATGAGCACCGAGCGCTCGGTGGAGGTCGGGGCGGTCAGACCATCGACCTCGACCGTGACCTTGCCGTCGAGGTCTCCCGTCACGGTCACCGCCTCCGACGCGGGACCCGATGGGGTCGCCACACAACCCGGGGCCGCGGAGCAGGCCGCGAGGCCGAGGGATGCGGTGAGGACGGGAATAGCGGCAAGGGCGAGAGTGAGGCTGCGGCGCACGCAATGACCCTATCCGGGCCTGCCTATGAGCCCGCTGTCGACGACCTGAGAATCGTCGGCTCGTGCCCGACGGGGAAGTTGACCGAGTTCGCGATGAAGCACAGCCGCTCGGCCTCGTCGTGCGCGTCGATCGCGTCCTGCGGGTCTCCGAGCGAGATCGTCACTCGCGGGCGCAGGGTCACCGAGGTGAAGCGACCGCCGTCGCCCTCCTGTCGCATCGTCCCGATCGCATCGTCCGTGTAGGCCTCGACGACGATGCCGCGCTTCACGCAGACGTGCAGGTAGGACAGCATGTGGCACTGGCTGAGCGAGGCGAGGAGCATCTCCTCGGGGTTCCAGCGCTCGGCGTCCCCGTGGAACGGCCGGTCACTGCTGCCCTCGATGTCGTGCGAGTTCCCGGCAGCCGAGACCAGATGCGCCCGCGAGTAGGCGCGGTAGTCGCTCGTCCCGGTCCCGCGGTTCCCCTGCCAGACGACGGTGACCGCATATTCGTGGTCATGGTCCATATCGACCACCGTACGCTGGTCGCCATGGCCGACACCCTGACCTCCATCCCGCAATCTCGGGCGCTCATCACGGAGATCCCTGGACCGCGTTCGCGTGCGCTGCACGAGCGCCGCGCGGCGGTCGTCGCGCGCGGCGTCTCCCTGGGCGCGCCCGTCTATGCGGTGCGCGCGCACGGCGGCATCATCGAGGACGTCGACGGGAACCGATTCATCGACCTGACCTCCGGCATCGGAGTCGTGACCGTCGGGCACACCGATGAGTCGGTCGTCGCCGCCGCTCGCGACGAGCTCGGGCGGCTCACCCACACGATGTTCCCGACCGTGCCGTACGAGCCGTACGTCCGCGTCGCCGAACTGCTCGCCGAGCACACTCCCGGCGACTTCCCGAAGAAGTCGGTCATCGTCACGACAGGGGCCGAGGCCGTCGAGAACGCGGTGAAGATCGCCCGCAGATACACCCGCCGCACCGGCGTCGCGGTCCTCGATCACGCTTATCACGGTCGCACGAACCTCACGATGGCGATGACCTACAAAGCGCACCCGTACTCCGCCGGCTTCGGGCCGTTCGCGAGCGACGTCTTCCGCGCGCCCGGCTCCTATCCGTTCCGCGACGGGCTCACCGGCCCGGAGGCCGCTGCGCGGACGATCGCGCACCTCGAGAAGGTCGTCGGCGGCGAGAACCTCGCCTGCATCGTCATCGAACCGATTCAGGGCGAGGGCGGCTTCGTCATCCCCGCCGACGGCTACCTCGCCGCGATCGCGGACTGGGCGCGGGACAACGGAGTGGTCTTCGTCGCCGACGAGATCCAGTCCGGCATGGCCCGCACCGGCTACTGGTACGCGGTCGACCACGAGGGCGTCGTACCGGACCTCGTCACGACGGCGAAGGGCATCGCCGGCGGCCTCCCGCTGGCCGCGGTCACCGGTCGTGCCGAGATCATGGACGACGCCGGTCCCGGCGGCCTCGGCGGCACCTTCGGCGGCAATCCGGTCGCCTGCGCGGCGGCGATCGCCGTGTACGAGCGGATCGAGACCGGCGGGCTGCTCGAACGCGCCCGAGCGATCGGCGCCGTCCTCCTTCCGGAGCTCCTTCGTCTGCAGGCGAAGTTCCCCGTGATCGGAGACGTCCGCGGCCGCGGCGCGATGCTCGCCATCGAGCTCGTCGATCCGCACACCCACGCGCCGGACGCCGCAGCAGTCAATGCGATCATCGCGTTCGCCATCCGGCACGGCGTCATCCTGCTCTCGGCCGGCTCCGACGGGAACGTCCTGCGCTTCCTCCCGAACCTCGCCACCTCGGACGAGCTGCTGCTCGACGCGATCGCCGTGCTCGAGGCCGGGCTCGAGTCTCTCGGCTGACGCGACGTTCAGGGGATCAGCACGACCTTCCCGCCGGCATGCCCCTCGGCGAGGAACGCGTATGCGGCGCTCGCGTCATCGAGCGGGAAGGTGCGGACGACCGGGATCACCAACGCGCCGGCACCGGCGAGGCGGACGAGCTCGGCTCGCGCCGCATCGCGTAGCTCGGTGCCCTGGGTGCCGCCTGGACCGCCGCCGATGTATTTCGCGCCGATCGGGAGATAGTTCTCGCCCTTGACGATCGTGAGGATCCGCGCGACGTCCGGGACGAGGGCGAGCGAGACCTCGAGCGCCTCATCCGTGCCGATCGCATCGATCGACGCGTCGACGGTGCCTCCGAGTGCGCGGACGCGCCCCAGCAGGCCCGGTCCGTACGCGACCGGTTCTGCGCCGAGCGTCCGGAGATCCTCGTGCCGGTGCTCGGATGCCGTGCCGATGACACGCGCACCGCGGCGCTTCGCGAGCTGCACGATCGCACGCCCGACGCTCCCCGCGGCGCCGTGGACGAGGACGGTCTCTCCCTCGCCGAGCCCTACCGTCTCGAGTGCGTGCACCGCGGTCGTCCCGACGAGCAGGAGACCGCCGGCCTCCTCGAAGCCGAGCGTCGAGGGCTTCTGCAGCACGTCCTTCGTCGGGACGACGAGCTCCTCGGCCTGCGCGCCCGGCACCCGGAAGA